>Ga0256406_1000876_pt1 | contig 51665 bp, 43 predicted proteins | sample RumenRJG_03DNA_FD_185986 | JGI IMG/M metagenome (GOLD analysis project Ga0256406, IMG submission 185986) | Bovine rumen microbial communities from Lethbridge, Alberta, Canada - RJG_03 | ecosystem: Host-associated > Mammals > Digestive system > Stomach > Rumen | place: Canada: Alberta | collected...
GCCCACTTCCTATCATTTTGGACTACCCCCTAACAAGTTTGCTCACTTATTATGGTAATCCATTTTGGTATGAGGTGGGTCATTTTTTTCCGGCCCTTTGGGTCAATTATAGTCCGGCCTTAACAAAAATTCTGTGTTTCTCTTTTATGAACGGATATTCTACACTTTAAATAACGTTAAAGTAAGTTGTTGGAAAGAAGGTATTTAAATGAAAAAAATAGCTTTAGTCGGACCGTATAACACAAATACAAGAAAGGTCCTGCATGAAACGGTACCGGATGGATTTGAAATCTATGATGTGCCGACGGCTGATGACTTTGGCAAACTGGCTGACGCGGATTACATCATCATCCGGACCATCAAAATGAACGGGCAGGATATCGCTCCGGCCAAGAATCTGAAAGCCATCCAGAAATGGGGCGCCGGGTTCGACAACCTCGATATCCCGAGCATCAGCAAGAGGAATATCCCCGTCATGGTCTGCAACGGTGTGAATTCCGAGCCCGTGGCAGAACTGGCTGTGCTCCATATGCTCGCCTTACTGCGGAATCTGATCCCGCTTAACAGGAAACTGAAAGAGAATCAGTGGTGCAAGGATGAATATGCCTCCAAGTCCTATCTGCTGAGCGGCAAGACGGTCGGACTCGTGGGCCTGGGCAATATCGGCCGCAAAGTCGCAAGGATCGTCCAGGGGTTTGAAGCAACTGTCCAGTACTATGATGTATTCCGCATTTCACCGGAAGAAGAGGAAAAACTTGGCATTAAATATGTTCCTTTTGAGGAACTCCTGAAGACATCTGATATCGTTTCGATCCATGTGCCGCTGATGGACAGCACCCGGGACATGATCAAAAAAGAACAGTTGGAAACCATGAAAAAGAATGCCATCATCATCAATACGTCCCGCGGCGGCATCGTGAACGAAGCTGATCTGGTGGAGGCTCTGGAAAACCATACGATTATGGGAGCCGGGCTGGATGCCTTTGTCCATGAACCTCCCGGAGTGGATTGTCCTTTCTATAAAATGGACAACGTCGTGGTGACCCCGCATTCCGGCGGAAATACAGCGGATAATGACCTCAATATGATTAAACGGTGCTTTGAGAATATCGTGGCCATCGATGAAGGAAAGGCCATCAGACGGAGAGATTGGGTCAACAGCAAGAATATCGATAAGAAAATTGAAACGTACTGACAGCATTTTCATCCTGGAGGATGTTGTGTAGTAAGTAAAAAAACAGCGTGCCAGTCCAAACAGGGATGGCACGCTGTTTTTCTTTTATTTTGAAAACTACTGTGGAACCATGGTGATGGATGAATTGAAGTTTTCTCCCAAAACTTGAAAAAACTAATTTTTATTTGCGTCACAGCAGTCCTTCCGGCTTTTTCCCGGCGAGGACGTCAAGGATATTTTGAGCAGCTGCCAGGGATACATTCCTGGCGCTTTCCCGTGTCGTCGGTGCATAGTGGGGCGTCAGGATGACATTTTCCATCTGGAAGAGCGGACTGTCCGGACTGCAGGGTTCGCTCCAGGTGACATCGAGACCGGCACCGGCGATCTTTTTCTGCTGCAGGGCTTCGATCAGTGCGGGTTCGTCCACCAGGGGGCCTCTGCCGCAGTTGATGAGAAAGGCTGTCGGCTTCATCAGGGACAGTTCCTTTTTGCCGATGATGTTCCTGGTCTCCTCGTTCAGGACGGGATGGAGCGTCAGGACATCGGCCTTTTGGATGACTTCCTCTTTGTTGTTTGTGAGGACAGCTCCAGTGGGGACTTCTGTCACGTACGGATCATAGGCAATGACTTTCATGCCAAGTCCCAGGGCCATTTTAGCCACCCTCGTACCGATATGGCCCACGCCGATGATGCCGAGTGTCTTGCCGAGGATTTCCATGCCGGGGGCAGAGTTCTTGGCAGCAAAGCCGATTTTTTTGTAGGCCCGGGTGACAGTCATCAGGTTCTTGGCGAGGGCCAGCATCAGGGTGATGGTGTGCTCTGCCACGGACTGGCTGTTGGCGCCGGGCGTGACGGTAACAGCGATATGGTGGGCTTTGCACCATGCCACAGGGATATTGTCATAGCCAACACCATGTTTGCTGACGATTTTCAAATTTTTCCCCGTTTCCAGCAGGTCCGAAGGAAGTTCGTAGATCCGTGTGAGGACAGCTTCGGCATCTTTGATGTTTTCTTCGATGATCCGGCTGTCCCTGTCGGCCATGATCAGTTCAAAGCCAGCTTTTTCCAGCAGCTCCGGACCGGCGGGATCCACATTTTCTGTAAAAAGTATCTTGCTCATTTCTGCTCCTTTTGGTTTTGAATTCTCACACTTTTCAATTACAGGATAGCGGGGATTGCCGGATTTGTAAAAGTTGTTTTAGTATATGGTACCATAGCCTGATGCCTATGCCTTGATTATGATTTGCATAAAATTTTATTTTCGAACCATTCACTATAGATATTTGTCTATAGTGATATGGGCGTTTTCCATGTTATAGCTGTGGAAATTTTCTGATAAAATAAGGAGGAAAATGAATCGGAAATCTAGAGTAAAGGAGCGTTTTTGAATGAGTTCAATCTATGTGTTTGCCGTCCTGATCATTTCCGTAGGCGCCCTTGTGTACATGGTCAGCAAGCTGAAATTCCATGCGGTACTGGCTCTGTATCTGGCCACGCTGCTTCTGGCACTGCTCGTGGGAACGCCGATCGAAAAGATCCCCGGCATGATCAACACGGGCTTTGGGAATACGTGCAAAAGTGTGGCTCTGGTCATCTTTTTAGGTTCCCTGCTGGGAATCATCCTCAATAAGACAGGGGCTATTGTCAAAATGACGGACTGTCTGGTCAAATGGTTCGGCAAGAAAAAAGTCCTGTGGGCCATCGGGACGAGCTGCTGCATCCTGGGCATCCCTGTTTTCCCGGATACGGTCAGCCTGCTCGTGATACCTCTGTGCACCAACCTGGCGAAGAAGACGGGGATTTCGATGATGGCTTTTGCTTCGGTCATCCAGATCAGCATCACGACCAGCTCCCTCGTACCGCCGACGCCCGGACCGGTTGCCGCGGCTGCGGCCCTGGGACTGCCGCTGGGGGTGGCAATCCCCTGGGGCATCATCGTTGCTATCCCCGGCCTGATTGCAACCGTCATCTATGCCAGTACGCTGAAAGACAGACAGATCCCTCTGAATGAGGCATTCCTGGAGAACGCGGAAGACGGCGGTAACAGTACAGCGGATGTCTCCATGAGTTTTGCAAAGGCCATTACGCCCGTGCTCCTGCCGGTGGTCCTCATCGTGCTGCAGACGGTCAGCAAAGTTGTAGTTCCCAAATCTTATTTTGCAAAATTGATGACTTTCATCGGGGACCCGCTCTCGGCATTGTTCATTGGCTGCTTCGCCGCGGTTTTCATGCAGGCCCGCGGCTGGATGCACAATCTCGATATCCGTGACAAATGGATCAATGCTGCTGTCATCGACTGCGCCGGTCCTGTATTCATCACCGCTTTGGGCGGTTCCCTCGCGGCCTTCATCAAGAGCGCCGGTGCGGCCAAGATCCTGGCTGAAAGCATTGTAGCAGCCCATGTCCCCGGCATTTTCGTACCGATGCTGATCGGCTTCATGATCCGGACGGCAACCGGTTCCAACACGCTGGGCGTGGCTACGGCTGCGGCTCTCTGCGAACCGATGCTCGATATCCTGGGCGTTTCCAAACTGGCGGCATTCCTTGCCATGTGCTCCGGCGCCGTCGCTTTCAGCCATGCCAACAGCTCCGGTTTCTGGCTGACCTGCTCCCTGTCAAAAATGAATTTCAACCAGGGATTCCGGGCAATCGGCGGGTCCACAGCAGTGTCGGGGATTGCCTGTTCCGTGTTCACGCTGATCCTCTATTTTGCCGGTATCATTTGATTCTTTGATTTTCTGATTTTAAAAACAAAAGCGGAAAGTAAATGTGGAAAGATTTTCAGCACGTTTACTTTTCGCTTTTTTTGTGACAGACTTATAACTGCAGAAGAGAAATCACAGAAATCGAGGCTGACAGCCATGCTGTATAAGAACACAACTCCCGAATACTTTCTGATGGTGGCCAGGGAAAAAAGCATTACACGGGCGGCAGAAAAACTTTTCATCACTCAGCCCAGCCTGAGCCAGCATATTGCAAAACTTGAAAAATCACTGGGCCGTCAGCTCTTTGACCGCTCGAAGATCCCTCTGGAACTGACTTCGGCAGGAAAAATCTACTACCATTATCTGGAAAACTGCCATTATCTGGAAGAAAAACTGAAGGCCGATCTGAACAATGAAAAACTGCAGAAGCTGACACTGGGCATTAGTACCTGGCGCGGATCGCTTTTGCTGCCGACAATCCTTCCCGCTTTTTTTGCGCAGCATCCCGACGTGAAACTCCATCTGGCTGAATTTCTGGTCAGTGACCTCATCATGCTCCTCGAAGACAGCCGGGTGGATTTTGCCATCATGAATACCATCATTTCCCAGCTGCCTCAGGGCATTATCGCGGAAACGATCAAGGAAGAACGGCTGCTGCTGATCCTTGCTAAAAATCATCCGCTGTGCAGCCAGTTCCTGGAGGACCGGGCGGCCGGCCGTCCGCTGGATCTGCATCTCCTGGAAGAGGAGTGTTTTGTGACACTCAGGCAGATGCAGACAGTGGGAAAATTCGTCAATGATTATCTGATGCGGCAGAAACTTTCCTTCAGCCGGACCCTGTCCACCACCAATAACGCGACCCTGCTGAGGATGGTCGCAAATGGACTGGGCTTTGGCTTCATGATCGAAGCAGGTCTGCGGGATCCGGCCGTCAGGGATCTGGAAGTGTTCGACCTTGATACACCGGAGCTGCGCCTGCCGCTTGTTCTCCTGGTGAAAGAAAATTATTATCTTTCTCCGGCAACACTGGATCTGATCCGGATCATCAAGGAATACTATAAGAAAGGACCGGAAACAGAGAAAACCGGCCGGAGCAGTACATTTTCCGGTGTCTGAAGCTGGCGGCGGGACGTAAAGGGATGTAAGGAGGCGAAGCAAAGAAAAATGGAAGCATATGGAATCATCATCGGGCTTGCTGTTTTCAGCTATCTTGCCCATAATACGACAGTTGCGGCGGCATCCGGGATCCTGCTGGTGCTGAAGCTGCTTGTGCCTGAAGAGAAACTGATTTATTTCGGGGACCATGGCCTGAACTGGGGCGTCATCCTTCTGACGGCTGCCATGCTGACCCCGATCGCCCTTGGCAGGATCGGGGTCAGGAACATCGTTGATGTATTTAAGACACCTGCGGGTATTCTCTCCGTCGTGATGGGGATCCTCGTGGCCATTTTTGGCAAATGGGGCGTGGATGTTTTGACCCGCGATCCACAGATGGGCGTTTCCGTCATGGTGGGGACCATCATCGGTGTCGTGGTTTTCAAGGGTATTCCAGTGGGACCTTTGATTGCGAGCGGGATTTTTTACTTGTTTCTGAAGATTTTCAGCTTCTTTTTCCACTGATAAAATGGAAAATTTGATACAGTTTTTTGACAGGATTTACAACAAGATACAGGATCCGGGAGCCGGCATTGACAAAATCCCTGCAGCTGACTATGATAAGGGCGTATTTGAAACGCGGTGAGCGGATCAAGTAGGTGACGGGAACTTCGACAGAGAGTCCGGGACGGGTGAGAGCCGGATACGGCAGGGAAAGTCACTGAATGCCTCCGTGAGCGGGGCAGCCGAACCAAAAGTAGGCTGTCACGGGACTGCCTCCGTTAACAGGGCAAAGAGGCCAGCCTTAGGATGCTGGTAAAACAGAGTGGAACCACGAGCCATCGTCTCTGCAGGGAGACGGTGCTTTTTTTATTTTTCGGGAGATGGTATGGAAGGGCGGGACTGCACGAAAAGGATCTGAAGATCCGGCAAAAAAAGAATTGACAAATTCATGGTAATTTAGTATGATTTATTACGTTGCGAAACGCGATGAGCGGAATAAGTAGCTGCCGGGAAGTCCGCCAGAGATTCCGGAAACAGGTGAGAGCCGGATCGGTACCGAAAAGCAGTGAATGCCTCCGTGAGCGGGGCAGCCGAACCAAAAGTAGGCTGTCACGGGACTGCTTCCGTTACAAGGGCAAAGAGGCCAGCCTAAGGATGCTGGTAAAACAGAGTGGAATCACGAGCCATCGTCTCTGCATGGGGACGGCGGCTCTTTTTTTTGAGGGTTCTGCTGCATAAGGGAGGAAAATCAAAGTGTCAGCAAGGAAAAATTTCTGGAGGGAGGGGTCGGGATGTCTTTTATAGAATTCAGAGATGTCAGCAAGACCTTCTCCGTGGGCGGCCAGACCGTGGAAGCACTGAAACATGTGAATCTTTCCATTGAAAAAGGAGATATCTTCGGTGTCATCGGATTCAGCGGCGCCGGCAAGTCGACCCTGCTCCGCATGGTCAATTCGCTGGAGGTGCCGACATCGGGAAGCGTCTGGGTCCATGGCCAGAACGTCAGTGCTCTGTCCTATCAGGAACTGCGCAGGGTGCGCAAGAATATCGGCATGGTCTTCCAGCAGTTCAATCTGCTGGAGTCCAGGACGGTGTATGAAAATGTGGCTCTGCCGCTGCGGCTTGGACATATCGAGCAGGCTGCCGTCGATCAGATCGTAGGGACGCTCCTCAATTTCGTCAATCTGGAGGATAAGAAGGATTCCTATCCGGACCAGCTTTCGGGCGGACAGAAACAGCGTGTCGGGATTGCCCGGGCCCTGACGACGAATCCGTCCATCCTGCTCTGTGATGAAGCTACGAGCGCACTGGATCCGGATACGACGGAACAGATCCTGCAGCTTTTGAAGCGGATCAATCAGAAGCTCAATATCACGATCCTGATCGTGACTCATGAAATCGATGTTATCCAGAAAATCTGCAACCGTGTGGCCGTCATGGAAATGGGCAGCGTCGTGGAAACGGGGCCGGTGCTTGAGGTATTCAGCGATCCCCGGCAGGACATTACGAAGCGGTTTGTCCACACGGTCATCCCCGATACGATCCCGGATACGATCCGGACGAAGCTCCGGCAGGAGAAACGGCCCTACCGGCTGTTCAAGCTCCGGCTGCTGGGTGACCAGAATGCTGAGAATCTCTTTTACCGGCTGAATACGCAGCTCGGGCTGGAGACGAATATCGTCTTTGCCAATGTGAGCGAGCTGCAGCAGACGGCTCTGGGGCTGTTCATCGTCCAGATCTTCGATGAGGATGGAGCCGCCTCGAAGGCTGCCGATTATTTTGGAGCGCAGGGGATTCAATGGAAGGAGGTGTCCCTCTGATGCTGGAACTGGGTGTTCCTGCTTCGCAGCTCATCCTTGCGGCGGAGCAGACTTTGTACATGGTCTTTATCTCTCTGGTGGTGGGGACGGTCCTGGCCCTGATCATGGCTTTTACGCTGGTCCTGACCAACCAGAACAGCATCCTGCCGAACCGGTACGTTTACGGAGTCCTCAATGCTGTCATCAACACGGTCCGGTCGGTCCCTTTCATCATCCTGATGGTCTTTATCATGCCGCTGACGAAAATGATCGTGGGGACAAGGATCGGTACCACGGCAGCGCTGGTACCGCTGGTCATTTTCATTACGCCGTATCTGACGCGCCTGTTTGAAAATTCCATCCTGGATGTCAACCGGGGCATCATCGAAGCGGCCCAGGCCATGGGCGCCTCGTATTTTGAAATCGTCTGGTATTTCCTGCTTCCCGAGGCCCGGGGTTCCCTGATCCTTTCCGTGACGACCGGTACGATCGGCCTGATCGGTGCCACGGCCATGGCCGGTGCCATCGGAGCCGGCGGCGTCGGTGACCTGGCGCTGACTTACGGCTATGAACGGATGAATACACCGCTGATGCTCTTTACGGTGATCATCCTGATCATTTTTGTGCAGATCATCCAAACTGTGGGCAACCATCTTGCCTATAAAACGAGAAACCATTGAGGAGGTCATCCATCATGAATTTTACCCATGCAAAAAAATTAGCTGCCCTGGCACTGGCCGGTATGATGCTGGCTGCATTCACTGCAGGTTGCGGCGGCAGTTCGAAACAGGCTGCGGATAAGAAGGAACTGACGTTCAGCAAGTCCCAGGGACCCTACAGCGACCTGTTTGAAAAAGGCGTGAAGCCAATCCTGGAAAAGAAGGGTTACAAAATCACCGGCAAGGATATGTCCGATCTGCTCCAGGCCGATATCGTGCTGAATGAAGGCGAAGTGGACTTCAACGTGGAGCAGCATACGGCTTATATGGAAAATTTCAACAAGAAACAGGGCGGGCATCTGGTGGCACTGACGCCGATCCCGACAGTCCCTGCCGGCATCTATGCCGGCAGCAAGACCAAACTGGAAGATCTGGCTGACGGGGACACCATCGCCGTGCCGAATGATGCTTCCAATACGGCCCGTGCCTATGCCCTGCTGCAGAAGGCGGGCTGGATCAAAATGGATCCGAAAAAGGATCTGGCCACGGTGACCCAGCAGGATATCGTGGAGAATCCCCATCACCTGAAATTCACGGAAATGAAGTCCCTGAACATTCCTTCTGTAAGGACGGACTTCAGCTTCATCGTCATCACCGGCTCCATTGTCTATAATGCCAAGATCGATCCTTCCACGGCGCTCCTGAAGGAGACCATCCTGCCGCATCTGCTCCTGCAGCTTGTGGTGGCGGACAAGAACAAGGATGCCCAGTGGGCCAGGGACATCGTCGAAGCGTATCACTCCAAGGAGTTTGCCGATTATATGGCAAAGAACAATACGGGCCTGTGGTATGATCCGAACAACGACAAAAAGAGCAAATGACATAACTGCCGGAAGGACTGTCCCAGCGACAGTCCTTTTATATGGTGCAGAAGGGAGAGCATGATCATGGATACAAAAGAAATCAAAGAGGAGGCCCATGGACTGGCAGCCGAGCTGACGGCGCTCAGACGGTATTTCCACGCACATCCGGAACAGTCCTGGCAGGAAGTCCATACGCAGCAGAAAATCCGGGAATATCTGGACCGCCAGGGAATCCCGAACGTACCTTCTACAAAGACGGGCGTGATCGCGACCCTGAAAGGGAAAAAGTCTTCCGATACCGTGCTGGGCATCCGGGCGGATATCGATGCACTGCCGATCACGGAGGAAAGCGATCCGGGTTACAAATCACAGTGTCCGGGGACGATGCACGCCTGCGGCCACGACACGCATATCGCGATCCTCCTGGGGACGGCAAAGATCCTGGCCGCACACCGGGATGAGCTGCCCTTGACGGTGCGCCTGATCTTTCAGCCGGCTGAAGAATATATTGCCGACAGCGGTGCCTTCCATATGAAGGACGATCCTCTTGTCCAGGAATGCAGCCGTATCATCGCACTGCACATCCAGGGAGAAGTGCCCTATGGACAGGCCAATCTCCAGAGCGGGCCCATCATGGCTGCCTCCGATACGTTCGATGTCTATGTCCAGGGCCAGGGCGGGCACGGCGCCCACCCGGAAAAAACGATCGATCCCATCGCTGCCGGCGTTGCCTTCTATAATTCTGTGCAAACCCTGGTCAGCCGGGAAATCAGGGCCCTCGATGCGGCGGTCATTGGGATCACGGCTTTCCAGAGCGGTACGACGAGCAATGTCATCCCCGATACAGCACACCTGATGGGGACCTGCCGGACCTTCACGCCGGCGCTGCGGGAACAGTTCCCGGTGCAGCTGCAGCGGGTCGCCGACGGAATCGGGACTGCGACGCGGACGAAGATCCGGGTGGATTACCACTTCGGGACGCCCGTCATGGTCAATGATGAAGCGGTCACGGCGACGGGCCTTGAAGCAGCGGCTGCCATTTTTGGCAGGGAGAACGTCATCACGCAGGAGCCCCGAATGGGCGGGGAGGACTTTGCCAAATATGCGGCTCCCAAGGCGATGCTCTGTCTGGGCGGCGGTTTTGTGGATGGGCGCCAGCGGTACCCTCAGCACAGCCCTTACTTCGATATCGATGAAAGAGCACTGCCCCTTGGTGTGGCCTGGTTCCTGGAATACATCAGGCGCTACGGCAAAGAGCTGGAAAAGTAAAAATGCCGGTGTCAGGATCGATCGGGTCCTGACACCGGCATTTTTGCAGGTGCTTTCAATAAGGGAGCACGGTTATTTTTTGCTGTTCCGGTAATCTTCCAGGAATTTTGCAAGCCCTTTATCGGTCAGATCATGATGGATCAGTTCCCGCAGGACTTTGGTCGGGATCGTGGCAATGTCGGCACCGGTCAGCATGACTTTATTGACATGGTCGACGCTGCGGATGCTCGCCGCGATGATCTGGGTGGGCAGATCATACAGACGGAAGACCTTTACCATGTCAGCCACGAGCTGGACCCCGTCTTCGCCGATATCATCGAGGCGTCCGATGAAAGGACTCACGTAGGTGGCACCGGCCCGGGCTGCCAGCAGGGCCTGGCCCAGACTGAACACGAGCGTGACATTCGTATGGATGCCTTTTTCGTGGAGAATCTTGACAGCTTTCAGGCCTTCCGTGATGCATGGAATCTTGACGACGACATTGTCAGCGATCTTGGCAAGCTTTTTTGCTTCTTTTACCATGCCCTGGCAGTCCGTGCTGATGACTTCCGCACTGACAGGACCGGGGATCAGCTTGCAGATTTCCGGGATGACTTCAGCCTGGGTGCGGCCGGAGCGGGCGATGAGTGTCGGATTGGTCGTGACGCCATAGACGATACCCTGATCGGCAAATTCCTTGATTTCATCTACGTTTGCCGTATCCATAAAAATTTTCATGGGAATCCCTCTTTCCTTTTATATTCCATTGATCCAAAGAACGAAATCATGCTCTCTCATTTTATGATAATTCACAACCAGCGGGAAAGCAATGAAATTTTTTGCCGCAAATGTAAAAGAAACGTAAAATGAACAGGATCCGTGCCGGTATTCCGGACATGCAGAAAGGACCATGGAACGAAGAGAGGGACATTCCATGATCCTTTCGCAAAGCAATGCTGCACAATAGGAGATCGAACTATAGCTACACGAAGGAGAAGATTAAGCGAGAGCTTCTCCCAGTGCTTTACACTGAGCCAGGCCGCCGTCATCCGGCGTGCCGTTCAAAATAAGGGGATCTGCCGCAAGGACGGCACCGGCAGCTTCAGCATCGGCTTTCCAGCTTTCCATCCATTCGCCGCTGCCCCAGCCATAGGAACCGAAGAGAACGATCTTCTTGCCTTTCAGCTGGTCTTTTACCGCATCCCACATGGGCTGGAATTCAGTTTCTTCCAGGTTTTCAGCGCCCATGGCCGGGCAGCCGAAAGCAATCCCGTCATAAGAAGCAGGATCTTCTGCTGCGAAGTCAGCTGCGGTAAAGAGCGCCACATCGGCACCTTTGCCTTTCAGGCCTTCTTCCACGGCCTGTGCCATCGCTTCTGTGTTGCCCGTACCGCTCCAATACACTACTGCAAATTTACTCATTCTGATATTCTTCCTTTCCCTGGAAACTTCAGCCGGCTGGCATGTCATGCGTGCAGGGCACGGGTCCTGATGGACCGGGGAATACGTCCGCTGCACCGTCATTTCTGGATCCGGCAGTTCCTTTGTTGAATTTATGACACGGAAACAACTCGCTCTCTCAGGCAACAGCCAGCTGGCTGAGCGCCGTGCCATTTGCATAGCACTGGCAGTAGATGCGGGTACATTTCCGGCATTTCTCAAAAAAGCGCCGCGCCCGGGCCGGGTGGCTGTAAGCTTTCCAGCAGCCCGAGCAGAGGCCTTTTTCCCTGGGGGCGACCAGATAACCCTCGACGTCTTCCAGCGGATATCCGAGAAGAATCCCGATTTCATGGGGGAAGGAAGCCCGCGTTGCAAGCAGCAGGGACATCTCCGTCAGGATATCCTCCCAGCCGGGACCGGAGTAGCCCCGGCGTCGGAAAAACTCCAGGTTCTCGGGCTGGTCCATGATGGACTCAAGGGCTTTTGGCCGATAGACGAAGAGGAGTCCGCTGCGCTTTATTACATCGTACTGCAGCAGCGCAATGTCCAGGTGTTTGGACTCGAGAATGCGGGAAACAGAAGCGACGAGCCTGAAGGGATCCGCCGTCGGGGGAAAGACGAAACGGAATAAGCTCGAAGCTTTAAGACCGGCCAGCGTGGGTGCACACTGGCGGACCAGCTCGGTCTCGAACGGAATCCTCATACGTACCTCCAATAGGATATTAATTAGTGTAAGCTAACCAAACAACATGAAAAGGAGAGGTCTTTAAACATTTTTGTGTATCTAAGTTAGCTTTTACTAACTGAATGCAGTATATCATGCAGAATGTTTTTTGACAACCCCCATTTTGAAAATTTTTTTGCCGGTCCCTCCTTTGGCCTTTTTTGCATTCCCGGATCACGGATGGCAACTCAGAAGATATCCTGCATGGTGCTGCAGGCCGCCGGGAATTCTTCCTTCGCTTGGCCGGCAGCCAGCTGCGGTCCAGCCCGGGGGCTCGGACGGATTGTAGTGTTTTTTCCTTTGCCCATGATATAATGATGTCAGCCCTTGAGCTGCAGGGATTTTGGCTGAGGCAGTGCTCCGCAATCCAGCCGGCCGCAGTATGCCGCACCGCAGCCTGGAACCTGTTTTGGAGACTCTCGTACAGATCCGGCCTTTTCGGCCGTTTTGCATGATCCCGGAGCTTTGCGGACCGGATTGGGATGGAATGCTGCGCCCGGCACCGATCCCTGCACTCGGCCGATCGTCCGCACAGCGCTGGATGCACTGCAGCGGATTAGAATTTTATGAAGGACAGAAGAATGAAGGAGGAAGCAAAATGGATACAATCCGCCTTGTCAAGGAGCCGGACAAACTTCGTGCTGCCGTGTATGACGGAACGGAAGAGATCGGAAAATGCACCTGGGTGGTGGCCCGCCCCGGTGTCTGGATCCTTGAGCACACCATCGTCGATCCCCGCTATGGGGGAAGGGGCCTGGCAGCGAAGCTCGTCCAGGCTGTGGCGGAAATGGGACGCGCTGCCGGCGTCAGGATCGTGCCGCAGTGTTCTTATGCCAGGGTACAATTTGAACGAAAAAAAGAATATCAGGATGTAGCCCTGATGGATCCGGAATGACAGTGTTAAAAAATATACAAAACTTGAACGAATCTATCTTTTTTCATCGGAACGTTTGACAAGCCGTCATTCCAGTGCTATTATGCATTCATAATTCAATATGAACCCAAACCTTTGAGGTGGAGATAACGCCAGAATATGTGCGCACAGAGAGTCCGGGAAGCTGAGAGCCGGATCGAGGCAGTCTGACAAATGGACCACTGAGGGCGCGATGAAATCTTCGGAAAGTATCCCGCGACGCAGCACCGGCGTTACCGGTGAGGAATGTGTTGGCATTCTGCTGAGGTGTGGGGCTAAAGGCCCCATAACAGGGTGGTACCGCAGGTTATGACGCCTGTCCTTGTATGAGGACAGGTGTTTTTTATTGACTGTAGGGACAGCCGGGCATTTGCCAACCTGGCTGTCCATTCTTTTTTGAATATCCCAAGGAGGCTATCATGACAAAACAAACCCGGTTGGAAGAGGTTAAGAAAATGGCTGTGCAGGAAGGAGCCGTTCCTGTTGTGCGGGAACTGCTGGCGGATACGCTGACACCGATCGGCCTGATCAGTCTCGTGCGCAGGCACAATGACCGCTATTTCCTGCTGGAAAGCATGGAAGGGATTGACGCCCGGGGCCGCTATTCGTTCGTTGGGTACGCGCCGATCGCCCGCGTTACGGCAAAGGACTTCAAGGTCACCGTTGCCATGGACGGCAAAAAGGAAGCGGGCGGGGACAATCCGCTGGATGTGATCCGGCGCTTCCTGAAGGAATATCATACGAAACCGCAGCCGGGGCTGCCTCCCTTCACGGGTGGTTTCGTGGGATACTTCTCCTACGATTTCATCCAGTACTGCGAACCGAGCCTGCGCTTTGATCCGAAAAAAGCGACGGAGTTCCCCGATTTCGACCTTATGCTTTTTGACAAGGTCATCGCCTTTGACCAGTTCAAACAGAAACTGTATCTGATCGTCAATATCCGGACCGACGACATCGAGAAGGAATATGCAAGGGCTGGCAGGGCTCTCGATGAGATGGAGGCACTGGTGCGGGAACCGGTCGCACTGCCGGCCGATGTGCCTGCAAAAATGGGCCCCATCTCGAGCAACCAGACCCGGGAGCTCTACGACAGGAACGTCCTGCGGATCAAGGAGTACATCCGGCAGGGAGATATTTTCCAGGCCGTCTATTCCCAGCGTTTTTCCGCTTCTTACGATCAGGACCTTTTCAACCTCTACCGCAGGCTCCGGACGACGAATCCGTCCCAGTACATGGTGCTCTTCAAGAATGAAGATACGGAGATCGCCGGTGCCTCTCCGGAAACCCTGATCAAGCTCGAAGGCAGGACCATCACGTCCATGCCGATCGCGGGCACGCGGCCCCGGGGCAGGACCGAGGAAGAGGACCGGGCTCTGGCGGAAGGGCTGCAGACGGATCCGAAGGAACTGGCCGAGCACAACATGCTCGTCGACCTCGCCCGGAATGATGTCGGCAAAGTCAGTGAATTCGGCAGTGTCAAGGTCCATGACCTGCACATGATCAAATATTTCTCCCACGTCATGCATCTGACGAGCCGGGTCACGGGCAGACTGAAGGAAGGCCTTGATGCCATCGATACGCTCTGTGCAGCGATTCCGGCGGGGACGCTGTCGGGAGCCCCGAAGATCCGGGCCTGCCAGATCCTGGATGACCTGGAACCGGAACGGCGCGGCCCTTACGGCGGCGGTGTCGGGTATCTGGACTTTGCCGGCAATATGGATATCTGCATTACGATCCGGACAGCCGTCAAGCGCGGAGACACTGTGTACTTCCAGTCCGGCGGCGGTATCGTGGCCGATTCGGTCCTCGACAATGAATTCATGGAAACCATCAATAAATCCGGCGCGGTGAAAGATGCGCTCCTGGCAACGACGGAGGCGGAAGCATGATCCTGATCATCGATAATTACGACAGTTTTACCTATAACCTGTATCAATTCGTAGGTACGATCAACCCGGATATTTCGGTCATCCGCAATGACGCCATGACGGTCTCTGCCATCCGGGACCTGAAACCGGACAGCATCATCCTTTCTCCGGGGCCGGGAAAACCCTGCGACGCCGGCGTATGCGAAGACGTGCTGCGGGAGCTGAAGGGCGAGGTCCCCATCCTCGGGGTCTGCCTGGGCCATCAGGCCATCGGTGAAGTCTTTGGCGGCACGGTGACGCTGGCTCCGGAAATCGTGCACGGCAAGCAGAGCCGGATCCGTATCGACACGTCGGTGCCCATTTTCAAGGGCCTGCCGTCCAGCATCATGGGCGCACGGTACCATTCTCTGATCGTCGACAGGGACCATCTGCCGGATGATCTCCAGATCACGGCAGAAACCGATAAGGGCGAAATCATGGGACTGAAACACAGGAAATATGATATTTACGGTCTGCAGTTCCATCCGGAATCCATCATGACACCGGATGGCATGACCATCATCCGCAATTTCCTGGATCTGAAAAAATAAACTGGACTGCAGGAGGAATAAAAAATGATCAAAGAAGCAATCATCAAACTGGTCAACAAGGGAGATCTGACATATCAGGAAGCCAACACGGTCATGCTGGAAATCATGGGCGGCAAGACGACACCGACCCAGAACGCGGCATTCCTGGCCGCCATGTCCACAAAGAGCGCAAAGGCGGAAACCATCGATGAGATTTCCGGCTGTGCTGAGGCCATGCGCTCTCTGGCGACTCCTGTTCCCCATCCGGGCATGGAAGTCCTGGAAATCGTCGGCACGGGCGGTGACGGAGCCCATTCCTTCAATATTTCCACCACTTCCGCCATGGTCATCGCGGCGAGCGGCGTCAAGGTGGCCAAGCACGGCAACCGGGCTGCGTCTTCCCTGTGCGGGACGGCGGACTGCCTTGAAGCGCTGGGCGTCAACATCCAGCAGGATCCGGAACTGGCTCTGAAGTGCCTCCGGGAAGCCAATTTCTGCTTCCTCTTTGCCCAGAAATACCATGCTGCCATGAAGTATGTCGGCCCCATCCGCAAGGAACTGGGCTTCCGTACGGTATTCAATATCCTGGGGCCGCTCACGAACCCGGCAAAACCGGAAATGTTCGTCCTGGGAGTTTATGATGAATACCTGGTCGAACCGCTGGCCAAAGTCCTGACGAGTCTCGGCGTCAAGCGGGGCATCGTGGCCTATGGCCGTGAAAAACTGGATGAGATTTCGCCGAACGGGCCGACGGCCATCTGCGAGATCCGGGATGGGTACTATCGGACTTCCGTCATCCGTCCCGAGGATTTTGGACTTGTGCCGGGTACCAGGGATGAGATCGTCGGCGGCACGCCGCAGGAAAACGCGCAGATCACGCGGGATATCCTGAGCGGGAAAATCAAAGGGACCAAACGCAATGCCGTACTCCTGAATGCCGGTGCAGCACTGTTTGTGGCCGGGAAAGCACCGACCATCAAGGAAGGTGTGGCCCTTGCGGGCGAGCTGATCGACAGCGGCAAGGCTGCAGCTGCCCTGGAACAGGTCATCCGCGTCAGCAACGGGAATTGAAGGAAGGCAAGACCATGATCCTGGATACACTGGCAGAAGCTGCCCGGCAGCGGGTGGCGGAAGCGGAAAGACAAAAAAGCCCGGCTGCGGTGAGGCAGGAAGCCGAAAGCCTTCCCAAAGACCGCAGCGGCTGTTTCCGGAAAGCGCTCCTTGCACCGGGATTCCATATCATTGCAGAAGTCAAGAAAGCATCCCCCTCCAAGGGGCTGATCGCACCGCAGTTCCCGTACCTGGATATCGCGAAGGCCTATGAACGGGCTGGCGCTTCCGCCATCTCCGTCCTGACGGAACCGACCCGTTTCCTCGGCAGTGACCGTTATCTCCGGGAAATCCGCCGGGAAGTGGAACTGCCCCTCCTGCGCAAAGATTTCACCGTGGACGAGTACATGATCTACGAAGCCAAAGTGCTCGGGGCGGATGCAGTCCTCCTGATCGCAGCGCTCCTGTCGGACAGTCAGCTGCAGGAATACAGGCTGGCAGCCGAAAGCCTCGGGATGGATGCACTGGTCGAGGCCCATGATGCGGACGAGGTGGACCGGGCGCTGAAGACAGGTGCCAGAGTCCTGGGCGTCAACAACCGGGACCTCCGGGATTTTACCGTGGATATCCGCAACAGCCTCCGCCTGCGGGCCCTGGTCCCTCCGGAAATCGCTTTTGTCGCTGAGAGCGGGATCAAGGGCCGTCCTCAGCTGGAAGAGCTCGAAGCAAAGGGCGTCAATGCGGCCCTCGTTGGAGAACTCCTGATGCGGAGCCCGTCCATTGCCGGGAAAATGCAGGAACTTTTGGGAGCGCGCCATGACAAAGATTAAGATCTGCGGGCTTCGCCGCCGGGAGGACGCCCGGATCCTCAATCTGTTCAAACCGGATTATGCCGGGTTCATCTTCTATCCGAAGAGCCGGCGGTGCATCAGCGGGGAAACAGCCCTTGCCCTGCGGGAGGCGCTGGATCCGGCAATCCGGACGGTGGGCGTCTTTGTCAATGAACGGCCGGAGCGGATCCTTGCACTGGTACGGAGCGGTGCCATCGATGCCATCCAGCTCCACGGGGAGGAATCCCCTGAAGCGGTGCGATGGCTGAAGGAGAAGGCGGGAGTGCCCATCCTGAAAGCCATCCGGGTGAAGGAAAAAAAGAGCCTGCAGGGCCTGGAAGCGTATGACTGTGATTATTTCCTCCTGGATGCTTTCACTGCCCAGTATGGCGGGGCCGGCAGGACGTTTGATGAGACGCTCCTGCAAGGCGCGGTCATTCCCAGACCTTTTTTCATGGCCGGCGGACTGGACGCGGAAAACGTGGGGCCCATCATCGAACGGACGCGGCCCTACGGCGTCGATGTGAGCAGTGCCGTGGAAACGGACGGAGTGAAAGATGCTGCAAAGATTAGAGCTTTTATAGAAGCTGTAAAAAGAAAGGATGAACAACATGAGTAACGGAAGATATGGTTCGCATGGAGGGCAGTATGTGCCCGAAACGCTGATGAATGCTGTCCTGGAGCTTCAGGAAGCCTATGAACATTACAAGAAGGATCCGCAGTTCCTGAAGGAACTGCAGGCCCTGTATCATGATTATGCCAACCGGCCGAGCCTGCTGTACTATGCAGACCGCATGACGAAGGATCTGGGCGGTGCCAAGATCTATTTAAAGCGGGAAGACCTCAACCATACGGGCGCCCATAAGATCAATAATGCCCTGGGCCAGTGCCTCCTGGCCAAAAAGATGGGCAAGAAGCGTGTCATCGCTGAGACCGGCGCGGGCCAGCACGGCGTGGCCACGGCGACGGTGGCGGCGCTGCTGGGACTGGAATGTGTGGTCTATATGGGAAAGATGGATACGGAACGGCAGGCACTCAATGTCTACCGCATGAAGCTCCTCGGGGCCGATGTCGTCCCTGTCGAGACCGGTACCATGAGCCTGAAGGATGCCGTCAATGAGGCGCTCCGCGAATGGAGCCGCCGCTGCGAGGATACGGCTTACTGCATTGGTTCTGTCATGGGGCCTCACCCGTATCCGATGATGGTCCGTGACTTCCAGAAGGTCATCGGTGAGGAAGTGCGGCAGCAGATGATGGAGAAGGAAGGCCGTCTGCCCGATGTGGTCATGGCCTGTGTTGGCGGCGGCAGCAATGCCATAGGGATCTTCTATGATTTCATCCCGGACAAACAGGTCCGCCTGATCGGCGTGGAAGCCGCCGGACGCGGCATCGACACGGCTGAGACGGCAGCGACCATTGCCTGCGGCAAGCCGGGTATTTTCCATGGCATGGAATCGTATTTCCTGCAGGACAGCGATGGCCAGATCGCACCGGTGTACTCCATTTCCGCCGGGCTGGATTATCCCGGCATCGGGCCGGAACATGCCTATCTCTATGATACGGGCCGGGCCGAATATGTTCCGATCACGGATGATGAATCCGTCCAGGCTTTTGAATATCTTTCCCGCACCGAGGGGATCATCCCCGCTGTGGAGAGCGCTCATGCCGTGGCATATGCCATGAAGCTTGCGCCGACGCTGCCGAAGGACAAGATCATCGTGGTCAACCTGTCCGGCCGCGGTGACAAGGATGTGGCAGCCATTGCCAGATACAAGGGGGTAGATCTGCATGACTAGGATTACAGATGTATTCAAAAAAGAGAAAAAAGTATTCATTCCATTTGTTACGGCCGGTGATCCAGATCTGGAAACGACCGAAAAATTGATCTATGCCATGGAAGCGGCAGGCGCCGGCATTATTGAACTGGGCATTCCCTTCTCTGATCCCGTGGCGGAAGGACCGGTGATCCAGGAGGCGGACAACCGGGCTCTGGCAGCGGGTTTCAAGATCGATGACCTTTTTGCCATGCTGCACAGAGTGCGCACCCGCACGCAGATCCCGCTGGTTTTCCTGACCTATGTGAATCCCATCTTCACTTACGGCCGCGATAAATTCTTCAGGAACTGCAAAGAGACTCTGATCGACGGCGTCATCGTCCCGGATGTGCCGTATGAGGAAAAAGCCACCATCAAAGGAGATGCCGACAAGTACGGGATCGAGCTAATCTCGCTCATTGCACCGACTTCCCATGACCGGGTCCAGATGATCGCGCGCGAAGCGCAGGGCTACATCTACCTTGTGTCTTCCATGGGCGTGACCGGTGTGCGGGAAAAGATCACGACCGATCTGGGAACCATCGTGCAGAAGATCCGGGAAGTGACGGACCGCCCGGTGGCCGTGGGCTTCGGTATCGCCGAACCGCAGCAGGCTGCTGCCATGGCGGAGCTGAGCGACGGGGCCATCGTGGGCAGCGCCATCGTGAAAATCGTGGCAAAATACGGACGCGAAGCTGTCGGGCCCGTGCAGGAGTATGTAAAGAAAATGGCAGATGCCGTCAAAAGTACTGTCAGGGCGTGAGCAGCGGCAGTCAGTGGAGGGACAGGAAAGCGTTCCTCCACGTTTTTTTTATGCCTGCCGGGAAAGGGTACGGAGAAAAAAATGACCTGTGAGGGAACAGATGGGATGGGAGCGAATACTGCAAAATCCACTGATTTTATCATTCAGAGATGTTCCGAACATAGCAGTAAAAGAATACAGCATTAATTTGCAAATCATAAAATTCTGGAAAAAACTGAAAATTCCCTTGCATATTGTATACAACCATGCTATACTAAGCATGTAAGTTAAATTTACCCCTCATTTGCCCTTGCTCGCAAGGGCGTTTTTTTTACTGTTTTTTGAAGAAAGAGGAAAAAATCATGTTTGGTTTTGGCAAAAAAAAGAAAATTACCCTGGCTGCTCCGGTGCCGGGACGTATCCTCGACATTACGGCAGTGCCGGATGCTGTTTTTGCAGATAAAGTCATGGGGGACGGTTTTGCCGTCGAGCCGGAAGGGGATACGGTCGCTGCTCCCTGTGACGCTGAAGTGGCCTTCGTTCCCGAGACCCGGCATGCTGTTGCCCTGGTGCGTGACGGCATCGAGCTGCTGATCCATGTGGGCATCGATACGGTCGCCCTGGAAGGCCGGGGGTTTACAGCATTTGTCAAAAAAGGGGACCGGGTCAAAGCCGGTGATCCTCTGCTGCGTTTTGATGCGGCTGTCATCAGGGGTGCCGGCAAGCCGCTGACGACGGAAATCGTCGTAACCAATATGGATGCGGTTGAGTCCCTGAGGAAAAACCTTGCGGACGCAGCTGCCGTGCTGACTGTAGAAAAGAAATAGGATGCCATGGCCGCGGAATTTCCCGTTTTGGGAGCTTTTGCCGGCCGCAGAGCGAAAGGATGATCAGGATGGCTGTACTGGCAGGGACAGAACCCGCAAAAGTATTTCAGTATTTTGAAGCGCTGGCCGGAATCCCGCACGGGTCCGGGAATACAAAGAAGGTCAGCGACTGGCTTGCCGCTTTTGCCCGGACCCGGCACCTCAGATATATCCAGGACTGCAGCAATAACATCATCATTTTCAAACCGGCTTCGCCGGGGTATGAAGGCGCATCTCCCGTCATTATCCAGGGACACATGGATATGGTCTGTGATAAAGCACCGGGCTGCCGGAAGGATATGGAAAAAGAAGGCCTGGAGCTCGTCCTGGATGGTGATACGGTCCGGGCCCGGGATACGACTCTCGGTGCGGACGACGGGGTCGCTGTCGCCATGGGGCTGGCACTCCTGGATGACGCTTCCCTGGCGCATCCTCCGCTGGAAGTCGTTTTTACTGTCGACGAGGAACTGGGGATGCTGGGAGCGGCAGCGCTTGATATGAGCCCTCTGCAGGGCCGGCGCATGATCAACCTGGACTCGGAAGAGGAAGGCGTCTTTACAGTGAGCTGTGCCGGCGGTGTCCGGGCGGACTGCCATCTTCCGGTCGTACGGACGGCCGCGGCAGGCCGGCGCCTGTATCTTGCCGTCAGCGGCCTCCGGGGCGGCCATTCCGGGGAGGAAATCGACAAGGGCCGGGCCAATGCCCATATCATCCTGGGACGGCTGCTCCTGCTGCTGGGAAAGGAAATTCCCTTCAGGCTTATCGCTGTCCATGGCGGCTGCCGGGATAACGTGATCAGCCGCGGAGCCGGCGCGGATATCGTCATCCCTGACGGAGCGGAAACCCGCGTGCAGGATCTCTGCCGGACTTTTGAGACCGTGCTGCGGCATGAATATCATGCGGCCGACCCGGATATCACGCTTGCCGTCAGTGCTTCCGACAGCCGGGAGCTCCCGCTGGATCAGGCCGGCACGGAACGGACCGCCTGCTTCCTTGCAGCCCTGCCGGACGGCGTCCAGGCGATGAGCCGGGAACTGCCCGGTCTGGTGCAGACTTCCCTCAATCTGGGGATCCTTTATACGACGGAGCAGGAAGTCGTGGGCGGCACACTGATCCGCAGCAGTGTGGCTTCACAGAAGGAAATGCTGCAGGACCGCATCACGGCTCTCCTGAAACAGCTCGGCGGCACGGTGGAGTTTACGGGGGACTATGCCGCCTGGGAATACCGTGCGGATTCTCCGCTTCAGCAGCTCATGACCAGTGTGTTCAGGAAGCAGTATGGCCGGGATCCCGAGATCAAAGCCATCCACGCCGGTGTGGAATGCGGTATTTTTGCCGGCAGGCTGCCCGGACTCGACTGTATCTCCCTGGGACCGACACTGACGGATATCCATACGTTCCATGAAAAGATGCACATTGCGTCGGTACGCCGCACCTGGAAGCTCCTTGTCGCGGCACTGGGCTGCATGAAAGAATGAAATACGCACAGAAAGGAAGACCGGACCGGGACTGACGCCTGGCCGGCCTTTTTTTGCCGGAAATGTCCCGATGGGGGATCCCTTTGCGGGCTGCCTGTTGTACCTTCCTGTCAGGAATGATACAATAAGGGATAATTTTGGGAGGAAACCATCATGCATAAAAGATATTGGATCATATTCTGGACCGCCGCGGTCTTTCTGCTGCTGTTCCTGAACGGGACGCTGCCCCTGACGGACAGCGTGGAAGGCAACTACGCACTGACGGCCAAGGAAATGGTGCTGAGCGGTGACTGGCTCTCACCGCAGATCTACGGGAAATACTGGTTCGACAAGCCGGTTTTTGCCTACTGGATGATCGCCCTGGGCTTTAAGATCTTTGGCTTCACAGAATTCGGTGCACGCTTTTTTCCGTCTTTATTCGGTCTGCTGGGACTTAAACTTGTCGTTTGGGGCGGAAAGAAGCTGTACTCGGAAAAGACCGGATTCTACAGCGGTGTCCTGCTGCTCATGACGCTGCAGTTCTTTACCATTTCCAAGTCCGTCCTTACGGATGGGATGCTCTTCGTATTCCTGAATGGGGCACTGCTCTTTTTTTACCTGGGCTATGCGACGCCGCAGAAGAATTATTATTACGGCATGTACGCCTGTGCCGCACTGGCGACCCTGACCAAGGGGCCCATCGGATTCCTGCTGCCGGGGCTCATCTTCCTGCTGTTCCTCATCTGGCGGCGTGATTTTGCCTCACTCCGGGAGGCCAGGCTGGGCAGCGGGATCACTCTGTTCCTCCTGCTCGCAGCGCCCTGGTATGTGGCGATGGCGGTCAAACATCCTGATTTCCTGGCGGGTTTCATCGGCACTCAGAATTTTTTGCGGGCCACCGTTTCGGAGCATCCGCGGGATAACGTCATCTGGTATTATACAGCAGTCAATCTGCTGAACGCCTATGCCTGGATCGGCCTTGTGCCCGGCATGCTCAAACATTATCTGTGGAAAGAGGGACACCTTGCGGCGCCGCAGCAGCGGGAAGGGTTCCTGTTTCTCTGGATCGCGGTCATCTTTGTCTTTTTCCAGTGCATGGCGACAAAGTACATCACCTACACCTATCCGATCCTGATGCCGCTTTCCATCCTGACGGCTTCATATCTGGCTGAAGCGGGTGAAAAACTGACTCTTAAATGGCTGCTGCTTGGAAATATCCTGTTTTACGGAGCACTTGCGGCTGTCGCCTACCGGCTGCCCAAACTGGCACCGGGCCTCCTGCAGCATCCCCGGAATATCTTTTATTTTGTGATTATTTTCTTCGGCTGCTATCTTGTGATGGCGTTCCATCGCAGCCGGGGCAGGAGCACGCACGAAATCGTCACGATGACGATCCTGCTCACCTATATCTTCTTTGCCTGTATCACCAAACTCCTCGCTCAGCCGCTCATGAGCGGCGTCACCGGCAAGTGGGCGGCCATGTACATCAATAATGTGATCCCTCAGGACGTGCCCGTCTACGTACGGGGAGGAGGATATCCGACTTCCGCCTGGTTCTATACGGGCCGGAAACTGACCATGCTTGTGCCCGATGTGGAGGCGGAGGAATTCGCGCCCCGCGATTACAGCTGGTCCGCAAAGAACATCATGCCCTGGACGACGTACAGCAAGGTGCAGCAGGTGCCGCGGGCGGTGGTCCTGGTGGACATGAATACGAAAAAGCTCAAGACAAAACTGGAGGAAGACTGGCCCGGAGCCTGGCAGAAAGTCCGTCTTTTCGGGCAGTGGTGCGTCATGGTCAAGCAGCGGTGAGGGGAAAGTATGGATAAAAAGGCAATCCAGTCGTATCTGGGCACACAATCGTGGATCCGTTTCCGGGTGCAGAAAAAGGAACTGGCGGAAAAACAGGGAACGCAGCGTTATCTGGAGCTTTTGGATGAGCTTGGACAGAAGCCGGAATGGCTCCGCAAATTCTGCGGCCGTTTGTATCTGGAGTTCGCGGAGGACTGCGGCAGCCCGATCTGGAAGAATCCTGCTGCCTCTGTATTTGTGGAACAGATGCTGCAGCGTTTCCCGTATCTTTTCTTCCTGGCAGAAAAAGAGGCCGGTACCCTGAAACTTTTCGCCATGCTCGGCTGTCTGGACGGACAGGAGCAGGGAGATCAGCTCTCCCTGGATAAGGCGGCTTTCGAGGCAATGCTGCAGACGCAGCTCAAAGGGATCGTCCTGCAGAGCCGGCGTATCGGCTTCAGCCCGGAAAGAGCGGAGGGAATGGTCCGGGATGTACTGGCTTATTTCGGGATCACCGGCTGATCCAGGCTGGCCGGGACTATGATTGACTGACGAGTCTAATTCACAAACAGTTCATAAATGGGACCTTGTTTTGTCAAATCTGTTCCCTATACTATGAATCGTAGCGAGGATCACCCCTCCTCGTTACATCTTCCCCATCAAATCATCATAAACAACTTCCTTTCAGGAAAACCCTCCTGCTTCCCCGGCAGGAGGGTTTTCCCATTCCCGGGGAAAATCCGGATTCCCTCAGTCTGCAGCGGGCAATCTCCGTCCGCGGACAGGCGGAACATTGAGTGCTGCCTTCCGGTCAGCTGGAAAAAAGCATAAAAAATAAAACTTTTTTCTAAAAAGGCTTGCACAATTTTAAAAAGTTGCTATAATAAAGAACGTACCTTCCGGGATGGTGTAATGGTAGCACAGGAGATTCTGGATCTTCTAGTCTGGGTTCGAGTCCTAGTCCCGGAGCCATTTTTTTATCTGGCGCCATGGTCAAGAGGCTAAGACGTCGCCCTCTCAAGGCGAAATCACGAGTTCGATTCTCGTTGGCGCTACCATTGAAATACCGTGATGCTGTGAAGGCTCACTTATAGAATCGGGACGCTTTGAAGAGCGTCTTTTTTTGTATCTGAAAATCAGAGAGATGATGGTCCGGACGGCAGATGGTCTTTAGGGGATTTTGGAAAAGCGGCTGCTGCCGGCACTCCTGCGGGGCATCCCGGCAAATCCGGGGAGGCTGGCCTGCAGCATCGTACCTCCGGGAAAGGAGCGAGAGATCACATGCAACTGAAACTGGGACACTTCCTTGCGCTGCTGGGCGGTCTGCTGCTTCTTCTGGGAGCCGTTTCCGTACTTTGCGGCCTTTTGCCGGTTTCACCTGCCCATCTCCTGACCGGGACGCTTACTCCGCAGGAAACGTCCGTCGTCTGGTTCATCCGCCTGCCCCGCTTCGTCTGCGGCGCTGCAGCCGGAGCTGCCCTGGCTCTTGCAGGAGCGGTCCTGCAGGGCCTTTTTGGCAATCCCCTTGCGGATCCCGGTCTTTTGGGTGTGTCCGGCGGAGCCTGCCTGGGAGCTGTCCTGGCGCTGCTTTCAGGATTCAGCCTCCGGTATGCGTTCGTGCTGCCCCTGGGCGCTTTTTGCGGAGCTTTGGCGGCGACGGGGGCAGTGAGTCTTCTGGCGCGCCGTGCACGGCCCGGCGGTGAAGGGACGGCTCTCCTGCTCGGCGGTGTGGCCATCGGTCTTTTCTGCGGAGCGCTGACCGCAGGGCTGCTCAGCTTCGCGCCGCCCCAGATCATGCAGCAGTACTTTTTCTGGACGCTGGGAACCTTGTCCGGCAGTTCCTGGAAGCTGCTTCCGCTGCTGCCCGTCATGGCGGTGCTGATGAGCGGTCTGCTCTTCCTGGGCCGGCCCCTCAATCTCCTTTCCTTTGGCGATGAGCAGGCACTTGCGGCCGGGATGGAAGTAAGCTGCTGGCGCCGCCGGATCCTCCTGGGGATTTCCCTGCTGACCGCGCTGGCCGTCTGCCTGGCCGGCAATATCAGCTTCGTGGGACTGATCGTGCCGCATCTGACCCGCCGCTTTACCGGACCGGACCATCGCCGTCTGCTGCCTGCCGCAGCGCTTTTTGGCGCTGTGGCCCTGACAGGGTGCGATTTTATCGGGCGGGTGATATTTCCTTTCGGAGAAGTCCGGACGGGCGTCGTCACCGCGCTTCTGGGCGCACCTTATTTCCTTTTCCTGCTGACTGGGAAGTAAGGGACGGCCACAGCCGGCATTCTCCGGCAGCCCCGGCAGAGATCCGCCGCGGCCTGCAGCGGGGACTGCATTTGCGGCAGCTCTTTTTCCTGCTATAATAATAGACAGAGTCAAAATACAGAGGAGGGATTTCCTGTGAAAAAAGATTTTGGTGCACAGACCATCTGCTATCCGATGGCGGTCTTTATCGTCGGCACTTATGATGAAAATGGCGTACCGGACGCGATGAATGCGGCCTGGGGCGGCATCAGCAACGACAATGAGGTTTCCCTGTGCCTTGCTTCCGTCCATAAGACAGTAAAGAACCTGAAGAAGACAAAGGCTTTTACAGTGGCCATGGGGACTGTGGATACGCTCGTTTCCTGTGACTATGTGGGGATCGTAAGCGGCAATGACACGCCCGACAAGATTGCAAAATCCGGTTTTACGGCTGAAAAATCTACTCACGTCAATGCGCCGATTTTCAAAGAGCTCCCGATGGTGCTGGAATGCGAAGTCATCAGCTATGATGATGCAGCGGACCGTCTGGTCGGCAGGATCGTCAACGTGGCTGCCGATGAATCCGTCCTGACCGACGGAAAGATCGATCCGGCCAAACTGCATCCCATCATCTTTGATCCGGTCAACCAGACATATCTGGTTGCGGACAAGAAGGTGGGCCAGGCTTTTTCGGATGGGAAAAAACTGATGAAATGACCGCTGGCCCAAAGCTGCGCCGCCCGATTCCGGGCGGCATTTTTATTTGCAGCACCGGCAAAGGACGGGATTTTCCAGGAGCCCTTTTTCCATGGCACGGGAGACTGCGGCCTGTGTGTGCGGTGCCGGGAAAGGTCCCCTGCCGGTTGTCCCGTCACAGGGCAGGATCTGTTCTGCAGACGGGCAGCCCATTCCATTTTGGCAAAAAGCGTGCATGATTTTCTTTATGACGCTTGAATAAGCGGAATAATAGTGATATAGTATACACTAGTCACTGGAAAAACCAAAACAGTATGACATAAAGGAGTGCTACTATGGATAAATCTACCGCTTATTTGCTTTGGTTCGAACAACTGGAAAGAAAAGATGTGGATATCGTCGGAGGCAAATCTTCTTCTCTGGGAGAAATGACTTCCAGGACGGATGTCCCGGTTCCTTACGGTTTTGCCACGACGGCTTACGCGTATCGGCACTTCATTGAAAAAACCGGTTTGAAGGACAAGCTGCGCGCACTGCTTGCTGAGCTGACCGATGTGGAAAACAGCGAACTCCTCTCCAGTGTCTGCAAACGCATCCGGGAAGCCATCATGGAGCAGGAGATGCCTCAGGATCTGCAGGAAGCCATCGCGGGCGCCTATGCGGAACTTGCCAAAAAAATGGATCAGCCCGATCCGTATGTGGCTGTCCGTTCCAGTGCCACGGCGGAAGACCTGCCCGATGCCTCTTTTGCCGGACAGCAGGATACATATCTCAATATCCGCGGTGCGGAAAATGTCATCCGCAAAGTAAAGGAATGCTATGCTTCCTGCTTTACGGACCGCGCTGTCTACTATCGTGAAAAACAGGGCTATGACCATCTGTCCCTGGCCCTTTCGGCAGTCGTCCAGATGATGGTATTCTCCAAGGTTGCCGGTGTCATGTTCACGGTGAACGTGGCCAACGGCGATGATAAGAATATCATGATCGAAGGGGCCTACGGGCTCGGGGAATATGTCGTGGGCGGCATTGTCACCCCGGACAGTTATGTGGTCTCCAAAGCGGACATGAAGATCCTTTCCGTCACTGTCAACGGACAGGACAAGAAGCTGATCCGCAGGGAAGGCGGCGAAACCGTCGAAGTGGCTGTGCCGGAAGCAGACCGGAAGCGGCAGAAGCTGACGAACAGCCAGATCCTGGAGCTGGCCGGTTATGCCAAGAAGATCGAAAAACACTATGGCTGCTACATGGATATGGAATGGGCCGTCGATGAGCGGGACGGCAAGATCTGGATCCTGCAGGCACGGCCGGAAACCGTGTGGTCCCGGCGCAATAAAGAAAAGAAGGCTGCCGAGGAAGCTCCTGCAGCGGCTGAAAAAGAAGCAAAAGTCCTTGTCAAGGGCCTGCCCGCCAGCCCGGGTCAGGGGTATGGCAAAGCCCATGTCATCATGGATCCGTCCGATATCGAAGAATTCAAGGATGGTGAAATCCTGGTGACCGAAATGACCGCTCCTGACTGGGTGCCGGCCATGAAGAAGGCTCAGGCCATCGTCACGGACAGCGGCGGCATGACCTGCCATGCGTCCATCGTCAGCCGGGAACTGGGAATCCCCTGCATCGTGGGGACAAAGTCCCGCGGCCAGGCTGCCACGGAAGTCCTCAAGACCGGTGATGAAATCACGGTCGATGCTTCCAATGGTGTGGTCTTTGCCGGCAATCTGCAGATCAAGAAAGCCGAAGCGGCAGCAGCACCGGCAGGTGCTGTCACTGTGGCCGAAACATTCCCGGTGACGGGCACGAAGATCTATATGAACCTGGGTGATCCTTCCCTGGCTGATAAATATTCCAGCCTGCCCTGCGACGGCATTGGACTGATGCGCGAGGAATTCATCTGGACGACCTATATCCATGAGCATCCCCTGTATCTCATCAAGACCGGCCATCCGGAAAAGGTCGTGGATCAGCTCGCCGACGGGTTCCGCAAGGTCTGCCAGGCCATGGCGCCGCGGCCTGTCACGCTGCGCTTCAGCGACTTCAAGTCCAGTGAGTACCGTGACCTTAAGGGCGGGGAGGAATTCGAACCTCATGAACCGAGTGCACTCCTTGGCTGGAGAGGCGCTTCCCGTTACTATGATCCGAAATATACCGAAGCTTTCCGTCTGGAAGTCAAGGCTGTCCGCAAGGTCCGCGAGGAGTTCGGCCTCAAGAACCTGAATGTCATGATTCCTTTCTGCCGCACGGTGGAAGAATGTGCCAAGGTCGTCCGCATCATGGAAGAAGAAGGCCTGCACAGAGGTCCTGACTTCAAAGTATGGCTGATGGCGGAAATCCCTGCGAACATCATCTTGGCAGATCAGTTCAACGCCTTCGTCGACGGGTATTCCATCGGGTCCAATGACCTCACCATGCTGACTCTGGGCTGTGACCGGGACAACGATGTCATTTCCCACCTCTTTGATGAACGGAACCTCGCCGTCAAGCGTTCGGTCCGTCATCTGATCGAAGTGGCGCACCGGGACGGCAAGACCGTATCCCTCTGCGGCCAGGCTCCGAGTGTCTATCCGGAATTTGCAGAATTCCTTGTCCAGTGCGGCATCGACAGCATGTCCGTCAACCCGGATGCAGTGAAATTTACCCGCAAACTCGTTGCTCAGGTGGAGCAGCGGATCATCCTTGACAAACTGACCGGCCGCGGCCGCAGCACAAACGAAGAAGAACTGGCCTGGTAAGCTCCGGCTTGCCTGCTGAAAAAACGGGGCTGACGCAGTATGCGGCAGCCCCGTTTTTCGGCAGAGCCCTGATCCGGCTGGCGGTGTAGAACCGTCAGGATCTGCCGGGAAAGGGCTTGACGGAATGAAATTTTCAGTTTACGCTAACAGCGTATGGAAGGATATTGTTATTCGAAAGGCGGTGAGTCCCATTCCTTTAAGTGACAGACAGCAAAAGATTGCTGAAATCGTACGGCGGAACGGCCCGGTAACGGGACAGCAGATTGCCCGGGATCTGGGACTGACGCGAGCTGCCCTGCGGTCCGATCTGGCCATCCTGACCATGAGCGGGATCCTGGACGCGCGTCCCCATGTGGGGTATTTCTATACGGGAAAGAATACCCTCGGGCTCCTTGTGGAAGAACTGTCCTCCATCCTGGTCAAGGATATCCAGTCCGTGCCCATCGTCGTAGCCAGTGACAAAAGTGCCTATGATGCTGTCGTGACGATGTTTCTCGAGGACATCGGCACGCTCTTCGTGGTGGATGAGAACCATTTCCTTACAGGAGTGATTTCCCGTAAGGATCTCCTGAAGGCAGCTCTGAATGCAGGTGCGGATCTGCATGATCTGCCCGTTGCCATGGTCATGACCCCGCTGAGCAAAATGGTGACAGCCGCTCCGGATGAACCGGCAGCCGCGGCAGCCCGCCGGCTGATCGATGCGGAGATTGACTGCCTGCCCGTAGTAGAACCGGGCGGGGAGGACCGCCGCCGGTACAAACTGATCGGACGCGTATCCAAAACCAATATGACCCGTCTGCTGGCAGAGCTGGCAGAAGGAAAGGGAGGAGTGTATCATGGCTAAGGCACCTATCATCTATGCCATTTCCGATTCGATCGGTGAAACATCGGAGTCGGTCGTCCGGGCGACGACAAGCCAGTTCGTCCAGGAAAAATTCGATATTATCCGCATCCCCTACGTGAACAGCGTGGAACAGATCGATAAACTCATGCAGGAAGCCAAGGAGCAGAATGCTGTTGTCTGCTACACGATCGTATCTCCGGACATCCGCAAGGCCATTGCAGAAAAGGCTGTGGAGCGGGATGTGGAAGTCGTCGATATCCTGGGGCCCGTGCTGAAAGCGATCGAGACCACGTCGGGACTGCTGCCGAAGAATCAGCCCGGCCTGATCCATGCAATGGATCATGAATATTTCAAACGTGTGGCTGCCGTGGAATTTGCCATCAAATATGATGACGGCAAGAATCCCTGGGGCCTGACGAAGGCGGACCTTGTCATTATCGGCGTCTCCCGTACTTCCAAGACACCTCTTTCCATGTATCTTGCCAACAAGCAGCTCAAGGTGGCCAACGTGCCACTCGTGCCGGAGATCCCGCCCCCTGAGGAACTGTTCAAGGTGCCGTCGGACCGCATCATCGGTCTCCTGATCGATCCGTACAAGCTGAATGAGATCCGCCTGGCAAGGCTCAAGGCCATGGGCCTTACGGATGGGGCCAATTACGCTGATCTGCGCCGCATCTCGGAAGAACTCGATTATGCCAGGGCCATCATGCAGCGTCTCCACTGCAAGATCATCAACGTGTCGAACCGTGCCATCGAAGAGACGGCCAGCCTGATCCTGGATTACCTGCGGAAGAAATTCGGCTTTGAATATTGATCCAGTCGTCCTGGCATGATAAAAACCGGACAGCTCAGCTGAGCTGTCCGGTTTTGACGTTATATATGAGGCTGTCGCGTCTGCCTGTTTCTTTGCCCTTTTGATACACGACGTGGCCCTTGAAGCGGGCTTCTTTTGTCTTCCAGTCATATGTGCCCTCGTCCGCCGTGATGCTGAGGCCGTCCCGGTCAAAACGGAGGGGCCCTTTGATTTCGGCGTTGTGGCGTGCGCCGCTTACATAAGCTTCCTGACCGGTGAACGTGAGCCCATCCTGGATGAGGCGCACATGGCCGCTGGCGCGGAGATCGTTCGACAGGAAGGAAACAATGGCTTTGTCGGCAGAAATCGTCCGCTCTTCCGTGGCGACGGATACATTGCCCGTCAGTTCATAGGTCATGGTATCGGCATTGAAGCGCTGATGATCATAATGGATCACCGGAGCTGCTGCTGCAGGCCGCAGCAGGAAGAACAGCAGGGGCAGAAGGATGAAGAACAGTCGTTTCATCAGGATAATCCACCTTTCATCTCCATGCGGGCAGAGGACCCGCTTTTTTAGTGATTGGATTCCGCCGTTTGTGGGCGTTCCCAGTATTATACCGTATTTCAGGAAATTTGGCGTTAAAAAAAGGAATTTCCATAAAAGTGTAGAATATTATACACAAGTGAGTAATGAAGGGTTTTCAACAGGCTCCGTATCCGGGATGGATGTCCGGCGGCGGAGGCTTTTTTAAGCAGTGCGGGATGGTCAGCGATGGCAGATATGAAGGCGCAGTATGAAAACTTCAAAGAGCAGGTCAGACAGGCTGCGGATATTGTCAGCGTCGTTTCTGAAACAGTGGCCCTGAAACGGAAGGGTACCCGCTTTTGGGGCTGCTGTCCGTTCCACAGTGAAAAAACACCTTCTTTTACAGTGAATCCGGAAAAGGGATTCTTCCACTGTTTTGGCTGCGGTGCCGGCGGGGATGTGTTCACTTTTGTGATGAAACGGGACCATGTCGATTTTCCCGGAGCCCTGAAGCTGCTGGCCAATAAATTCGGGATCCCCATTCCGGAACGGGAGAAGACGGCTGAGGAGCTTCGGCGCGAAAAAGAAGCAAAGGCGGTCTATGAGGCCAATGAGCTGGCAGCCCGTTTCTTCCATGCCTGCCTTACGAAAACCCGCTATGGGAAGAAAGGAATTGCCTATCTGGAAAGCCGCGGCATCGGAAACGATATCATCGAATCCTTTACGCTTGGCCTCGCTCCTCCGGATTTTTCGGCACTCCATAAAGCACTGGAAAAACGCGGTGTCTCAGAAAAGGTGCTCCTTCAGGCAGGCCTTGTCAGTGCCCGCGGATCGGGCGGTGTCTATGACAAGTTCCGGGAACGGATCATGATACCCATCAGGAATCCACGGGGCCGGACCGTCGGGTTTACCGGACGCATCCTGGACAAGGACGCGTCTCCGGCCAAGTACATGAATACCGGTGAAACACCCTGGTTCCATAAAGGCCGGCTGCTCTTCGGCCTGGACCGGGCGGCTCCGTCCATCCGGCAGCGGCAGCAGGCCCTTATCGTGGAAGGCCATATGGATGCCATCAGCCTCCACGCGGCCGGGATCACCTGGGCTGTGGCCTCCATGGGCACCGCTTTTACGGAAGACCAGGCCCGCCTGCTCAGGAATCTGACGCGGGAAGTCATCTTTTGCTTCGACAGTGATACAGCCGGACGGAATGCCGCGATGCGGGCCATCCCCATGGGACTCAAGGCGGGGCTTTCCGTCAGGGTCATGCATGTGACGGATGGCAAGGATCCGGATGAATTCATCCGCAAAGAGGGACGCGAAGCCTTTGATGCCCTGATCCGGGGCGCACTGGGCGGGATCGACTACGAAGTGGAAACTGCGCTTTCCCACTATGACACGGATACTCTCGCCGGAAAGGTCGGTGCGGTGGCGGAAATCCTGCCGTTTTTCCGGGACTGCCGGAGTGATGTGGAAACAGGGGAACGGATCCGGGGACTGGCCCGGACCCTTGATATCGATGAGGAGCAGATCCGGAGCGAGTACCGCAAGCTTACAGGCCGAAACGGGAAAAAGCCGTTCAACCCGGAATGGCTGACTCAGCGCGGACTGAAAGCCGCCAGTCCGACGGAACAGGCGGAGCGCTGCGTCCTGCGTGCTTTCCTGGAAGGCGTGCGGCCCGCACCGGCCCAGGAAGGGATCGCCCATGAGGAAGCCTTTACGACTCCGGAACGCAGGAAGATTTTCCTGAGTTTCCTGAAACGCTGTCAGGAAGGCAGTTTCCACGATGCCCGGGAGCTTTTTGAAGAGCTGGAGGGAAATGAAGCGTCGGAACTTACAAGGATCCTGACACTGCCAATCAGGCCGGAGACGCTGCCGCAGGTCCTGTCGGACTGCCTGACAAAACTGCAGATCGCGGCACTGGAAAAGGAATATGAGAAACACAGCCGGCAGGCTGGAATCTACGAAAAGGAAGGAAATGAAAAATTTTTAGAGGAATTGGAACAATGCCGACGAATAAAATCGGAGATAGAAAAATTAACGATCCTTACACAGAAATAGCAAATGGGATTGTCTGTTACAGGAGAAAGGAGGGAACGCCTCGATGACCGAAAAAGAAAAGACGGCGCTGGATAAGACCGATGCAGTCAGAGAAACAGCAAAGAAGGCGTCCGCTGCCAGGAGTACGGAAAAGAAAACCAGGACCAAAAAGGCAGCTTCGGGTGAAAAGGGGAAAGCTGCCAAAAAAGGGAAGGCCAAGACTGCTGCAGAATATCTGGCGGAATTTGAAAGTCTGGCCAAAAAGAATTCCGGCGTTCTCACATACAAGGAAATCCAGGACCGGATGCAGAACCAGGATTCTATTTCTGTCGACGAGATGGATGAAATCTACAGCAAACTGGCTGAAAAGAATATCGAGGTCATCGATGATGATGCAGAAGACGAAGAGCCGCCGCAGATCGATGACAATGAACTCAAGATCGAAGAATCCGAACTGAGCAATCTTTCCGTCCCTGAAGGCGTCATTGTGGACGATCCGGTCCGCATGTACCTGAAGGAAATCGGCCGCGTGCCCCTGCTTGCCGGCGATGATGAAGTCAAGCTGGCCAAGCGGACCGACAAGGGCAATCAGGCGAAAGCCATCAAAGACGGGACGATTCCCGAAGTGGACCATGAACCCGTCAACAAACGGCTGTCGCCGGCAAAACTCCTGGATCAGATGGAGGCCCTCCTGAGCCGGGAAGAAGCCTGGTGTAATGAACGCACAGTGACCATTGTGTACCATCTGGTGCAGCAGCTCATGCCCAAAGAAAAACCGCTTGAGCTGGTGGAACTGAACAAGTACTGCGGAGCTTTTACACAGGACGAGAAGAAACGCATCCAGCGGCTGCTCCTGGAAAACGGCTATACCCTGCTGCGTCCGGCTAAAAACAGTGAAGAGAAGGAAAAGCCCGAGAGCGAGGATAATGCCGAGGAAACGGCTGCTCTTGTCACGCTGCAGGAGCTGCTCACAGTCCTCGAGGGCAAACTTGCCGAGGTGCCGGAGGACGACGCACTGAAAAACCGTTTCGAAACGGATCGGAAACGCTTCCGGATTGTCCTGAACCGGGAGATTTCCGTGGGAGAGAATGCCAAAAAATGCCTCTCTGAAGCCAACCTCCGCCTGGTTGTTTCCATCGCCAAGCGTTATGTCGGCCGGGGCATGCTGTTCCTGGACCTGATCCAGGAAGGCAACCTGGGACTGATCAAGGCTGTCGAGAAATTCGACTATAACAAAGGGTTTAAATTCAGTACGTACGCAACCTGGTGGATCCGTCAGGCCATTACAAGAGCCATTGCCGATCAGGCACGGACGATCCGGATCCCTGTCCACATGGTCGAGACCATCAATAAACTGGTCCGTGTATCCCGCCAGCTGCTGCAGGAACTGGGAAGGGAACCGACCCCGGATGAAATCGCCAAAGAAATGGAAGTCCCGGTGGAACGGGTGCGGGAAATCCAGAAGATCGCACAGGAACCGGTTTCTCTTGAAACGCCTATCGGCGAAGAAGAAGATTCCCATCTGGGTGACTTCATCGAAGATCAGGAAGCACCTTCTCCTGCTGACGCGGCTTCGTACACACTGCTGCAGGAACAGCTGGGCAAGGTGCTGCAGGATAATCTGAGCCCGCGGGAAAGACGGGTGCTGGAACTGCGGTTCGGCCTCATTGACGGCCGGCAGCGCACACTGGAGGAAGTGGGACAGTATTTCGGCGTGACGCGGGAACGGATCCGGCAGATCGAGGCCAAGGCTCTGCGTAAACTGAGGAGCCCGAAGCGGAGCAAGCCGCTCAAGGAGTTCCTGGAATAGGAAACAGTTGACGCGGTTTCGAAACCTGAGTATAATTTTAAAGTCGGGCCTATAGCTCAGCGGTAGAGCCACCGGCTCATAACCGGTTGGTCCTAGGTTCGAACCCTAGTGGGCCCACCACTGTAAAGACAAGACTGTGAAGAAATGCATCGCTGCATTCTTTCACAGTCTTTTTGGCTTTTCTGACCCGGCTGGCTGAGCAGTGCAAAAACTGTACCGACTGCCTGCACATATTTCTTCTCCGTGATCTGCGGAAGACGAAAGCTTCCTGGGACATCACGCAGGGTTATATTCGAAATCTGGAAGATAAAAATATCAGAAAACTGCAGAAAAAATATCATAAGTGTACAGTTTTAATGAAAAATCTGCAAAAGAAACAATACTGATTCACAAAGCGTGTCAATTATGGTATAGTAAATGCAAATATATGGGACATTATGTAAAAAAAAGTAAAAAACGTTCGTGCGGATTTGCGGCGATCCTCCACTTTTGCATAATGGCTCAAAATGCGGGACAGGAGGTAAGGAAGGCCGGGCTGTACAGCATTCAGTCCGTTTGAAGGGGAAAATGTGGGGGAAGACAGTCATTTGTCAGAGGAAAGGTGGAGAACTTATGGAAACGGTACCAAAGAAAAAAACAGCTATGGATCGATTCCTGAACTTTGTGGAGCGGGTCGGCAACGCGCTGCCGGATCCTGCTTCCCTGTTCATTATTCTAGCTATCATCACATTGATCCTGTCCGCCGTCTTTGGAAGCATGGGGGCTTCAGCCGTCCACCCGGGCACGGGGAAGACGATTAAAGTCATCAATCTCCTTACCATTGCAGGGTTCCGTCAAATCTGGAGCCAGGCCGTCAATAACTTTGCCAGCTTCGCACCGCTTGCCATGGTGCTGGTCTGCGTCATCGGGGCCGGGCTGGCAGAACGCAGCGGTTTCCTGGCTACATTCATGCAGGTCGTACTGGGGAAAGCGGCTCCTGCCATCGTAACGTTCGTAATCATTTTTATCGGCATCAACGGCAACGTGGCCGGTGATTCCGCCTTTGTGGTCCTGCCGCCTGTAGCCGGTGTGGTATTCCTGAGCCTGGGCCGGCATCCGCTGCTCGGTGTGTTCTGCGCATTTGCCAGCGTGGCTGCCGGGTTCTGCGCCAACATGATGCTCGGTATGTCCGATTCCCTGGCATACGGTTTCACGGAAGCCGCGGCCCGTCTGATCGACCCGAACTATCAGGCTTCGCCTGCCATCAACTATTATTTCATGGTGGCTTCCTGTATCCTGCTCAGCATCATCGGGACACTGGTCACGGAAAAGTTCATGGTGCCCCGTTTTGCCGGAGAAGATCTGAGCAAATTTGAACTGGATGAAGATGTGGCACATATTACGCCGGAAAAAGTTTCGGCTGTCAAGAAGGCCTGCATCGGTGCTGTGCTGACGATCCTTGTCATCGGTCTGCTCTGCATCGGGGATGATCCGATCCTGGGAGACCCCAAGACCCATTCCGTGCTGAATCCGAAATCCCCGTTCATGATGGGTATCATCCTGATGGTCACGCTGGTCCTGTTCGTTCCGGGCGCTGTATTCGGTTTTGCCAGCGGAAAATACAAGAACGACAAGGATATGTTTGCGGACATTTCCATGGGGTTCAAGGATGTTTCCTCCTATATCCTGCTCTGTTTCTTCTGTGCACAGTTCACGAAGTTCTTTGCCTGGTCCAATCTGGGCGTGGTGCTCGCCATCCACGGAGCGGAAGCGCTCAAGTCCTGGCATTTCACCGGGATCCCGCTGATCATCGGCATGATCATCGTATCCTGCATCGTCAATATCTTCATTGGATCCGCCTCGGCCAAGTGGGCCATCCTGGCGCCGGTCATGGTGCCGATGATGATGCTGATGGGATACGATCCGGCTCTGACGCAGACTGCCTACCGTATCGGCGACTCCATCACGAATCCGCTGTCTCCGCTGTTCTACTACTTCCCTCTGATCCTCGGGTATGTCAGGAAGTATGATAAAGAAGCCGGCATGGGTACGGTCATCGCCAATATGATCCCGTATTCCCTGTCCTTCGCGATTGCGTGGATCGTCCTGCTGTCCGTCTGGGTCCTCCTGGATCTTCCGCTCGGCCCCGGCGGTCCGATCATGCTCCCGCACTGAAAATGATAAATTCATAGAGATGTTTCGGTCCGGCAGTGTTTTTCCTTGGGAAGGGCACTGCCGTACCTCTGTGTCAGGGAATTGGTGATCCATGCAGAAAGTGATATTTCCTGCAGCTGATCCACCGTTCCCTGGAAAGGAAATCCTGCTATGCTGAATCAGGAAGCTATGGAACTTCGGGACAAGATTTCACAGGTCCGCCGGTACCTGCATGCCCATCCCGAACTTTCCTTCAAAGAAAAAGCGACGACGGCATATCTGAAAAATGCTCTGGAGGCAATGGGCATTCCCGTCACGACTTTTCCGGACCATTACGGGCTGACGGCCCGGATCGGCACTGCCAAATCGGGTAAGACCCTCCTGCTGCGGGCGGATATCGATGCCCTGCCCATTGTGGAAAAAAGCGGTGTTTCTTTTGCCTCCGGGACAGAAGGCGTCATGCATGCCTGCGGGCACGATGCCCATATGGCCATGCTGCTCGGTGCGGCCGAACTGCTGAAGCGTCACGAGGCGGAACTTGGCGGTACAGTCCTCCTGCTCTTCCAGTCCGGAGAAGAATCCGGACACGGTGCCAAATGGTATGTGGACCGGGGCATTGCGGACAATGTGGATGCCTGCTTTGCCCTGCATGTGCAGCCGGATGTGCCGGCCGGCAAATTCTCCCTGGATCCGGGTTTCCGGTCCGCGTCCTGTACGGATTTCAGCCTGACCGTCAGGGGGACTGCCGCCCACGGATCGACGCCCCATCTGGGACATGATGCCATTGTAGCGGCAAGCGCTGCCATCATGAACGCCCAGACGCTCGTCAGCCGGGTCAATAATGCTCTCAATCCTCTCGTTGTGACCTTCGGCAAGGTCACAGCGGGCCATCAGTTCAATATCATCTGCGACGAAGTCACTCTGCTCGGGACCATCCGCACATACGACAAGGCTGTCTACCGGTCCATGCCGGGGCGTCTGCTTCAGCTTTTCCAGCAGACCGCAGCGGTCCATGGCTGCACGGCATCCATGGATGTGTTTACGGACGAACCGATGTGCTGCAACCACGATGCGGCGCTGCTCGATACAGCCCGGAAGGCTGCCGTTTCGCTCTGGGGGGACGATGTGCTCTATTCTATGCCGGCCATGATGGGTTCCGAGGATTTTGCCTTTTTCATGGAGAAGATCCCGGGAGTCCTGGGATTTTTGGGCATCGGGGATGCGCAGCATACGACGCCGCTCCACGGGGATCATTTTACCCTGGACGACGGGCTGCTCTATAAAGGAGCCGGGCTTTTTGCGCAGTTCGCTCTGGATTATCTGGGAAAGGAGGCATGAACCATGGCTGATTTCAAAGCAGAAGCACTGGCACTGAAAGACTATATCATCGGGCAGCGCCATTATCTCCATGCCCATCCGGAACTGGGACGCTGTGAAGTGGCTACGACGGCTCACATCGTGGAAGAACTGAAGAAAATCGGTATCAGGGTGCAGACCTTTGACGGCATTACGGGCTGCGTCGGGATCCTGGAAGGCGGTGCGCCCGGCAAGACAGTCATGCTCCGGGCCGATATCGACGCGCTTCCCATTGAGGAGCATCCGAACGGGCGGGCGTACGCGTCCCGAAGCAAGGGCGTCATGCATGCCTGCGGCCATGATGCCCATACGGCCATGCTGCTCGGCGCGGCCCGCATCCTGTATGCCCACCGCAGCGAGCTCCATGGGACGGTAAAATTCCTTTTCCAGATGGGCGAGGAAATCGGCACGGAATCACGCCATTATGTGGAAAAAGGAGCCCTGGACGGCGTGGATGCCATTTTCGGCCAGCATATCTGGAACCTCCTGGAACATGGTACGGCGAATCTGGAAGATGGGCCCCGCATGGCCTGCAGCGACCGCTTTACGATCAGGATCCACGGCAAGGCTGCCCATGGCAGCGCTCCCCAGAACGGCCGGGATTCCCTTGTGGCAGCGGCAGCTGTCGTCATGGCCCTGCAGACGCTCGTGAGCAGGCAGAACGACCCCCGCAATACTTTTGTCCTGACGGTGGGCATGATGAACGGCGGCACAGCGACCAACATCATTTCGGCGGAAACGGAGCTCGTCGGTACGACGCGGACTTTCGACAACGTTTTCCGCAAGACTCTGCCCGACCGGATCCGCCAGGCGGCTGCGGATGTGGCTGCCGGGTATGGCTGCAGCGTGGACTGCACGTATTTTTTCGGCCCGGCACCGCTCATCAACGACCATCCCGGACTGAATGAGATCGCCCGCAGCGCGTATCGGGCCATGCTGGGAGAAAAAGCCCTCGTTCCCATGGCCAGGCAGATGGGGGCGGAAGATTTCTCTGTCTATATGGAAAAGACACCGGGCGTATTCGGCTTCCTGGGATCCCGCAATGAGGCCAAGGGACTGACAAGTCCGCACCATCATCCGGATTTTGAGCCGGATGAAGATGTCCTGCCTTACGGGACGGGAGTGTATGCGTACTTTGCCTATCATTTCCTGAACGGGTGAGACTGTTCCGGAACTTCCTGCTCTTGTCTGTCGGGAGGTTTTCCCTCCGGCAGGGAAGCGGAGGCGGGAAACGCTCTTTCCCGTCCTGCGGCGGGACATATTGTGCTAAAAAGACCCGTGCTGTGGAGCATCCCGGCGGATGCTGCGGCGGCGCGGGTCTTTGTGCAGCAGATCCGTCCGGCGGGCTTCGGGAAAGCCGGACTGTCCCTGATGGGCAGGGCATATCCGCAGTGCCGGCAGCGCTTCAGCTCCATATTTTTGATTGCCCGCACTGCAGTCCCAATGTAAAATATACATGGATCCATTTGTTTTTAATAAAAGGAGGAACCATGGATAAGAATCAGCAGAAAATCAGGGAATACGTGGAAGGATATAAAGCGGAAATGATGGCATACTGGAAAGAACTGGTGAATTACCAGGCCGGGAGCAAAGAAGGGGAACGGATTGCCGCACTGATGCAGCAGGTCAGTGCCCGTTTCGAGCGTGAAGGCCTTTCCAGCGAGCTGCTCCCCACGGGCTGCCCGATCCCGATGCTGCGGGCATTTTGGGGAAAGGAACGGCCGGGCAAGCCCATCCTGTTCTGCGGCCATCTCGATACGGTCTTTCCGAACGGGTCCTATCCGGAAAACCCATTCCGGGAAGAGGACGGAAAGGTCTACGGGCCCGGTGTCTGCGACATGAAGGGCGGCGTCGTTTCCCTCCTCTATATCATCAAGATCCTGGGAAAAATGGGGTATGACAGGCATCCAGTAAAAGTGATCCTCGTCGGCGATGAGGAAACGACCCATGAAGGATCCCGTGCTGCGGACATGCTGGCGGAAGAAGCCGCGGGCTGCCTCTGCGCGTTCAACATGGAAACGGGCCGTCTGAGCCACGAAGTCGTCGTCGCGCGGAAGGGCTGCCTGGATGTCCGGATCACGGCCCGTGGCAGGGGAGGCCATGTGGGCAACGAATTCACCAGCTGTGCCAATGCCGTGGAAGCCATGGCGGGCATCGTCCTCCAGCTGCGTAAGCTGACGGATCTCAGTGTGGGCCGGACTGTCAGCACCGACGTCATCTCCGGCGGCACGATTTCCAATGCCGTGCCGGACAGCTGCCGCATCGAAGTGGACTGCCGCGTGGACCGCAACAGTGATATTCCGTTCCTGCAGGAAAAAATCACTGAAATCTGCCGTCATACGGAAGTCCCGGGAACGACGGCGGAAGTGCATTTCCCTTCGAGCATGCCCGTCTTTGAAGAGCGCCGGGAGACGATGGCTCTCCTGGAACAGTACAACAAGGCGGCCGCGGCCTATGGCGTCGCGCCTTACGGACCGCTCCATCCGGGGGGATGCTCCGATGCATCGTTCCTTGCGAAGGCGGGGATCCCCATCCTGGATTCCCTGGGACCGGATGGCGGCGGGGCTCATACCATGCAGGAATACGCCGTGGCAGATTCCCTTTTTACAAAGACGGCCATCCTGGCCAGCACCATCCTGGACCTCGATGAGGCAGGCATCTGAAAAAAGCAGGGAGCCATCCTGCCGCATACGGCTGATAAGGACTCACAGCGTGATTCCAGGCGCTTTCCGGACGATTCCGTCCGCACGTACCATGCTATAAGAGCCGCCCGCCCTGACAGAAAACCTGTCAGAGCGGGCGGCTCTTATGACTGTAAAAAAGGAGAGGCGTAAATCAGTATTCTGCTTCGAGCGCTTCGTGGCTCCGTTCTTTTTTAGCCAGGATCGGGAAAATCAGGCCGATTCCCAGGAGGATCACAGGGGTCGCGATGTTCATGACGATCTGGAACCACCAGGTGCTGCTGCCGGTTTCCACACCGTAGGGAACCATGCCCATGACGGAGGCATAGGCTGTAATGGCGAAGCACCAGAGACCGATGCATTTGCCCAGGAAACGGCTGCGGGTCAGATGGTAGGCCGAAGTGAATGTCTTTGGACTTTTCTTCAGCATGAAGTAGGCAAAGAAGACCCACAGATAGGCCATGGGCATGCAGATCGCGTTCAGCCGGAGCAGCCAGATGTACAGCGTCGTCATGTCGCCGATTCCCAGGGCCGGGACGATGATGAGGATGCTGACGAGGATGCCGGTCAGCTTGTATCCGTTGACGGGGACTCCGTTGGCGTTCATCCGGGTGAAGGAATGAGGGACGAATTTGGGGTCGACGTCACTCAGCAGGAACTTGATGGGCGCGTCGATGGAAATGGCAAGTGTGGCGGCCTGGCCGAGAGCGGCACAGATGGCGTAAAGGATGACGAAGGTCCTGCCGATCCCGTAGTAGGCACCAAGCCGGGCAAAGCAATAATAGGCACCATTCATCATGAGGTCTTTGGGAATATGGTTCGGATCGAACATGAGTCCCATGGCAAAGGTCCCCAGCACAGCCGTGACGGCGACCATCACGGTCATGACGATCATGGCTTTCGGGAATTCTTTTTCCGGGCGCTTCAGGCTGGTGACGTAGGGCGCGATCCGTTCACAGCCGCCGACAGCAAAGACGAGGATGCTCAGGGTCGTCATATACTGGAAATCGAAGTTGGGAACAAAGGTGGCAAAGTCGAAATGATAGGAGAAAGTCTGTGCATCCGTGATGTACGGCGCCGCCAGGACGAGCAGCACATACAGGATGGACATGACGAACATGGATGAACCGGCCAGGGAACCGATCCGTTTCAGGGCGCTGACACCGCGGGATGCATACCACATGAAGAACAGGAAGAGCCCCAGGCTGATGGCCTGCAGCAGGAGCGGCGGGATCATGCGCGTCAGCTGATCATTCTGGAATACGGCCCAGCCGAGAGCAATGAGGATGTTCTGGGGTTTCTGGGCCAGGTAGGGGATATTGACGACCCAGAAGGTCCAGCCTGCGAAGAAGGCGAGTTTCGACGAACAGGTCTGTTTGATCCAGGAACTGACGCCGCCGGCGCCGCTGCCGAAAGTGGCACCCATTTCTCCGACCATCAGGTTGTAGGGGATGAAGTAGAAGAGGAAAAGAATCATCCAGGATACGACGACTTTAAGGCCCTGGTTGGCAAAACCGTTGACCGTATTGCCGAATCCCCACACGACCGTGTAGGCCATCAGGCAGAGGGCCTGCCAGGTCATGGCTTTGCCTTTGCTGTTTGTACTGCTGCTCATGCAATAACCTCCTTGTTGTAACGGGTATCAGAAAACTGTTATGTCCATTATAACAAGGCATGTACACTGAATAAAGACAAAAAATAAGGACTCAAGAAAAATGTCTTTTTAGAAAGGACAGGCTTGTAAAAATCGCTGATTTTTCTGCCAGGGCCGGCCGCTTTGCCGGAAAGTGCAAAGAATCCGGGCTGTTTCACGGATTTTGTGCACTGCAGCCGAATAAAATGATATAAAAATATTTAACACAGTGCATGAAAAACTTTTAAATCCACTTGAAAAAATAAGGGTACCAGCAAATCGTGTCCTTTTAAATGGTACATATAAGTCTACTGTATAAAGACATGGCTGCGGAAGCTCCTTCGCTTCTTCCCGCAGCAGCGCTGCTCTGTCCCGTTTCTTTATGCTGCCGGAACCGGAGCTGACTCTTCCATAAAGGAACCGGAAAATGCTACAATAAGCAGTACGGACCGTCGAGTCAGGTTCTGAAACTTCCTGCGCGACCCAGAAAGGACGTGATCTCATGAATGCACAAAATTTGCTGGAATTCATCCATCAGTGTCCCTCTCCTTATTACACCGTACGGACCCTTGCGCATATGCTCACGGCAGCCGGATTCCAGGAACTGGATCTGACTGATCTGTGGGAACTTGAGCCGGGCGGCCGGTATTTTGTCAAAATCTACGGAACCACACTGATCGGCTTTGCCGTCGGCAAAAAGGAGGGGCCTGTCCGGATCGGAGCTTCCCATACGGATTTCCCCTGTTTCCGGATCAAACCGCAGCCGGAAATCAGTAAAGAAGGCTATGGTACCCTCAATGTCGAAGGCTATGGCGGCATGATCGTCAGTACCTGGATGGACCGGCCGCTGTCCGCAGCCGGCATGGTTTCCATGGCCGGGCCGGATCCGTTCCATCCGCGTATGCAGCTGATCGATTTCAAACGGCCCGTGGCCATCATCCCCAGTCTGGCCATCCATATGAACCGGACTGTCAATGACGGCTATGCCTGGAACAAGCAGAAGGACGTACTGCCCCTTGCAGCCCTTGGCGTGGAAAAAGACAGCGGGACGCATTTTTTCCGCAGTCTCGTCGCCCGTGAAGCGGGCTGCAGCGAGACGGATCTGCTGTCTTATGAACTTTCCCTTTATCCGGTGGAAGCAGGCTGCCTGCTGGGACTTTCCGATGAATTCATTTCCTCGCCCCGCCTGGACAATCTGACTTCCGTCAAGGCCGTGGCGGATGGCCTCATCGCCTCGGATCCGGAAAGCGGGATTTCCGTGGGGGCATTTTTTGATCATGAGGAAGTCGGCAGCCGGACAAAACAGGGAGCCGGTTCGCTCATTTTCCTGCAGGTGCTGGAGCGGATCTATGCGGCGCTGGGCCGCGGCCGGGAAAGGCTGTATGCCGACCTGGGCGCGGGCTTCATGCTCTCCGTCGATGTGGCGCACGCTTTCCATCCCAATTACGGCGACAAGTGCGACCCGACGCACAAACCCGTCCTTGGCGGAGGTGTCGTCCTGAAAGAATCAGCCTCCCAATCCTATGCAGGAGATGCCGAGGCAGTCGGCGTAATTACAGGTCTCTGCCGGCAGCATGGGATTCCCTGCCAGACTTTCGTCAACCGCGGCGATATTGCCGGCGGTTCCACGCTGGGGTCCATTGCCTCGGCCCTTGTCCCGATCAGGACCATGGATATCGGTGTGCCGCTCCTTGCGATGCACTCTGCCCGTGAAACGATGGGAAGGGCTGATCAGGAAGCCCTGACCCGTCTTTTGGAAGTGTTTTTTGCGTGAAATCTGTAGATTGGATATCGAAATGACTTTTTTCAGGGTTGTTTCGAAAGGAGAATGCGTTTGTTCAGTATATTCTATGCATCCTTTCAGCAGGATGCCAAATTATTCCTGTTTTTTCCCATTCTGTGTGCTCTTTTCCGCGCTGTCTTCATCAAGGTCTACTGTCCCTATCCGTCCCTCCGCGGCAGATGGCCCGTGGTCTTCCACTGCTTCCGCTACGGATTCTGGTGGGGCATGGACTTCAATGCCTACGTGTTCCTGATCCCCTTTGTGCTCATCTCCCTGCCCGGGGCTTTCATTCCGGCTTATGCGGCACTGGGGGATACGCTGCGGCTTGCAGGCGGGCTGGTCTACAGCCTGGTCCTGTACCTTGCCTTTGCCGGCAAGATGATCTTTTACAGCCATTTCCACGATATCTATAATCAGATCGTCAAGCTGGGGGGCCATGCGGAGAAGCATAATCTGGCGGATATTTTCTTCCATCAGAATCACGGCGCTCTGATCCTCCTTGGCATCCTTCCGTTTGAGCTGGCCTGTGCCGCGGGCATCCGCTTTTTCCTCTCCCTGCCCAGTCTGCCCTATCCGGAAATCGCCGGGACTGTGCCCCGCTATGCGTTCAATACGGCCGTGTTCCTGGGCTGCATCGCGGCTTTCTACTGGTTCCGTTACGGCGGGACCTTCTGGCACGATAATAAACCGGAGTGGGATACCATTCCGAGTCTGGTGAAAAAGGACATATTCTTTGCCAAGGCGACGGTGGATGATCTGCCCGCGCTCGAGCAGGTCATGAAGCACGACCTGAACGAAGCGTACAGCCATACGGATGCGGAGGATCTGGCAGCCATCGCACCTCTCAAAACGGATCCCCGGCCACTGGAGGACCTGCCCAATCCTGCCTATGCCTTCCGGCGCACTGCGAAGGGAGCGCGCATCACAAAACCGAAGCATATTTTCCTTTTCGTGGGGGAGACGTATCTGGAGCAGTTTTTTGATCCCCAGTTTGCCTGCCTGAATCTCGTGTCGGGGGGAAAACAGTTCCGCAATGATCCGCACACGGCGGCGGTGACCAGTGCCCTTTCGGCGGGCATCATTTCCCGGCCGTCCATCGTGAGCCTGATGAGCGGCATCTTTGACGCGGGCCTCGAACTGAACGAAAAGGAAAGCTTCTGGCAGAACAGACTGCCCACGGCACTGCCCCGCCAGCTGGCAAAGCTGGGGTACCATTCCACGTACTGGTACGGCGGCAATGTGACGTACGGCAATTTCAATCAGTTCGCACCGGCCTGCGGTTTCGATGAAGTCAGGACTGCCACGGATTTCTGCGGACCCGATGCGCCCCGTACCTGGGTGGGTGTCTATGACAATGTGTTTTTGGAGAAGGCTGCCGCGATGATCCTTCAGGACAATGACGCGCGCGGCCCGTATCAGTTCCACTTCCTCTATACGACGAGTTATCACGGGCCCTTCAAGATCCCTCTGGCCCGGTACGGCTACGATCCGGAGAAGGTGATGCCCGACGCGCCGGAGGATATCCGGAAGGACAGGACCAGACAGAAGAACCTGGGCACATTCTGGTTCTCCGATCAGGCTCTGGGAAAATTCCTCCGGACCATGAAGGAAGCGTATCCGGACAGCCTCTTCATCGTGACCGGTGACCATGCCTATGACATGAGTGCTGTCCTGAGCCATACCTCGCTGCTGCCGCGGGAGTGCAATCTGCGGGAACGCCATTCTCCGGTCCTGTTCTTCAATCATCCGGAAATCGACCAGTCCATTCTGGCCGGGAATACCATCGGCGGCCATATGAATATAGCACCGACTGTCTTTGAACTCATCGCGCCGGAAGGATTTGAATACTATTCCCTGAATCCGTCCCTGCTGGAACCGATCGACCATGTCGTGTCGCCGTATCACTGGCTGACCCGGGAGGCGTATGGCACGTATGATGACGATTTCTATCAGCCTCTGGGAGAGGGATACGGGCCGGAAGCCCTTAAGGAAGGTCCGCAGCCTTTTACAGGGGAACGGGCGGGGTATATGGATCTGACCGGATATCTCGTGCGGCATCCGGAACTGCTGCGGGCGGAGGAGGCACACTGATATGGGAACACTGACCGCTATCATCCTGACTAAAAACGAAGAAAAGCATCTGCCCGGCGTCATTGCCAACGCAAAGACATGGGCGGACCAGATCCTCGTCGTGGATTCGGGCAGTACGGACCGGACGGTCCCTCTGGCCCGGGAACTGGGCGCCGATGTGGTATTCCGTGCCTGGGACGGGGATTTCGCTGCCCAGCGGAACTTTGCCCTGACCGCGGCCACCGGTGACTGGGTATTCTACATCGATGCCGATGAACGCCTGTCGCTGCCGGCGGTGGCCCGGGTAAGGGCCATCAAGGCGGGTGCACCGGACCGGCAGTATTCCCTGAAGCGGGAGAACGTGGCCTTCGGACACCATTTCCGGCGGGGGGCTTTCGGACCGGACCGGGTGACGCGCCTGTTTCCCAACCGGACCGTGACCTGGACCGGAAAGGTCCACGAGCGGCCGGAATGCAGCCTGCCCTGCACGGCGCTTTCGGAAACGATGGAACATCACACTTATGATTCTTATGCCCAGTGGTGGGACAAGGCGGGCCATTATACGACAATCTGGGCCAATGACGCCTGGGAGCGCGGCCGCAGAGCCACACCGGCTGCGGCGGCACTGCATGCCTTTGCCGGGATGTGCAGAGTCTATCTGCTGCAGGGCGGGATCACCGAAGGCAGTATGGGATTCATCGCCATGCTGCAGCACGGACTCTATACGGCGATGAAGTATATGAAACTGGCGGAAAAAAGCCGGCTGGAAAAGTAAGCGCTCCGGCGCCCGGAAGAATGCCCGCGGACCGGCTCCCTGTCTTGACAAAAGCGCTCTGATTTGTTATAGTTGCGGCGTAACACGTGATGAGGGGGTTGGCATCCCGGAGCGTCAGTACCACAAGAGAGGCTGCTCAGGCAGCAAACAGGGTGGAACCGCGGAAGTGTACTCCCGTCCCTGTAATGTAGATGATTCTCGTCTATATTGCAGAGACGGGAGTTTTTGTTTAGGAGGAGAAAGAAAAAATGATGAATTTCCAGACCATAATGTCAACGCTGAATGCGTACTGGGGTCGCCAGCAATGCATCAATTTCCATCCCTATGACGTGGAAAAGGGCGCCGGTACGATGAACCCGGCGACTTTCCTGCGCGTCCTGGGACCGGAACCGTGGAACGTCTGCTATGTGGAACCGTCCCGCCGCCCGGCTGACGGCCGCTACGGCGATAACCCGAACCGGCTCTACCAGCACCATCAGTTCCAGGTCATCATGAAGCCGTCCCCCACGAATATCCAGGAACTGTATCTGGAGAGCCTGAGAGAACTGGGAATCCATCCGGAAGAGCATGATATCCGTTTCGTCGAGGACAACTGGGAATCCCCGACGCTGGGCGCCTGGGGCATGGGCTGGGAAGTATGGCTCGACGGCATGGAAGTGACGCAGTTCACGTATTTCCAGCAGGTCGGCAGCCTGGACATCAAGCCCGTGGCCGTGGAAATCACGTACGGTCTGGAACGCCTTGCCATGTACATCCAGGGCGTCGAGAATGTCTATGATATCAACTGGGTCGGCGATGTTTCCTACGGGGATGTCTTCCATACGAACGAAGTGGAGCAGTCCCGCTACAGCTTTGACATCGCAGATATCGATCTGCTCTTCGACCTCTTTGAAAAATACGAAAAGGAAGCCAAGCGCGTGCTCCTGACCGGCAACGTGCGTCCGGCCTACGATTATGTCCTGAAGTGCTCCCACACGTTCAACCTGCTCGATGCGCGCGGCGCCATCAGCGTCGATGAACGGACCAGCTATATCGGACGCGTCCGGGCCCTGGCCAGACTGTGTGCTGCTGCCTATGTGGAACAGCGTGAAAAAATGGGCTTCCCCATGCTGAAAAGAGGTAACAAATAATGGCAACTTTATTATATGAAATCGGTACGGAAGAAATGCCGGCGCAGTATATGCCCGGAATCCTTAAAAATTACAGGGAACTGGCTGAAACGAAGCTGAAGGAAGCCCGGATCCCCTTTGGGGAAGTCAAAGTGTACGGCACGCCGCGCCGGATGGCATTCGTGGTTTCCGATGTGGCCGCACGCCAGGAAGATGTGACGGCCGAAAGCAAAGGGCCGTCCCTGAAGATCGCTTTTGATGCCTCCGGAGCTCCTACCCGGGCGGCTCAGGGCTTTGCCCGCGGCCAGGGTGTGGACGTCAGTGATCTTGTGCAGCGCGACGGGTACGTATATGCGGTCAAACACGCTGAAGGCAAGGCCACGGAAGGCCTGCTCCCGGGCATCCTGGATGATATCCTCCATTCCCTGTCCTTCCCGAAGACGATGCGCTGGGCCGATTATGATTTCGGCTTTGTCCGTCCCTTCCACTGGATGGTGGCTCTGCTCGATGACAAAGTCATCCCTGTGGAAGCCAATGACGTCAAAAGCGGGAATCAGACGCGGGGCCATCGTTTCCTGAGCAACCGTCTGATCACCATTCCGACGGCCGCGGCTTACGTGGATACGCTGGAAAAGAACTTCATCATCGTCGATGTGGCAAAGCGCCGGGAAATGATCCGGCAGCAGATCACGGCCCTGGGCGAGGAAGCCGGGGGCCATACGGCCATTTCCCCGGATCTGCTGGAAGAAGTCACATATCTGGTGGAATACCCGACCGCGCTGTGCGGCCAGATCGATGAGAAATATCTCAAACTGCCGAAGGAAGCCGTCATCACACCGATGCGCGACCATCAGCGCTATTTCCCGGTGCTCGATGACAGAGGCAGACTGCTGCCGCGGTTCATCACGGTGCGCAACGGCAGCAGCGAACATCTTGATATCGTTACCCACGGCAATGAACGGGTCCTGCGTGCCCGCCTGGATGATGCCGTATTCTTCTTTGAAAATGACCGGAAGAAATCCCTGGCACAGCACCGCGAAGCGCTGCATACCGTGGCTTTCCAGCGCGGACTGGGCAATATGTTTGAAAAGACGGAACGCCTCCGGAAACTGACTGCCGGACTGCTGCATGCCACGGCTGCCGCTGCCGATGCCAAAGCTCTCGACCGGGCTGCCATGCTCTCCAAGGCTGATCTGGTGACCGGCATGGTGACGGAATTTACGGAACTGCAGGGAATCATGGGCCGCGAGTACGCACTGCTCGACAACGAGGGCGAGACCGTGGCAAAGGCCATCGGAGAACAGTATCTGCCCGCTTTTGCCGGCGATGCCCTGCCTCAGAGCACGGAAGGCCGCATCCTCGCTGTGGCGGACAAGCTTGACAACATCGTGGCCACCTTCAGCCGCGGCGAAGCCCCGACGGGCTCCCAGGATCCTTACGCCCTGCGCCGTCAGGCCCTCGGCATCCTGAATATCGTCGCCGAAGGCAATCTGCACTTCCCGCTGCGGGCCATCCTGAAGGAAACCCTGGAAGGCCTGCCCGTAAAAGTGGAGAATGAAGCGAAGCTGCTTGACGAAGTGGCGGACTTCTTTGCTCAGAGAGCCAGGAATATGCTGCTCGACAAGGGCATCCGGTATGACGTGGTCGATGCCGTCCTTGCCGCACCCGGCCTTGATGATCTGGCAGACATTTTTGCCCGGGCCGATGCCCTGGCCGCGTACCTGGATGGGACGCAGGCGGCAGGCAGCATCCAGGCCTTTACCCGAGTGGAGAACATCAGCCGGAACAATGTGGTGGAAACGCCCGTGGACGAGGGGCTCTTCAAAGATGCTGCTGAAAAGGCACTGTACGATGTCCTGCTCCAGGCCGAAAAGACCACGGCGCCTCTGGCCGAAGCACGGGATTTTGCTGCTGTCCTTGCCGCCAATGATGTACTGACGGCACCGGTCAATGCTTTCTTCGATGCGGTCATGGTCATGGACAAGGATGAAAAGGTGAAGAACAACCGTCTGGCCCTGCTCAATCGAGTGAAGACGCAGGTGAATCAGGTGGCTGACCTGAGCCGGCTTGTAATGAAATAAGGAACGCTGTCCCTCAGCGGACAGGGAACAGGAAAAGGCTGTGGAAGAGGACCTTCCGTCGTTTGGCGGAGGCTCTTCCGCAGCCTTTCCGTCTCAGCGGCGGGGCGCCGGAAAGGGGCCGGGCAGCGGGACGGACGGCGCTTAGTGTAAAATAGTTCTCGGTGGAATGAATAATCCCTTATAAAGTTGCAAAAAGAAAGACCTTCATCTTAAAATAGTTTTTGCTACAAAACTTAACCAAGAGAGAAGGTCTTCCTTAATCATGA
>Ga0256406_1000877_pt1 | contig 51584 bp, 33 predicted proteins | sample RumenRJG_03DNA_FD_185986 | JGI IMG/M metagenome (GOLD analysis project Ga0256406, IMG submission 185986) | Bovine rumen microbial communities from Lethbridge, Alberta, Canada - RJG_03 | ecosystem: Host-associated > Mammals > Digestive system > Stomach > Rumen | place: Canada: Alberta | collected...
TTTGCTTGTTTTCTTTTTGCAACACTAAGATAAGTGAAAATTCTGACATGGCAAAATCCTGGGCAACTTTTTGTTGCTCAGGAACTTATAAATAAAGTTAAATTATAGTGTTGCGGAATTAAGGGATAATAAAATATAGCGGAAGAATAGCACATATTCGACTTTCTGTTTAGTACGATTAAAGGCGTTGAAACGCTGTCAGAATGCAGCCGGAATTACTAATGCAAATTTTTACGCAAATAATTGTTAATCCCGGATGAATGTTTCACGGCACCAAATAGCGTGAAATTTATACCGTTTTTCCCTCGTTTTTTTTCACTGACTTCGTGTGTTTGCATGCCCCTGGCCTAAAAGGAGTCGTTTTACACTCTCAGCAGAGGCCTTTTAGGTGCTAAAAGGCGTGCTCTGAGGGTGTAAAAGGGGTGCTCTGAGGACGTAAAATATTCAGCACTCCCTAAATCTGCTCACAATTATGTTAGAAAGCCTTGATGATATCGTCGTGGTAATAATATTATTTTATGCGCTATGCGCAATTTTATGCCTTGGCAATTTTCTTCATGTACAGGCTTTGACCCCGAAAGGGGTGAGTCTTAACCAGCGGGATAGACGTCGAGCTTGCTCGTAAGGCTTTCCCGATGGTTGAGACTCAGAGCTCCTCATGGAGCGTAAGCCTGTACAAGATTTTCTTTTCTCTTTTCATCTGGAGATGGCAAGGCAATATTAGTCAGGACAGGTTCGCCCTCTTCGAGGACGAATGCCCACAGGGGTATTGATACCCCATGCCTGCGCATCGCTCCGGCATGGGGCTAACCTAATTCGCCCCTTTCGGGGACGTCGCTAATCAATTGCGGGGACATGTCCACCGTAGGGTGCGGCCTTTATGGCCGCCCTAAGGGACCGGTGTGTCGGGCAATTGGGTGATTGGGTTGGAATTACGTGCCACTTAGGGCGGCCATAAAGGCCGCACCCTACGGTGGACATTTGCCGGACCGTCCCCGGAGGGGACGTCGCTAATCAATTGCGGGGACATGTCCACCGTAGGGGCGGCCTTTATGGCCGCCCTAAGGGACCGGTTTATCGGGCAATATGTTGATTGGTTTGGAATTACGTGCCACTTAGGGCGGCCATAAAGGCCGCACCCTACGGTGGACACGGCCTCGACATTTTTAAGGGTTGCGGATAGGAAGGGTTAGGGGCCGCCCGCAATCAATAAAACATTTGTCCGGATTGGCCAAGTGAATGTTCCACGACAGTACCACGGCCCTGGTACTCACCGTATCACGCTGTGATACGCACAGTATCACGCTTTGGTACGCACAATACCACGCTTTGGTACGCACCGTACCATGCTGTGATACGCACCGTACCACGCTGTGGTACGACTGACTTCGTGTAGTCACCCTGAATCGAGAATAAGTTTTTGGAAAATAGTCACGTACAGACTTTAGCTCCTCATGGAGCGTAAGCCTGTACATGATTTTCTTTTTTCGTATCTTCTGGAGATGGCAAGGCAATATGAGTCAGCACAGGTTCGCCCTCTTCGAGGACGAATTAATCATATGATATTGATACCCCATGTCTGCGCTTCGCTCCGACATGGGGCTAACCGTGTTCGCCCCCTTCGGGGACGTCGCTAATCAATTGCGGGGACATGTCCATCGTAGGGTGCGGCCTTTATGGCCGCCCTAAGGGCCCGGTGTGTCGGGCAATTGGGTGATTGGGTTGGAATTACGTGCCACTTAGGGCGGCCATAAAGGCCGCACCCTACGGTGGACACGCCCTCGACATTTTTAAAGGTTGCGGATAGGAAGGGTTAGGGACCGCCCGCAATCAATAAAACATTTGTCCGGATTGGCCAAGTGAATGTTTGTCTCTACAGCAGCCTGTGCGGCGGCTAACGGATGTGTTAGGAATTGACGGATCCACTCCAGCGACTTTTGGAAGTCCTGTGGATTGAAACCATGACCAGCCTTGGGAATGACTTTCAGTCGGGCATCCTTGTAAAGCTTGACGGCACGGCGGGAGTAGTCTATCGGTACCACGTTGTCGGCATCTCCATGAATGATGAGAACGGGACGGGTGTATGATTCCACTGCCTTATAGGGGTCCATGTCGTGCAACTCCATAAAGAATCGGCGGCCAATGGGTACTTGCCAGACGCAGGTGGTGTCGGGGATGTCGGTGGTGTGAGAATAGCGACTGTTCCAATTGTCGGGGATGCACAGGGCAGGGAAAACCAATACCAGCTTGCTTATCTGCTGACTCATGGCAGCTGCCGTCAATGCCGAAACCAGTCCTCCCTGACTCTCTCCAATCAGTACGATATGGGTCGTATCCACGTCTGGACGTGAACAGAAATGGCGTACAATAGCTTCCAGGTCGCTCTGCTCGTCAAGTATGGACATGTTCATCGTGTTATTGTCACTTCGGCTTCCTGTACTACCACAGGGGAAGTCGAAGGTGTAGCACATATAGCCCAACTCACTCATAGTCTTGAAATAATTCCGTCCCCAGTCGTGGGTACCATTGAATCCGTGGGCAATGATGGCCACGGGATGCTTTGCCTGTCCATTGTTCGGACTGCTCAGCACGCCATAGATGTTTCGTTGCCCATTCTTAATCCACAGTTCTTGTTCGCGGGCAGGCTGAGATGAAATGCTGTGCTCGGCTACCATATCGGGAATCAGCGGATGGCCAAAGGGATTGAAAGGCAGGTCCTGGTTCAAATTATTCCCTTGTCGAGCCTGCAGATTCAGTGCCATGACCAGTAGGCAAAAAATTGTTAGGTGTAGTTTCATCATCCAAGTATTTCCTCTTTGTGCGTTAAAAGTGCAAAAAGGCGGGCGGAAGTGTTGCAAATCGTCACTTCAACCCGCTAAATATCTTTCGTTACAATTATAGATTATGCTTTTCCAGCCATTCCTTCATTGTACAAGCATTTTCTTTCCGTTCATAATGCGGAGTCGTGTTGCCTGTGTGGCGGGACGGCCAGCTGTGTCGTACGCGTATGAATCCTGATGCTTGTCTGCGTTGACCACTCCGATGCCGCCGGGTGTTGCCACATGCTCAAGGTCGATGTAGTCGATGTCGGGCATCCAGTTGGTGCTGTTTGACAGGCGGATGGTGTTGCGCCCTTTCTCCAGGTGTATGGTGATGGTTTTTCTTGCCACTGTACTCCAACCGCCAGAGTTGACATTGACTGTATTGACGGGCTTCCCGTTGATGTCAATGCGGATGTTTCGGTTCTCACCTGAGATATATGCGATGGTAAGTTTATAGTCACCTCCGTCGTTGCTATATACATCGCGCCAAACAAGGTCGTTCTTTTCGCTGCAGCCAAGCCACCCTGCCTTCAGTCCTGATGAGCAGTAGTCGGCATATTCATATATGCCTGTACGTTCTGCCTGATTGTTTTTCAGTTCCTGATAGTCGCTGATGTAGGCAGTCTCGGCTTCGTAGCGGGTGCGCTCCAGCCGCTGCTCGCCTTCAGCGGTGTAGATACGGGTGCCGTGGGCAGGGATGGTTACGTTGTAACTGTCGGAAAACTCGCCCAGGTCTTTCTTCTGGAACAGGTCGCGGAGCTTCACCTTTCCGCCGAGGCACAGGTCGGCAAATCGTACGGTTGCCTGTTTGGAAGCATCGTTGGGATTGTAGATGGCGAAGGCGCGTTTGGTGCCGTTCAGTTCTTCAATGTCTCGCACCAGAATGTAACAGCTGTTGGAAAGTGCTACGATGTATGCCTGCTGATAGAGCGAATCCTGATTGAGGGCTATCAGTTCTTCGTTTTTCAGCAGATTGAGTGTTGTGGGCTTGATGTTTTCGAGGTCGCAGCCTATGAGCAGTGGAGAATTCATGATACACCACATGCCGAAGTGGGTCTTGTCTTCCTCGGTAGTCATGGAGCGTCCCACCTCGAGCATGTCCATGTCGTTGAAGTGGCCGTCGTAGCTGTAGGCACTCATGTATAGGTTTTCAGCAAGAATACCCTTCACTGATGGCCAGCCGTCCCAGATGTCGTGGGTGGTGCGCCAGGAGAATGCCACGTCGTGAACCCATGTGCCGGGATAGTCCCAGCGGCATACGTTCAGTCGCACATCGTTTCGACCGGTAGCTTTGATGGCGTTGCTGATGGCGGTGTAGCGTTTTTGCGGGTCGAGAGCCAGATGCTGTTTGTTCTGTGGAGCGTCACCGCCGCAGAAGTCCACCTTGATGAAGTCGAAACCGCACTCCTTGAAGTAGAAGTCGGCATCGTGCTGGTCGTAGTTGTAGAGTCCGACATTCACGCTGAGCACATCGCCATTGTACATATTACCGCATGTGTTTGCACCGGCATCGCTGTAGATTCCGGCTTTAAGACCCTTTGAATGGATGTAGTCGGCTACGGGTTTGAGTCCGTTGGGGAAACGTGTGGGATGGATGATAAGTTCGCCAGTTTCCGTATTGCGTCCACCAAAAAAGCCATCGTCGATATTGATGTGATTGTAGCCCACATCTTTCAATCCTTTTGATACCATCGCGTCTGCCTGCCGACGGATGAGCGCGTCGCTGATGTTCACACCGTACGTATTCCACGAACTCCAGCCCATCGTGGGGCCGCCCTGTGCCATCAGGCTAACTGTCGCCATCAGGCACGTTGCTGCTATAAACAGTCTTTTTTTCATAGGTCTTTCTTTTATATATAATCTGCTATCTGCTGAGAATTTTTCTTGATGCTGCCACCGTCGAGCCGTAGCGACGACGTGGTACAGTCGCCGCTAATCAGAGCTGAGGGGAATTTTGTTGTCTTATCCATACAAACAATATGTTCTACAAAATTAGTGAAAATCTTGCAGACCAAAGAAGTATTTACTTGGAAATAGTGTTAGAGTTCTGGTTGTAAGCTTTTGCCACGCACTTCCACTGTCCGTCAATCTTCAGCAGAAGCAATACGTCTGTGAAATCGATGCTGCCGCCCCAGCCTTCTTCCAGCACACGGACAACAGCCAATGTCTCTTCCAGTTCCAGCACGTCGATACGGGTCTTGAACTCTTTGCCAGCACCTACGGTGTCAACATTGTGATAGAACTGCTCGATGCTGCCACGCTCAAAATTGCCGTTCAGGAATCCGAACAGGCAGGCATCTTCGGTAAACAACTCCTTTGCATACTTGCTGTTGCCTTCGGCAACGCTCTTTGTGAACTTGCTTGCAGCTTCTACTACTGCATTGTAGTATTCAATGTTACTTCTTATTTTACTTTTGAGTTAAGTTTGAATCTGGGTGTAAAGGTACGATGATTTAGTTAAATGCACTTTTCTGTTTAGTCCAACATTTATGACTATTACGTCCAATTTTAGCCAGTCATTATCCTTGACAGGTAATACCCTTTGCTATACACGTGCAAAACAGAAACAAGGCAAGCACCTGTTCGCCAAGCACTTGCCTCGTAATTCGTTAATTTTCAGCATCTTTCGATTATTCCTCGACGGCGGCCTGGGCGGCGGCTAACAGATGCTGATTATCAACGAGATACAGAGTTTTTGTAAACTGCTGGCGACTCTTTGACGACACATTCTGCACGTTTTTACATGCTCATGGTAACGAAAACGTGTTTTTACGGCAGAAAATTCCGAATCTCGAAAAACTATTGTCCCAGGAATTCTGATGCCATACGGTTAATTTCATCAATGTCCACCGGTTCAAGCACGACTTCTTCTGGTTGCAAGTTCAGCAGGAACTGCATATAGCTGGGGAGAGTTAACAGATGCCCTTCCCTGCCTATATTGTAATCACCGAACTTTATAATCTGTTTGACATGATACTTCTCTGGGTGGTTCAAAACAGTTCTTGCACTTTTAGCCTTGCTTGACTTTGCCTTGACTTCCAGCGGAACACACTCTCCGTTCATTCGTACAAGAAAATCCAATTCCAATCCAGAATCCTTTTGGAAATAGTAAAGGTTCTGCGATTTCTTGTGAAGTGTGTCGGCCATCAGATTCTCGTATATAGCACCTTTGAAACCGCCAAGATTGCCTTGAAGAATGTCAGCGCGTGTTCCCTCTCCAAGCATCTCTACGAGCAAGCCTATATCGGACATATAGACTTTGAAAACATTGTCCTTGGCATTGCCTTCCATCGGAAGCCCAGTGATGTTAGTATTGTAGCAGCGGCAGATAATACCTGCATCTTCCAACCATTGCAGCGACCCGGCATAAGTATCTCCGCGCCCTCCTGGTTTCACCTTACTGTACTGGAATTTTTTGTTTTCCTTTGCCAACTGTTTTGGAACGGAGTTGAAACACTCACGGATATGTGGTTTATCTTTGTCAGGAGCATACTTTACCATATCGTCGCGATACTCCTTCAAGATGGACTGATAGACCTTTCTGACCTCGTTCATGTTATTGGTCCTGAGGAAAGCATTGACAGCGTCAGGCAGTCCTCCGACAGCGACATAAAGGTTCAGCATATTCTTCAAGGCAGCATGTATGCCGGCAGGAACGGGAGATTCTTGCGCGTAGCACTTTGAGAGAGCGTCTATAACTCCTGTGCTCATGCCGTTGGCCCAAAGGAACTCTTCAAAGTCCAGCGGATACATTTCAATGATGTCCTCAGAGCCGACTGGCACCGAATTGATGCCAGGATCTTTCGTTTTTGACAACCTACGATGTTGTTTCTTTAGTTCATCACCATACCCCTGCACTCCAAGTAGTGAACCTGTTGCAATCACATCGAAGCGTCCGTCCTCCTTGAAGAACTTCAGTGAAGTGCGTGCTTCAGGGCATTCTTGTATTTCATCAAAGATAAAACACGTCTCTCTGGGAGTGAATGTCACTCCAGAAATCTGTGCGGACAAGTTCAATAAAATGGTGTTCACATCTTTTGCACCAAGAAACGCTGTGATAAGCTCAGGCTGCTTTATGAAATTGATATAGACAACAGTCTTGTAGTTTGTTTCTGCGAAGTGCTGTGCTATGAATGTCTTACCACACTGGCGAATGCCCATTATCACCAAAGGCTTGTGTCCCGTAGAGTCTTTCCACTGGCTAAGAGAGTCTTCTATCTTCCTTTTCAGCATATTTTAAAACGATTTTGTGCTACAAAGATACACTTTTTCTAATGAATAACTATCATTTCAATGCAGTTTTTCAAACGAATATTATATGTTTTAACGCATTTTTTCAAGCGAATGAGCCAAATCCTATCCTTCTTGGTGCGTTTTTGTCTTTTCGTGAGTTGATGTCATACTTGAAGATACCAAAAAAAGACTTGCCCAATTGTGAGCAAGTCCTTACATTATATGAGAGTTTTTAATTACTCCTCAACAGCGGCCTGCGCGGCGGCTAACAGATGCTGATTATCAGCACATTACGGCGAATCCGGAAAACATTTGGGAAACATCATGAGCATGAACTGCACATTCTGCACCCGATTTCCTCTATTTCTAACATACTATTCATTCGCAAAGATTCAAACTGCTCACTTTATATTAAAATACCATAAAACAAAGCATGATTTACGTGTTAACAGAACGCTTATAATAATTTTTTTATTATATTTGCACCAAAACCATTCATTATGACTTTACAAAAGTGGATAAAGGATAGAGCCATTCATGGATTTCCCACGTTTTCTATTGAGGACGTGAGAGAGACAGGAATGTACTCTTCAGAGCAAATTCTTCAGAACGAACTATACAGACTCTGTTCCAACAAGACCATAGCCAGTGTGTATCGTGGCTTCTATGTTATCATCCCTGTTCAATATGTTTTACGTGGTTCCGTTCCTGCTACCTATTATATTGACCAGTTGATGGCTTATCTCAGCAAGCCCTACTATGTATGTATGCTCAGTGCTACCGAATTGCTTGGTGCCGCTCATCAGCGTCCCCAGCAATTCTCTGTGATGACCACATTTCCAAAGCGTCGGGTCGTTTCAACGCGGAATGTTATCATCGACTGGTTCTATCGCGAGGGACTACCAGAGGATGCTCTCATAACAAAAAACACAGAAACTGGTACCATTCGTATTTCCAATCCTCTCTTGACTGCTGCCGACCTTGTTCAGTATCAACAGCACATAGGAGGATTGTCTCGCGTAGCAACGGTACTTGAAGAGTTGTCAGAACAGATTAACATTAAGAGCCAGTTTGCTTCGCTTGCTTCCTTTGTAAAAAAAGTGACTTGGCAGCGGCTTGGGTATATACTTGAACATGTAGTAGAAGAAAATGAACTGGCAGATGAATTGTATGAACAAATACGAAACTTACCAGGTTCTCTCATGTATATGCCTTTAAGTACATCGGCAGAAGATAATACTTCCGAAAGAAATAGTCGATGGAAGATAAATATAAACGTTCAAATTGAAAAAGATGATTTATGATTAACAGAACAGCCATACAACAATGGAGTAATCACGCACCTTGGATTGATAACGCCCAGATTGAGCAAGACCTGATTATATGTCGTGCCTTGGTTTCCATCTTTAGTGATGAGTTCCTTTCATCGCAGTTGGCATTTCGAGGAGGAACAGCTTTGCATAAACTCTATCTGTCTCCTCAGCCGCGTTATAGTGAAGACATAGATTTAGTTCAGATTGCTCCTGGTCCTATCAAGCCTATAATGTATCGATTAGGGGAAGTTCTTGACTGGTTGCCAGATAGAGTTACTAAGCAGAAACGATATAATAACACTATGCTTTTCCGTGTTGAGTCAGAAATACCGCCAACGATACAAATACGTCTGAAAGTTGAAATCAATTGCTTCGAACATTTTAACGTGCTTGGCTTGACCAAAGTTCCATTCCGAGTCGAGAACTCTTGGTTCACTGGCGAAGCCGAACTAACCACCTATCATTTTGAAGAATTGCTGGGCACTAAACTTCGTGCCCTTTATCAGCGGAAGAAAGGTCGTGACCTCTTTGACCTTTATATTGCTTTACAACGAAAACAAGTAGATGTTGATAAAGTTCTTCAATGCTACAAGAAATATATGGAGTTTGTTGTAGACAAGACTCCATCTTACAAGCAGTTTGTCAATAACATGCAGGAGAAGATGGAAGATCCAGAGTTTACCAATGATATGCAATCTCTATTGCGTCCTGGCATATCGTTTAATGCAAGTGATGCTTACCCACTCATTTACGAGACATTTATAGATAAGATGGAAGGAAAGAGAGATTAAAATTCACGCTTTCAAAAAAAAATATTTGCAATGAGGGGTATTTGATTTGAACATCCGAGGGTCTTATATACGAATAAACGTCAAAAGACATTTATGAATTACAGTAAACAAGAGTTTGAACGCCTGTTCAAGGACAGCTATCCGCACATGTATCGCATGGCATTCTCGATGGTGGAGAATGCCGACGATGCCAAGGATGCGGTGCATCAGGTGTTCGCTCAAATCTGGCGACGAAAACCACACGTGGCCGATGAGAAAGGTGCACCTCTAGCCGAAGCCAACGTCGGCATAGGCTTTGTTACCCCCTGGGATGCCATCACCACCGACCGTAATGGCCACTTCGACCTGTGGATGCCTTTTCGTGATGCCACCATCAGCGTGAACCATGCGGGCTATATAACCCAGCAAATACAGCCCACCGACACTGCTCTTGTCATCCACATGAAGGATGCAACAAAATTGAGGATACCAGGAATAGGGTTACGAAGGAAGATTAAATAACAGCAAGGTACACGGAGACAAAATAAATTGGGCGCAACCCCTTTAAAGGAAGTTGCGCCCAATTTTGTTAAATTCAGAGTTTTCTAATTACTCCTCAACAGCGGCCTGCGCAGCTGCAAGGCGTGCGATAGGCACACGGAATGGAGAGCAGCTCACGTAATCGAGACCTGTGCGGTGGCAGAACTTCACTGATGAAGGCTCGCCGCCATGCTCGCCGCAAATACCGCACTTCAGCTCGGGACGTGTAGCGCGGCCCTTCTTCACTGCACCGGCAATGAGCTGGCCCACACCTTCCTGGTCGAGCACCTGGAACGGATCGTGGGTAAGAATCTTCTTGTCGAGATAGCAGGGCAGGAAGCTTGCAATATCGTCACGGCTGTAGCCAAAGGTCATCTGCGTAAGGTCGTTGGTACCAAAACTGAAGTACTCGGCATACTTGGCAATCTTATCAGCAGTAAGGGCTGCGCGCGGAATCTCAATCATGGTACCCACCTTGAAGGGCAGTTCGATGCCTTCCTTCTTGAACAGCTCGCTGGCTGTGCGGCGAATCACCCCTTCCTGAGCCTTGAACTCCTTGTCGATGCCTACGAGTGGCACCATAATCTCGGGCATTGGGTTGTAGCCTTCGCGCTTCAAGCGGATAGCAGCGCCCAGGATGGCACGTGTCTGCATGGCTGTGATTTCGGGATAGGTGTTGCCCAGACGGCATCCACGGTGTCCAAGCATTGGGTTGTGCTCGCTCAGTGCATTCACACGGTGCTGAATCTCCTCGAGCGGCAGGTGCATTTCCTCAGCCATAGCCTGCTGTCCCTTAAGATCGTGAGGCACGAACTCGTGCAAAGGCGGGTCGAGCAGGCGGATGTTCACGGGCTGTCCGTCCATCGTCTTCAATATGCCATAGAAGTCCTCTGTCTGGTAAGGCAGCAGTTTGGCAAGAGCTTTCTCGCGACCCTCGGTAGTGGTTGAGAGAATCATCTCGCGCATAGCCTTGATTTTTTCGTTCTCGAAGAACATGTGCTCGGTGCGGCACAAGCCAATACCCTTGGCACCAAAGCGGCGTGCCACCTCGGCATCGTGCGGAGTGTCGGCATTGGTGCGAACCACCATGCGGGTGTATTTATCGCAAAGCTTCATCAGTTCGGCAAAGTCGCCAGTTACCTCGGCGGGTTTGGTCTTCACTTCACCCTGGAACACTTCACCCGTAGAACCGTTCAACGAAATAAAGTCGCCCTCGTGCAGTACCACGCCGCCAATCTCTACTGTGCGATCCTTGTAGTTCACCTTGATGCCACCGGCACCCGACACGCAGCATTTACCCATACCACGAGCCACCACGGCAGCGTGTGATGTCATACCGCCACGAGCGGTGAGAATGCCCTCGGCAGCCGACATGCCGGCCAGGTCTTCCGGACTGGTTTCAATACGCACCATCACCACCTTGTGTCCGTCGGCATGCCATTTCGAGGCATCATCGGCAAAGAACACAATCTGTCCGCAGGCAGCGCCCGGCGAAGCAGGCAGTCCGCGTGTAAGCACCTTGGCTTCTTTCAGTGCTTTCTTGTCGAACACTGGGTGCAGCAGCTCGTCGAGCTTGTTGGGCTCGCAGCGCTCCAGCGCTGTCTTTTCGTCAATCTGGCCCTCGTGCAGCAGGTCCATGGCAATTTTTACCATAGCCGTACCTGTGCGCTTGCCGTTACGGGTTTGCAGGAACCACAGTTTGCCCTCCTGAACGGTGAACTCCATGTCCTGCATATCGTGATAATGCTTTTCCAGTTTATCCTGCAACTCATTCAGCTGCTGGTAGATTTCAGGCATCGACTCCTCCATTGATGGATACTTCGAGGCACGTGTAGCCTCGTCGATGCCCTGCTGCTTAGCCCAGCGCAGTGAACCTTCGCGTGTAATCTGCTGTGGTGTGCGTATACCTGCCACCACATCCTCGCCCTGTGCATTCACCAGGTATTCACCGTTGAAGCGGTTCTCGCCGGTGGCTGCATCGCGTGAGAAGCACACACCGGTGGCCGATGTATTACCCATGTTACCGAATACCATGGCCATAACGCTCACTGCGGTACCCCACTCCTGAGGTATACCCTCCATCTTGCGGTAGAGAATGGCACGGTCGTTCATCCAGCTGTCGAACACTGCGCAGATGGCACCCCACAGCTGCTCAATCGGGTCTTCGGGGAATTCCTTGCCCGTTTGCTGTTTAATGGCTTCTTTGAAGCGGGTTACCAGCTGTTTCAGCTCGTCGGTATTCATCTCGTTGTCGAGCTTGATGCCACGCTGGCTCTTCACGTCCATGATGATAGCCTCAAACGGGTCTATATCGTCCTTGTTCACTGGCTTCATGCCAAGCACCACATCACCATACATCTGCACAAAGCGGCGGTAAGAATCGTAGGCAAAGCGCTCGTTGCCGGTCTTGCGGGCCAGACCCTTCACCACTTCGTCGTTCAAGCCGAGGTTCAGAATGGTGTCCATCATACCAGGCATTGAGGCGCGTGCACCCGAGCGAACCGATACCAGCAACGGGTTGGTGGCATCGCCGAACTTAGAGTTCATCAAGGTCTCAATATGTCTAACCGAGCGCTCCACATCGTCTCTGAGCAGGGCCACTACTGCATCTTTACCTTTTACAAAATATTCGTTGCAAACTTCGGTAGTAATAGTAAATCCTGGAGGCACAGGCACACCAATCAGGTTCATTTCCGCAAGGTTAGCACCCTTGCCACCAAGCAGATTTCTCATATCTGCTCTACCTTCGGCTTTTCCGTTGCCAAAGGTATAAACTCTTTTTTCATTCATTGTCGATCAGGTATCAAATGTTTATTTAATATATTGCAAATTTAAAATAAAAATTGCAGATTTCAAAACTTTTACCTTAAAAATATAATGTGTACATTGCAAAAATTATCTGTTACCGATAACAACCCTAAAAAGTTTTGTCAACGACAAGGCGATATTTTCTTTTTGATAGATTTAATCCACTGACTTTTGCAACAGAACCCAATATTTTGTAACTTTGCAACAAATTTTTCACATTATTCTAAATGAGCAAGAAGAAACCGTTGCCACTCCTCGAAGGAGTGACCATTACTGATATAGCCGCCGAGGGCAACGCCCTGGCTCGTGTGAACGACATGGTGGTGTTTGTGCCATGGGCCGTTCCGGGCGACGTGGTAGATGTACAGGTGGTTAAAAAGAAACACAGCTATTGCGAGGCGCGCATCGTGAATTTTGTAAAGAAGAGTCCACTGCGCATTGAGCCGCGCTGTGCCCACTTCGGCACATGCGGAGGCTGCAAGTGGCAGAACCTGCCTTACAGCGAGCAGCTCAAGGCCAAGCAGAAGCAGGTAACCGACCAGCTGCAGCGCATTGCCAAGGTGGAGCTGCCTGAGGTGAACCCCATCCTGGGCAGCAAGGAGATATGGGAGTATCGCAACAAACTGGAGTTCGGAGCCGCCAGCAAGCGATGGTACACCAAGGAGGAACTGCAGCAGCTGCCCCCGCGCGAGGAGGGCAAGCCGGGCGCCTTAACCGAGGGCGCACTGGGATTCCATATTCCGGGTGCCTTCGACAAGATTTACCCCATTGAGAAATGCTGGCTCATGCCCGACTTGCAGAACCGCATTCGCAACTTTATTGCCACGTATGCCAAGAGCATCGGTATGAGCTTTTACAACGTGCGCGAGCAAACGGGCGTGCTGCGCAACATCATGATTCGCCATTCCAACTCAGGCGAATGGATGCTGCTGGTGCAGTTCCGTATCGAAAGTGCCGACGATGAGCGGCTCGCCATGCAGCTTATGCAGCGCGTGGCCGACGAGTTCGGCGAGATCACCTCGCTATTCTACGTTAACAACCTCAAGGGCAACGACGCCTTCAACGACCTGGAGCTGCACCTTTTCAAGGGCCGCCCTTACATGATAAGCACCATGGAGGACTTGCAGTTCAAGGTGGGTCCCAAGAGCTTCTACCAGACCAATACGCTGCAGGCCTGCACATTATATAATGTAGCACGCGAGTTTGCACAACTCACGGGCAACGAACTGGTGTACGACCTTTACACAGGCACCGGCACCATTGCCAACTTTGTGGCACGGCGCGCCAACAAGGTAATCGGTATTGAGTATGTGCCCGAGGCCATTGAGGATGCCAAAGAGAACAGCAAGCTGAACCACATCGCCAACACGCTGTTCTATGCAGGCGACATGAAGGATATTCTTACCGACGACTTTATTGCCAGGCACGGCAGGCCCGACGTTATCATCACCGACCCGCCACGTGCCGGAATGCATCCCGACGTGGTGAAGGTTATCATGAATGCCGCACCCAAGCGCATAGTTTACGTGAGCTGTAACCCCGCCACACAAGCCCGCGACCTGGCTCTGCTCGACCCGCTCTATCGTGTGCTCAAGGTGCAGCCGGTAGACATGTTCCCCCACACCTCGCATGTAGAGAACGTGGTGCTGCTCCAGAAGCGCAACGAACCGATAAATTAATACCATAACATAATTACCTATGAGGAAAATATTACTACCTGCGCTGCTCATGCTCAGCATGCTTACAGCCAGCGCGCAAGAGAACAAGGCGTCGTGGATTAACAACGTGAAGCTGTCGGGCTACGTGCTCACACGTTACAAATACAGCGATCCCAACAGCGTGAAAGACAACACCTTCGAGCTACGTATGGCCCGTCTGGCACTCGAGGGCCGCATCATGAACGACTTCTACTGGAAAACTCAGATTCAGTTCAACGGCAACACTTCATCCCTGGGACAGTCGCCACGTGTGGTCGACCTGTTCGTGGAATGGCAGAAGTATAAGTTTGCCCGCATCAAGTTCGGACAGTTCAAGCGCGCCTTCACCTTCGAAAATCCCATGAACCCTATCGACCAGGGCTTCCCATCGTATGCCCAGAACATCTCGGCGCTGGCCGGCTTCAACGACCGTGCAGGCGAGCATGCCAGCAATGGCCGCGACATTGGCGTGCAGTTGCAGGGCGATGTGTTGCCCAATGCCAAGGGGCGCAGTCTGGTACACTATCAGGTGGGCGTGTACAACGGTCAGGGCATCAACGTAACCGATGTGGATAACAAGAAGGATGTAATTGGCGGTCTCTGGGTAATGCCCATCGAGGGCATGCGTCTGGGTGCCTTCGGCTGGGAAGGTACTTATGCCCGCAAAGGCACCTGGACCGATGCCGACGGCGCAAACCACTCGGGTGTAAGAAGCCTGCGCCAGCATCGCTATGCTTTCTCGGCCGAGTATGCTCACAACGACTGGACCCTGCGCTCAGAGTACATCCACTCTACCGGCTATGCCTTTAAGCAGGCTTTGGGCAAAACCAGCGACAACTTAACCGACTGCAACCTGGGTTCACTGGGCAATAAGGCTCAGGGTGTATATGCTCTAGTTATTGCGCCTGTCATCCCGAAAACCCTGCACGTAAAAGCCCGTTACGACATGTATCAGCCCAGTGGCGACTGGTCGACTGCCAAAACGCAGTATGAGTTGGGTGCCGACTACGAGTTCACACGCAACATGGAGCTGTCGATGGTTTACTCACGCGTAAACGACCGCAGTCTGGAAAAACACAATTATAATAAGGTAGAGGTTGCCGTAGACTGGCGCTTCTAAACCATTTTATCGCAAAATACACAAATCGGGGAACGGTTCCTGCAATGGCACCGTTCCCCGATTTTGTTTCATGATGATTCTGCCATGCAACACCTATTTGCAGGGCTGCGGCTTGGAAGGGTTAGGGGCCGCCCGCAAGAGGACCATTAAGGATGTGCCGGGCCGTCCCCGAAGGGGGCGAACATGGTTAGCCCCAGGTCGAGGCGAAGCCGAAACCTGGGGGATTCGCAACAACACACAGCCTACGTCCCCGAAGGGGGCGAACATGGTTAACCCCACGTGGCAACGTGGGGCTCAGGGAAATACAGGTTCTCCCTCTTCGAGGACGCATTCACGCGGTGGGATACTGTACCCCATGTCTTCGCTTCGCTCCGACATGGGGCTAACCTAATTCGCCCCCTTCGGGGACGCTTCCCAGTGATTATTGGTCAACAAAATGTATTCCTTAAAAATGTCGAGGGCGTGTCCACTGTAGGGTGCGGCCTTTATGGCCGCCCTAGGGACCCGGTGTGACGGGCAATATGTTGATAGTGTTGGGATTACGTGCCACTTAGGGCGGCCATAAAGGCCGCACCCTACAGTGGACATTTGCCCAGCACGTCCCCGAAGGGGGCGAACATGGTTAACCCCACGTGGCAACGTGGGGCTCAGGGAAATACAGGTTCGCCCTCTTCGAGGACGCATTCACGCGGTGGGATACTGTACCCCATGTCTTCGCTTCGCTCCGGCATGGGGCTAACCTAATTCGCCCCCTTCGGGGACGCTTGCCCAGTAATTATTGGTCAACAAAAATACCAAGTCCTGACTTCGTCAATGCGTCACCCTGAATCGAGAATAAGTTTTTGGAAAGCCTTGATGATATCGTCGTGGTAATAATATTATTTTATGCGCTATGCGCAATTTTATGCCTTGGCAATTTTCTTCATGTACAGGCTTTGACCCCGAAAGGGGTGAGTCTCAACCAGCGGGATAGACGTCGAGCTTGCTCGTAAGGCTATCCCGATGGTTGAAACTCAGAGCTCCTCATGGAGCGTAAGCCTGTACATGATTTTCTGTTTCTTTTCATTCCATAATTCGTAATTGCGTCACCATCAATTGCAGAAACAAGCTTACAACTAACTGATAATCAATGATGACTCTTCATCCAACCAAAGATGTGATTTTTCTTCGGCTCAAAAATATCATCTGCTCTTCCGCTTTTCTGGTTGACCTCACTACGGCGGGTAACCTGGAAGACCCAAAATATCAACAACGTGAAGGCGATATTTTCGCTTGATGATGCTGGTCGGTTCATCCGACAAATCGTGTGATAAAATTTGGATGATATAAAGAAAATAGCTGGAAATCGCTTACCTTTGTAAGCGATTAAAAAAACAAGTCAAATGGACACCAGCTATATCTATCATGCATACGGAAGCTCATGGAGCAGACGGAAATAGTAGATGCCGTGCTGTGGCTTCATCAGCCACTTGTGCTTATAGGTCTGCTTGCCGTTCTTGGAAAGATAAGTGATGGGCTTTGAGCCGTCGTGGTCGTCGGGCAGCGAGATTTCAAATCCATAGTTGTATAGCGCGAATGTTGTCATTGTGTATTAGTCTTTTCTGATTGTTTTCAATAGGCCGTCGTCAAAGAACCTTAGGTCATGTTAGTTTTTGATACATAAAGTTAGGAAAAAAATTCTTTTTGCGAAAATAATTGGCGGGGAGATATCAAAGCCGCGGGACGATACAGTCAGTTGACAGGCATTCATCAAATACTAAAGTTGTAAAAATGAGGCTTATTCATGATTTTTTAGAGTAAAGAATTGGCAAATAAACAGAAAGTGCGTATATTTGCATATTATAATTTCCAAAAAATGACAAAAGCTAAACCATTTATCAAGTGGGTTGGCGGCAAAAGCCAACTTATCGAGCAACTGGACGCTCTGCTGCCAGCTGACTTTGGTAATTGGGAGAATGCAGATAAAAATACTTGAAGATAGAGGTATTTAGGGGGCTTGAAATAAATGATTATGAAAAAGAAGAAATATACACAAACGCAACAAGTAATTGACACATTACGTAAATGTGGTGGATATGCTACCCTTGGCAAGCTTTATCATCTTGTTGATACCAGTTCGTGGGGAACAAAGACTCCTAATGAATCTATCAGAAGAATTGTCCAACAATCTGATGAAATATTCAAAATACAACCAGGTCTGTGGGCATTGGAGGAATGCCGTAACATGGTATTGAACAAATTTGATATATTGTCCCCAAAATCACAAAACATTGAGAAGTTTACCCATGGATATTATCAAGGACTAATCATCAATATTGGTAATATGAAGCATTTCTCCACTTATGTGCCTGCCCAGGATCAAAACAGAAAGTTCCTTGATAAGCCCTTAGTGGATATTTGCTCCTCAATCGTTATACCGGATTTTTCATATCATGACCTTACCAAGCGAGCAAGCACTGTGGATGTGATATGGTTTAATGAGCGAAAGATGCCGGACAGTTTCTTTGAAGTTGAGCATACAACTGACATTCAAAACTCTGTAGCTAAATTCTGTGATCTGAGAGATTTCTATAGTCAATTCTATATTGTGGCTCCAAAAAGCAGAAAAGAACAATTTCTAAAAGTTATGGATCGTTCTGCTTTCAATGAGATGAAGGACAGAATACAATTCCGTAGCTATGAAACTATCTGTAAGCTATACGAAGCGATGAGCCTGATGCAAAATTTGACTGATAAAATATGATAGAGGAGATCATTTTTTAACTAATGAGTATCTCAGAAAATGTAGTAAGCCATTGATATCAAGACTTTTATTCTTTTTCAGAAATGATCTTTTTTGATCTTTTTGGTTAAAGAATGATCTATCTGACAATATCATTATTCTTGATCGTACTTTTGTACAAGCATTATGAAGTACAATGTCACGATCAACGAAACGCTTGCAAGAACTTTACAGGTAGAGGCCGATTCACAAAGAGATGCAGAATCGGCCATTAGTCGGTTATATTATAACCATGGCATAGTACTCTCGGCTGATGATTATGTTTCAACAGAAATAACTGTTGATAAGAACCAACCTTATTATAAATCCCCGTCCCACGACTTCACCCTCATCCAGGGTGATTGCAACGAAACGCTGTCGAAGTTCTCGTTTGGTTTCGACATGGTCTTTGCCGATCCGCCCTATTTCCTCTCTTCCGGAGGCATCAGTTGTCAGAGCGGGAAAGTCGTTTGCGTGGATAAGGGTGATTGGGATAAAACGAAAACACCGCAGGAGATGGATGCATTTAACCTGCGGTGGCTGACATCCGTGCGCGCTCATATGAAAGACAACGCTACGATATGGATTTCAGGCACCTACCATAATATCTTCAGCGTGCAGCAGCAACTTATTCGGCTTGGCTTCAAGATTCTCAATGTGGTGACATGGGCTAAGACCAATCCCCCACCCAATATCTCATGCCGGTATTTCACCTACAGTACCGAGTTTATCATTTGGGCCCGCAAATTGGCCAAAGTGCCTCATTATTTCAATTACGATTTAATGAAAAAACTCAATGGCGACAAGCAGATGACCGACGTGTGGCACCTCCCCGCCATTGCCCGGTGGGAGAAGTCATGTGGCAAGCATCCTACACAAAAGCCATTAGGATTGTTGGCCCGTATCATAGAGGCAAGCACGAAGCCCGACGCTTGGATTCTTGACCCATTTAGCGGCAGTGCCACCACCGGGATCGCTGCAAACCTTTTAGGAAGAAAGTATCTTGGACTTGAAATAGACGAAAAGTACCTTGCCATGAGCCGTGCAAGGAGAGAAGAGATTGAAGATGCTGACATTCGTGCTGACTATGTCAGCCGATTGGCAAAAAGCGGCATCATACTGCCTCCTGATGACCTGTTTGTTCATGAAGCCTATCTCGATTATGGAAAGATACCATGGCTTGACGAATAGAGTTTCTCCCTCCTCCCTCAACCGTAACATCGTAACGTTTATAGCTATCCGAGGTCGGCGGAGAGTGAAAAGTAAATATAATATACCAAACCTGATATTAATATAAAATATTGATTATTAATAATATAATTAATATTATAATATATTTTTACTCTATAGTCTCATTTCTGCCATTTTCCATCGCCGCTTACATAACGGGAATTCTGGCTTATTACAAATGTAGGACAAGCACTGCAAAAGTAGAAGGGATAAACAATAAAATAAAAGTCTTGAAGAGAAACGCCTACGGCTACCGGGACATTGACTATTTTAAGTTAAGACTTTTCAATTTGCATAATGACGAAATCACACGATTTGTCGGATGAACTTGTTTTTTCTCGAAAATATCCACGGATTATTGGAACTGGTCCCAAGTATTTCACAATTCCAAAGCTGTACCAAAGCGTGGTACGAACAGTACCCGTGCAAGGTATCGGCGATACCAAAGCGTGATACCGACGATACCAAAGCAAGGTATCGACAGTACCAAAGCGTGATACTCACAGTACCAAAGCGTGGTACAATAATTGGTATACGCAGATGATTTCAGGAAGTGCGCTTAACTTCCTATAAATATATTTCGTAATTCAAACTAAAAAGTGTAATTTTGCAGTGCCTAAGGTTCGCTCTTACGCGATTAAAAAGGGAACCGGGTGCAAATCCCGGACAGTCCCGCTGCTGTAAGCTCATCCTTATTGAGGCTGCAACAACATGCCACTGACTAATTTATAACTGTCGGGAAGGCCGTTGCCGTCTGGTGAGCAGAGTCAGAATACCTGCCTTTGGGGCCATTGATGTTAACTGTCCGAGGAGATAAGTGGCATAGATCTTTTATATTATATAATGTACAGGTTAATACGTCGTTACTCTGAGCGCACGTGGCGCGCATGCTGCATGGTTGCGGCACTGTGGCTCCTTGCCGCCCCGCAAGCACAGGCTTCCATTGCCGACACGGTGGCTCGCATTGCCGATGTGGTGGTGTGGGCAAGGCCCGCCTACAAGGAGGTGATACAGCCGCAGCGGCTCGAGGGCGAACAGCTGCGCAGGCTCAACGCACTGAGCGTGGCCGACGCGCTGCGCTACTTCTCCGGTATGCAGGTAAAAGACTACGGCGGAGTGGGCGGCATCAAGACCATCAACGTGCGCAGTATGGGCTCTGAGCACATTGGCATAAGCTACGACGGCATGGAACTGGGCAACGCGCAGAACGGGCAGATTGACCTGGGACAGTTCTCGCTCGACAACGTGGAGGCGGTGAGCGTGTACAACGGGCAGCGCAGCGCCATCTTCCAGTCGGCTTCCGATTATGCCCACGCCTCAACTGTGTACATACGCACACGCATACCGGAGTTCACTGGTGGGCGGCGCCGCAACCTGATGGCACGCCTGCGCTACGGGCAGGGCAACACGCTGAACTTCTCGTCACTGTGGGAAGAGCGGCTCAGCAGCCACACTGCACTGTCGCTGTCGCTGAGTTCGCTCACGTCGAACGGCCGCTACCGCTTTCGATATAACCGCGTAACACCTGGCGGCACCACCGCCTGGGACACCACCGCCGTACGCCACAACGGCGACATACAAGCCTTCAGAGCCGAGGCCAACCTCTATGGCAAGATGCAGCGGGGCAGTTGGGCAGCCAAGGCCTACACCTACGTGTCGGGCCGCGGCATCCCTGGAGCCATTGTAAACAACGTGTGGAGGCGCGGTGAACGGCAAAGCGACCTCAACAGTTTTGTGCAGGCGCAGTGGCAGAAGAGCCTCACCAACCACTTCTCTACCCGATTCATGGCAAAATATGCCTACTACCGCACGCATTACGTGAACCGCGACAGCACCGTGTTGCCCGTAGACAACCGCTACTATCAGCAGGAAGTTTACCTCTCAACGGCCAATGTGTACGACCTGCTGCCTTTCTGGAGCGTGAGCGCAAGCTACGATGTGCACTGGAACAAGCTGAACGCCAGCACATGGAACTTTGCCTACCCTACCCGGTGGTCGCAACTACTGAGCGTGGCCACCGTGCTGAGCGCCGGCAACCTGAAGTTGCAAGGCAGCGTGGTGGCACAGTTCGTGGCCGACCATCTGCGCCGTAGCGGCACCTCGGCGCACCTCAGCAAGCTTATGCCCGCCGTTTACCTTAGCTACATGCTGCCCGTGCCGCACGGCATCGAGCTGCGTGCCTTTGCCAAGCGCAGCTTCCGCATGCCCACATTCAACGACCTGTACTACACCGATGCTGGCAACGCCCTGCTGAAACCCGAAGAGGCCAACCAGTACGATGCCGGCTTTACCTGGCAGATTACACGCAAAGGCAGTACAGCCGATATAAGTGTGCGTGCCGACGCCTACTACAACACCATAAGCAACAAGATAATAGCTTACCCCAAGGGTCAGCAGTTCCGCTGGACCATGCTGAACCTGGGCCGGGTGCACATCACGGGCGTAGATGCCGAAGCCACTGCCCGCATCATGCCGGCACGCAACTGGCTGCTGCTCAGCCGCGTGTGCTACACCTTCCAAAGGGCCATCGACGTGACCAGCCCGTCTGACGTGTACTACCGCGACCAGATACCCTACGTGCCGCACCACAGCGTAACGGCCACGGCATCAGTAGATTACCGTCAGTGGTATGCCAACTACAGCTTCATCTATACGGGCTGCCGCTACAACGAACAGCAGAACATAAGGCGCAACTACATGCAACCCTGGTACACGCACGACATGGCTCTGGGCCTGCAAACCCGGCTGCGCCGCGTGAAGTGCCGACTGCAACTTGAAATTAACAACGTGCTGAACCAGCACTACGATGTAATACTCAACTATCCCATGCCCGGCCGCAACGCCGCCGCATCGGTAACATTAAATTTTTAAACGTATGATAAAGAAATTACTGCTTATATTGCTCGTGCTCGCCACAGTTTGCTCGTGCCGGCAAGACGACGAAATTATTCCAGATAATCCGCAAAAAACCGACACCACTGCTACGGCCGATGAATACGTGGGCATGTACGTGCTTAACGAGGGCAACATGGGCTCCAACAAGTGCACACTCGACTACTACGACTTTGCCACCGGCGTATACACAGCCGACATCTACCCCACGCGCAACCCTCGTGAGGTGATGGAGCTCGGCGACGTGGGCAACGACATCAAAACCTACGGCAGCCAACTGTGGATGGTTATTAACTGCTCCAACAAGGTTGAGGTGGCCAACGCCTACACCGCCAAATCGCTCGGCCACGTTGACATACCCAACTGCCGCTACCTGGCTTTCAGCGATGGCTACGCTTACGTGTCGAGCTACGTGGGAAAGGTGAACGGCAAGAGCGTGCAGGGGGCCGTGTATAAGGTTGACACCACCTCGCTCAAGGTGGTAGACACTTGTATGGTGGGCTATCAGCCCGAGGAGATGGCCGTGGTTGGCAACCAGCTGTTTGTTGCCAACAGCGGCGGCTACAGCGGTATGCAGGGCCTGGGCTACGACAACCGCGTGAGCGTTATCAGCCTCGACAGCTTCAAGGTTGACTATAATATAAAAGTGGCATCCAATCTGTTGCGTGTCCGCGCCGACAAGTATGGCCGCTTGTGGGTTACCACACAAAGCAACTTCGTTACCACATCAGCCCTTTACATGCTCAAGCGCGACAAGCAGGGCCGTTATGCCGTGGCCGACACCATCAACACGCCTGTAACCGACTTTGCCTTTGCGGGCGACTCACTGGTTTACTTTGGCTCCACATGGGATACAACGGCCGGCGCCACCTACAGCTACGGCATCATCAACATCACCACGGGGCAGAACACAGTGATGAAAAGCTTCGGTAATTCGACCGGCTTCAGCGTAACTACACCCTACGCCATTGCCATGAACCCCGCCAACGGCGACTTCTACCTGGCCGATGCCACCAACTATGTGTCGAATGGCAAACTGCTGTGCTTCTCGCACGACCTGAAATACAAGTGGGCAGTTACCACCGGCGATATTCCGGGACACATCTGCTTTGTTAAGAAACAATGAAATATAAACTTTTAAAGATAGGTTAGTTATATGAAGAAAACTTTACTCACACTGGCCGCGCTCTCGGTTTGCGCCGCTGGCATGGCACAGCAAATGACCGACACCGACACTCACAGCTCCAAGCTTACCGGTGTCGACGAGTACCGTCCGGCTCCCGGACAGTTTGTTAACACGCTGCCCGCCTACGACAGCGACGACAATGCCGACTCAATGGCCGTGAAGGCATTCAACAGCATCTACAAAGGCACCTACATCACACTGGGAGCCTACGGCGGATATGTTATAATGCACTTCGACCACTCGGTGGCCAACCTCGACGGCAACGACCTGCTCATCACCGGCAACGCCTTCCCCGGATGGGGCGAGCCCGGCATCATCATGGTGTCGAAGGATGTGAACCATAACGGCAAGCCCGATGACCCCTGGTATGAGCTGCGCGGCGCAGCCGACACAGCTATCGCCTCGACCATCGACTACAACTACACCATTACCTATAAGTTTACATCCGACAGCACACGCCGCGCCAGCACTTGGACCGACAGCAAGGGCAACAGCGGCACGGTGGCTCTGAACGCCTTCCACCGCCAGGAATACTTCCCACTGTGGCTCGCATCTGACAGCACCCTTACCTTCCACGGCACACTGCTCACCAGCGCCGACACCGTAACAACCGCAGGCTACGCAGCACCGAAGAGCTTCGACTGGGGCTACGTTGACAACCTTGCCAACAACGATTCACATGGCAGCAAATTCGACATAAGCAACGCCGTGGATGCCAACCGCCAGCCGGTGAACCTCGACTTCATCGACTTTGTGAAGGTGTACACCGCCGTGAACCTGAACCAGGGCATGATGGGTGAAACCTCTACCGAGGTAACCGGTTGCGAAGACCTGCACACCGATTCATCGGTGGCAGCCATCAAGAGCTACCAGGAAACCATCAAGCACGTGGCCACCTTCGACGACTTTATGGATGCCGAAGGCAACACACTGCCTGCCGACAGCGTGTACAACGGCGCCGACGGCGCAGGATTCCTGGCAAGCGGCGACTATGTGTTTACCAACAACTATAATGCCAGCTGGGGCAGTTGGAGCGGGTTCAGCGTGAGCAGCAAAACCGGCACCACAGCAAGCGGCTACACCGAGCAGTACAACTCTACCGTAGGTCATGGTTACGACGGCTCAGCCAACTTTGCAGTGGTTTATCCTAACATGTATGGTGTGAGCGAGGGTCAGAGCGAGGCCATTGAGCACAACGACGGCGAAGCATTCACCGCTACCGGCTTCTACACCACCCTGTCGGCCTACACCTACAACAGCATAATGAATGGCGACACCTTCTCGGGCGGCAAGTTCACCACCGGCGACTGGTACAAGATTACTGCTATTGGCGAAAAAGTCGACGGAACACAGAACAAGGTAGACTTCTACCTGGCCGACTACCGCAGCAACAACGAGGCCGACCACTACGCAGTGACCGATTGGAGCTGGGTTGACCTTTCTTCACTCGGCACCGTAAAGAAGATTTCGTTCTGGATTACTGGCAGCCGCACCGGAACTTACGGTCTTAACACACCGGCTTATCTGTGCATGGATAACTTCGGCGGCAGCTACGACGGCGTATCAAAGGCACTGCCTGTAACCAGCGGCACCGTAACAGCCATTGGCAACACCGAGGCGCAACAAACTGCAACCGTTACCGGCATCTACACCACCACCGGCGTGAAGGTAGACAAGCCTGTACATGGCATTAACATTATCCGCTACAGCAATGGCGCTGTGAAGCGCGTACTGGTTAAGTAATACATAAGTACGTTTAGTTAGTAAAGGGTAAATTGCCGTGATGTGGCAATTTACCCTTATTCTTTAAATGTATTTCAATTGCGGGGACATGTCCACCGTAGGGTGCGGCCCTTGTGGCCGCCCTAAGTGCCACGTAATTCCAACACAATCACCCAATTGCCCGACAAACCGGGCCCTTAGGGCGGCCACAAGGGCCGCACCCTACGGTGGACGCGTTAATTTCAACCAAATGTGGGAATGTCCCCGCAATTGATTAGCGACGTCCCCGAAGGGGGCGAATTAGGTTAGCCCCATGTCGGAGCGAAGCGTAGACATGGGGTATCAACACCCCCCTGATTAATACGTCCTCGAAGAGGGCGAACCTGTATACCCACTTCCGCCCCACGTTGCCATGTGGGGTTCACCAGGTTCGCCCTCTTCGAGGACGTCTGATTCTGTGTTGTTGTCTTAACCCCAGGTTTCGGCTTCGCCTCGACCTGGGGCTAACCGTGTTCGCCCCCTTCGGGGACGGCCCGACAAATGTCCACTGTAGGGTGCGGCCTTTATGGCCGCCCTAAGTGCCACGTAATTCCAACACAATCACCCAATTGCCCGACAAACCGGGTCCTTAGGGCGGCCATAAAGGCCGCACCCTACGGTGGACACGGCCCTCACAATTGATCAGCGACGTCCCCGAAGGGGGCGAATTAGGTTAGCCCCATGTCGGAGCGCAGCGTAGACATGGGGTTACAGTATCCCACCGCGTGAAGCGTCCTCGAAGAGGGCGAACCTGTATACCCACTTGCGCCCCACGTTGCCACGTGGGGTTAACCAGGTTCGCCCTCTTCGAGGACGTCTGATTCTGTGTTGTTGTCTTAACCCCAGGTTTCGGCTTCGCCTCGACCTGGGGCTAACCGTGTTCGCCCCCTTCGGGGACGGCCCGGGCAAATGTCCACCGTAGGGTGCGGCCTTTATGGCCGCCCTAAGTGCCACGTCATTCCAACACAATTACCATATTGCCCTACACACCGGGCCCTTAGGGCGGCCATAAAGGCCGCCCCTACAGTGGACGCGTCCCCGCAATTGATTAGCGACGTCCCCGAAGGGGGCGAATTAGGTAAGCCCCATGTCGGAGCGAAGCGTAGACATGGGGTATCAACACCCCCCTGATTAATGCGTCCTCGAGAGGGCGAACCTGTATACCCACCTACGCCCCACGTTGCCACGTGGGGTTAACCATGTTCGCCCTCTTCGAGGACGCAGGCTGTGTGGTTGCCAATTCCCCAGGTTTCGGCTTCGCCTCGACCTGGGGCTAACCGTGTTCGCCCCCTTCGGGGACGGCCCGGGCAAATGTCCACCGTAGGGTGCGGCCTTTATGGCCGCCCTAAGTGGCACGTAATTCCAACCCAATCACCCAATTGCCCGACTAACCGGGTCCTTAGGGCGGCCATAAAGGCCGCACCCTACGGTGGACACGGCCCTCACAATTGATTAGCGACGTCCCCGAAGGGGGCGAATTAGGTTAGCCCCATGTCGGAGCGCAGCGTAGACATGGGGGATCAACACCCCCTTGATTAATGCGTCCCCGAAGGGGACGGCCCGGCAAATGTCCACCGTAGGGTGCGGCCTTTATGGCCGCCCTAAGTGGCACGCAATTCCAACACAATCACCCAATTGCCCGACAAACCGGGCCCTTAGGGCGGCCATAAAGGCCGCCCCTACGGTGGACGCGTCCTCGACATTTTTAAGGAATACACTTATAAATTGTAACTGTTAAATACTTTTTCAGCAGCCTCCACAACAGCCGCAGCCCTGCAGTGGGCCCGTTGGATGACATAAAAAAAGCGGGACAGAGAAGCCAATGCTCTCTGCCCCGCTTTTTATGTTACATTAACCGGGATGCGGGATTAGTTGAAGTAGTACTTCAAACCAATCTGCATACCCCAGCACTGATTGTAGTTACGATTGTAAGTCCATGTCTTGGTGGGATAATCGCCGTTGATCTTGTTCATTGAGAACACGGGCACACCGTTGGTAATCTTGTCGACCTTCAGCAGACCGAATGAGTTGTAAGAGCTGCCGGTGATGGTTTTCTCCACACCCCACTTACTGTTGAACAGGTTACCCACGTTCATGATGTCGAAGCTCAGCTCCAGCTTGTGGTGGATAGAACCGGTGGTGAGGGTGAAGTCGTGACGCCACGAGAAGTCGAAGCGATGAACGAAGGGAGCGCGTGCTGAGTAAGCCTCGGCATATTCGCCCTTGTGGTTCTTAAGGTACTTGTCTTGATTTACATAAGCCCAGAAGGCATCGTGGTCGGCAGTAGACGAGAACTGAATTTCGTCGTCGTTCTTCGGGATGTACATCAGGTCGTACGAGATACCGTCACCGTTCAGGTCGTTCTTGTAGATGTAGCTGTAGCCGGCAGGGCTGTAGCCTGTGTAGAACAGTGAGAAGTGGTCGTGACCCTTCCAGGTGTAGTTCACACTGGCGATGATACGATCAGGAATAACATACTGTGAGTTCTGCACCTTGCCGAAGTTAGGACCGTCTACGGTAACGTTGCTGCTCCAGGTAGAGTAAGCGTTGTTGCCGGGCATGCCGCTCACCTCTTTCATTACAGTGTGAGTGTAAGCCATCATAATGTCGAGGTCCTTCAGAGGAGTAAGGTTGGTGGTGATGTTGAATGTCATACCATGGCCGCGGCTGGTGTTGGTAAGCACGTTGGCAGCAGCCACGTTAGAGTTGTACACGTAATCCTTAACCAGAACATTCTTGCCGCTGGCATTCTTCTCGTAGTGAGTAGGATACAGGTAGCGGTTGTCGGCACCCTGCAGGGTGGTGTTGCTGCGCACTGCATCGTTGTTGATGTTCCAGTCCTCGATGAGCACGTCGTTAATCTTGCGGGTATAAGTAAACTCACCGGTAACAGTCCAGGGGAACTTCACAGGGATAACATAGTCGACTGCGAGTGAAGATTTCCAAACCTGAGGCATCTTGAACTTAGGATCGATACCTGCGATGTTGCTGGGCAGTGTGCCCTGGTCGGGAGTGATAGTAGCGGGCAGACCCATCTTCTCACGAAGTTTCTCAGGATCGGTAATCATGTCGCCGGCAAACTGAGCCAGACGGCTGTCGGGAGTACCCACACCATTCTTGTAGTTGGTATCGAAGTGAACCAGGTTCTGAATCATACCAGAGTTGGTAGGCATGTTGGTGAAGAACACCAGAGGCAAACGGCCTGCGAACAAGCCAGAACCACCACGTACCTTGAGCGACTTGTCGCCAAACACATCCCAGGTGAAGCCAATACGGGGTGAAACCTGCAGATGGTTGTTTGGCCACTTGCCAGTATCAATCTTGCGGCCACCGAAGTCGAGAGCGTAGATGGCGTTGTTGCGCATCAGGTCGTCGTCGTTGAACAGCAGGTCATCAAAGCGGATACCGCCGGTGAGCTTCAGGTTGTTCAGCACGTTCCACTCATCCTGCACGTACAGGCCCACCTGGTTGAACTTAACCTCAGCATTAGGCTTGGTGTTGCCGTTGTAACCGTAGCACAGACCCACAGTCTCAGGAGCGGCGCCATTCAGGAAGTCGTCTACTGAGCGGTAGCGATAGTAACCGGTACCGTTACGCATGTAAGAGTTGTTGGCCATCTGGTGCTCGAAGCTGAAGCCAGCCATCACCTTGTGGTTGCCGGCATACCAGGTAAAGTTATCGTTCAGGGTTGTAATTTTGTTTTCTACCTTGTTGTTGTAGCTAAACAGCTCGTAACCGAACGACATGTAAGGTTCGAGCACCTGGTTGTAGGTGCCGTCGTTGTTAGCGGTGTAGCCGTCCATAATGTCAACGAAGGGGAACATAGAAGAGTTAGTACCACGCTCATCCTTGATGTTGGTGTAGGTGAACAGCAACTGGTTGGCAAACTTATCGCCGAAGCGGCTGTTCAAATCGGCAGAGAGTGTACCCACGGTGTTATCCATTGAGTACATTGAGTTGGCAAACGACATACTGTAAGCACTCAATCGGTTGGCCACACGCAGGCGGTAGCCGGTATCACCTGAGTTGCCGTTAGGCGCGTTCCAGGCCGTGTTGCTGGTGTAGTTGTAACGAACAGCCAGGTGATGGTTGTTGGTGATGTTCCAGTCGATACGGCCTAACAACTTGTAGTTCTTCTCGTCAGCAGGCCAGCTGGTGTACGAACCCGGGTTGTAGCCGTAATGTTCTTTCAGATATTGGCTAACGCGCTCCATGTCGGCCACAGTAGTGCGTGAGATGTAGTTGGTGGCATCGCCCTTGCCGTCGGTGCTGGCCTGCCAGCGGTTCACAACGGTAGGAATCTTGCTCCACTCACCATTGGCGAAGAAGAAGAGTTTGTCCTTGATAATAGGGCCTCCCAAAGTGAAGCCGTAGGTAGTGGTGCGGTTCTTGCCCGGGTCAGCCAGCTGGGTGTTGTCCACGCGGTTACCGTGCATATTCTCGTTGCGGTGATAAACGTAGGCAGTGCCTTTAAAGGTGTTAGTACCACTCTTGGTAACAGCGTTGATGCCGCCGCCGATGAAGTTGGTCTGGCGCACATCGTAAGGAGCTATAACAACCTGCATTTCATCGATGGCATCCATAGAGATAGGAGTGCCGCCGCCAGGCAGACTGCTTGAAAGACCAAAGTTGTTGTTCAGGTTGGCACCATCGAGCGTAAAGTTGGTAGAACGACCGTCGCCACCGGCAAAGCTCATGCCGTTGGCATAAGGAGAGATACGGGCCAAATCGCTGATGCTGCGGTTAACGGTAGGCAGGTTCTGAATCATCTGGTTGGAGATGTTAGTTGTGGCACCGGTTTTCTCGGTAGCCGCAAACTTGCTGCTCTTGCCCATCACAACCACTTCGCCAAGCTGATTGGCATCCTCGGCTAACCATACACTCAGGTTGTAGGTCTCGCCCAGTTGCAGGGTAATCTGCTTGAACACTTTGGTCTGGTAACCAATGTACTTCACAGTTACGGTGTAGGGACCGCCCACACGCATACCCTGGATGTTGAAACGTCCGTCTACGTTGGTCACGGCACCATACTGAGTGCCTGACGGATCGTGAACCACTTGCACGGTGGCACCCACAACAGGTTCGTTGGAACCCTTGATGGTTACCTGTCCGCTCATCGAAGAAGTAGTTACCTGTGCCATGACAGCAATAGTGAATGCCATCATCAGCATGAGAGTACTTAATCTTTTTAGCATAAAACTAAAAATTTAATAACTTATGATTATTTGTTCCCTTTATGCAAGGGCTTTTGTATCCCGTAGGCTTATCTCATTCAGAGCGCGTGCAAGTGTGCAGTATGATGCAGTTTAGATATCGTCTGCTCATTTTATCATGTTTTTAATCATGCAATGCACAAACACACATGCAAAATTAAGTTATTTTTCGTTATTTACATCATATTTATGCCAAAAATTTAAATTTCGGGAGCTACAAAAGGCATTTTAACAAAATTGTAACATTTGCTTATTGGTTATTTACCGGTCAGCATGTACCACTGCGAAGCGTCCCCGTACCTTTATCTTGCCATAGCGCATGGGCTCGGCCACGGGCGATGAGAAGATGTAGTCGGTGGAGCCATCGCTGAGGGTTACCCTTATGCCTGCGGCATCGCCCGACTTGCTCTGGGGCTTCAGCCACTCCACATGCTTAACGATGGGCGCGTCGAGCGACGAGCTGGGCTCGTAAACGGCGGCAAAAGGATGGTGCCATGCCTCGCCCTGCTGGCGCATCACCACAGTGAGTACGGGCTGCTTCTTTATGTTATATGGCTGGTTGGGCATACGCTCGTATTCCAGGTTCACGGGTGAAAGCACCTTATAGATGGTGCGACCGGTATCGGCAGGCACATACATGCTCATAGTGATGTTACGGCCGGTGAGGGGCAGCATCTTCTCGTTGGTCTGGTTTACAGTGAACTTAATGCAGAGCGGCTCGTTCAAAGGTGCCTTATACTTGTCGTAAAGATAGGAATAAGCATACAGATGTCCGCCGGCGAAAGCCAGGTCGGTGGTTGGTTGCATGGCTATCTCACGGCCGGTACTGTCGGTTATACTGAGGGTCTGTCCCAGGTTGTGGTAGAAGTAATCGTGCATCTGGTCGTTACCGTCGGCACGGTGACTGCGGAACACATCTACATAATAGCCGCCCCTGGCACCATGGTTCACAATGGCCGTAGTGCGCTGCTGCAAGGCATTGGTCTCGGGTTCACGAAAGTACAGCACCGAATAGCTGCCCCAGCTGGTCACGGCAGAGTCGACCACATGGAAGGCATGTTGCGACATCATCACCGGGTAACTGCTCACGCCATCTACAACCACCGTGTTGTGAGCCGGCATTTGCGAATAGTACTCAGCATAGTCGAGTCCGCTGTAGGTCGACATGCCGATACCCGCATCGGGGCCCAGCACGTAGCCTTTGCCGAAAAGTTCCATCGACAGGCCATTGGCATGCTGATGATTGCCCAGACTGCCGTTGAGTGATACCATCAGACTGTGGCGTGCATCCATGCCCGTACGCTGCACAAGCCACGACACGTTGGGGGCATAGAACATAGGGGTTACCCATTTGCTTACATCACTTACCGGAGCAGTGGGCGCAATGGCTGCTATGAGGGTGCGCATGCTGTCGGCCAGAGCTGTGCGCTGATGGCGCTCAGCATAATCAAGCACAGCCTTGGCTGCCTTGGTGTTGAGATAATTGGGATGCGTATCGCCAAAGCCGCATATCATACGATTAGGGAAGAGGTATTGCGGCAGGTTCGCTACAGCCTTGGTGAGTTGTGGCAACATGGCAAACACGTCGACGTGGGCATCGCGGTCCATGCGGTTGGCAAAGTCGCAGAAGTCGCCCACCACCGTGGTGCTGTAGCCCGGTGACTCGTACCACACCACCGGATTGCTGCCAAAGCCGAAGGCTGCCAGTTTTTTAAGGTTCCACTGCCTCACGCTGCTGCGGTTCACAATATAATCAAGGTAGTACTGGCGCCCGTGACCATCGGCATAGCTGCTGTCGGGTTGCAACACCATGGCAATGCGTGCGATAAACTCGGCCTGAAACAAGTCCCAGTTGTTGTGGGGCACACCATTGGCTATAATGTTCTCGGCCCAGTGGCGCAGCGCGTCGTCGCAGCGCTGCTGGTCGGTGGCGCTGAGCAGAGGGCGCAATGTGGGGTACATATCGGTGATGCGGTTAATGGCATCCTCGTGTATCACCTCGAAGGTGGTGTATCCTACAAGCGTCTGTTGCTGACCGTGGTTCAAATCTACGGGCACATGGCGGTAGTAAATGCCCAGCAGGAAGGTGCGCAGCACTGGCAGCGCAAGGCGGGCATACGCCGTATCACCGGTGGCAGCATACACTGTGGCGGCATCGCGGGCAATACTTAGTATCTGCTGGTTCACGTTGGCTATGTTGCAACCTGTTTTATTGGGATTGGTGCGTTCCATCTTTCCTGTAGCACGGTTAATGTAAGTTACGCTGCCGGTGGAATCGTCGTCGTAGGGTACAACATTCTCAAGTTGGGGCCGGTTGTACTGCGAGGCCGTTGAGCGGGTGCCATTAAACTTCACTGTAGGCTCGGGCGCACGTTCGCCACCTGGGTGGCTGAAGGCTTCGCCATTTACATATACATCGGTAGCATGGGTGGCCCAGTACATCTGCAGTCGCGATGTAAGCCAGTCTTGCTGAGTGGCTACATGCTTGATGTAAGGTTCCAGGCTCTTCTTAAGCTTACTTATATCTTGTGCGTTGTTGCTGGCGCCATACATTGTGAAGGGCGCAAGCAACAGCAAAGAGAGCAACAATAAAACAGTTTTCTTCATATGGTTTTTTAATTATCAAGCCGTGAGTTCGTACGAAGCGGGCACTGCATTTTCCGTCCTTGTGTTATCAGATGAATATCAACATGATAACGGCAGGTTAATGCCCTGGCCATCTGCTGGCAAAGTTACAACTTTTCACGGATATTATTTTCATGTACCTTTATTATATACGTATGAAACGGCAAAAATACCTAAGTGAAACGATATGAACACAAGGCTGCATACAAAAAAAATGTACCCATGATTCACATCAGGGGTACACGCATCATATGAAAATAATCGAAAAAAATTCGTGGGCCGCTGCCCACATGAGAATTTATTTATTAAAAATTATTGTTTGCTGATAATCTTCTTGCCCTCCTCCACTGCTTTCATGTTCAGCGGTATAAGGTTGTGGTGCCTTTCGGGCAAGGTTTTATAGAGTGCCTTTTCAAGTGCGTCGTCGGGCAGGAAGGGGCAAACCTTCAGCAATCCGCCAAGCACTATCATGTTAAACACCTTGTTGTTCTGCATCTCGGCAGCTTTTGCCATAGCATCGATGCGGTAGATGCTGATGTCGTCACGCTTGGGAGTCTCGGCAATGCCGTAGCCATCGTAGATGAGCATGCCGCCCGGCTTTACTTTGGGCATGAACTTATCCAGTGAAGGCTGGTTAAGCACAATGGCTATATCGAAGCTCGACAAGATGGGCGAACTTATGCGGTCGTCGCTCACTATCACGGTAACGTTGGCCGTACCGCCGCGCTGCTCTGGTCCGTAGGCAGGCATCCAGGTAACCTCTTTGCCAGCCATGAGCCCGCTGTAAGCCAGAATCTTGCCCATCGAGAGCACGCCCTGACCACCGAAACCACTTATAATAATTTCTTCTTTCATTTTCTTTCGCTTAATAATTAATAGCCCGTAGTATCTTTCAAGTCGCCCTTGTGGTAGAACTCGAGCATATGCTCCTCAAGCCACTGGTTAGCCTTAACAGGCGACAGCTTCCATCCGCTTGAGCAAGTACTCACGATTTCAACGAGTGAAGAGCCCTTGCCGTCCATTGAAGCCTGGAAGGCTTTGCGTATGGCTTTCTTAGCCTGGCGGATGGCAGCCACAGTTTCAACACTCTGACGGGTAACGTAGCATGTGCCGTCGAGCTGGGCAGCCAGTTCGGTAATCTTGAGTGGATAGCCGTGCAGTTTAGGGTCACGACCGTAAGGGCAGGTACTCGTCTTCTGTCCGATAAGCGTTGTGGGCGCCATCTGTCCGCCGGTCATACCGTAGATGGCATTATTGATAAATATAATAGGTATATTCTCGCCACGGTTCAGCATGTGCAGCGTTTCGCAGGTACCGATACAAGCCAGGTCGCCGTCGCCCTGATAGGTAAACACGAGGCGGTCGGGCCAGCAACGCTTAATGCCTGTTGCCACAGCTGGTGCACGCCCATGGGCAGCCTCCTGCCAGTCGATGTCGAGATAGCGGTACGCAAACACGGCGCAACCCACGGGGCACACGCCCACGGTTTTGTCGGCCATGCCCATCTCTTCTATAATTTCAGCCACCAATTTATGCACCACACCATGCGAGCAGCCTGCACAATAGTGCATGGGCGTGTCGTTCATGAGTTTTGGCTTGGTGTAAACCATGTTCTCGGGTGCTATGATGTCGTTAGTCATAAATGCTTGTTCAAATTTTAAAAACCAATGTTTTAAATTCTGTTTGCCCTCATAGTTACTTGCCGGCCAACTTCTTCAGTGCCTCAACAATCTCGGTAGGCTCGGGCACGATGCCACCCAGTCGACCGTAGTGTTCAACGGGCACCTTGCCCTCAACAGCGAGGCGCACGTCCTCGATCATCTGTCCGGCGTTCATTTCGGCCACCAGAATGCCTTTGCACTGCTGTGCCAAGGCCGCAATTTGCTTTTCGGGGAAAGGCCACAGTGTGATGGGGCGGAACAATCCCACCTTGATACCCTCGGCACGGGCTATCTCGACAGCCTTCTCCACAATGCGGGCCACACTGCCGAATGCCACTACAGCATATTCAGCGTCGTCCATCTGTATGGTGTCGAAGCGCACTTCTTTTTCTTTAATCTCGGCGTACTTCTGCTGCATGTGCAGGTTGCGCTGCTCCATCACCTCGGGTTTCAGTTCGAGCGATGTAAGAATGTTGGGCTGGCGCATGCCACGGCGACCGAAAGTAGCCCATGGGCATTCCTCGGCAATTTGTTCCTCAGTGCGACGGGGCTTAACAGGCGGCAGCACCACTTTCTCCATCATCTGTCCGATAACGCCATCGGCCAGTATCATCGCCGGGTTGCGATAGCGGAAAGCCAGAGTGAAAGCCAGGTCTACAAAGTCGGCCATCTCCTGCACCGATGCCGGAGCCAGCACTATAACGTTGTAGTCGCCATTACCGCCGCCACGTGTTGCCTGGAAATAATCGCTCTGTGAAGGCTGAATAGTGCCCAGACCGGGTCCGCCACGCATCACGTTAACCACCACGCCAGGTATCTCAGAGCCAGCCATATAGCTGATACCCTCCTGCATAAGTGCCACGCCGGGCGACGAACTGGTGGTGAGCACGCGCTTGCCAGCGCCGGCACCACCATGTACCATATTGATGGCAGCCACCTCGCTCTCGGCCTGCACCACCACCATACCGGTGGTTTCCCAGGGTTTGAGCAGGGCAAGGGTTTCTATAATTTCGCTTTGCGGTGTAATGGGATAGCCAAAGAAGGCATCGGCACCGCAACGTATGGCAGCGCGGGCCAGTGCCTCGTTGCCTTTCATAAGAGTTACTTCTTGTTGTGCCATGATTTATTTGTCCTCCACTTTTTTACGGTAAACAGTGATGCACCCGTCGGGGCATACCACTGCGCACGAAGTGCAACCAATGCAAGCCTCGGCGTTGGCGCTGGGCTCGGCATAGTTGTAACCATGTGCATTCACTTTAAGCTTGGCCAATTGGATAGCATCTACAGGGCAGGCCTCAACGCAAAGGCTGCAACCCTTGCACCTGTCGGTGTTCACCACAATGGCACCTAAAACTTTGGTCATAATATTATTATGTATGTTTTTAAAGATTCTTATAAAGTTGTTGCTTAAGTTTGCCCGGGAATTTTCTCGTTACGCGGGTTATGGATTGTAGTAGTCGCGGCAGTAGAACTCCATGATTTGCTGCGTCATCTCAAGTGCCTGGCGTGCCGGACTCTCAGGGTCCAGTTCCACCGCCTTGAGATAGCATTCCATGGCATGCGGCAAATCCTGCTGCTGACGGTAGGCATTGCCCTTGCTGTACCACTCTTCGCTACTCGAATTCATCTTGTTGTTTGCTCCCATACGGTTGTTACACACCTTGAAGATGTGTGCATTTTTTGTTTGTTACAAAGGTAAAGTTTTATGATAGAAACAAAGCAGAAGGGGGTTGTCTTTTAAACTCTATTAACAAAAATTCAACCATAAATGCGCACACCGTTGTACAGTGTGCAATAAATAATCACTCTTCATAATAAAAACAAAATATATTTGAGCGTGAAACATTGGCAGTGTGCAATAAAAAACGCATCACTGCCACCAACTCCATCAAATTGTGTTTTTACATCTTATTATTAGGGTAAAGCAAATAATTTTTGTAATTTTGCGGCATGATTTATCCCGATAATTTTGAACAAAAGATAGAGTTCGGCGAAATTCGCCAGATGGTAAGCCACTACTGTCTGTCACCTTTGGGGCAACAGTTAGTGGCCGACATGCATTTCCTTACCGATGCAGCCGACGTGGAGCTCAAACTGGAGCACATACGTCAGTGGCGCCGACTGGAGGAAACCGAAGAGCACGTACCGGTAGACTTCTTCTTCGACTGCAGGGCTGACCTGAAGCGCATCCATGTAGCCAACACTCACCTGGAGGAAGACGAACTGTTCAACCTGCGCCGTTCGCTTGGCACCGCCGCTGAGCTGGCTAAGGTGCTCACCCGCAGCGATGACGACGAGCAGCAAGGCGATGGCTGGCAGCACGAGCGTCGCTATGTGTACCCTGCTCTGGCTCCGCTGGCCGTAAACATGCCCGCCGTGGCGCCTTTGCTGGCCCGCGTCGACCAGATTATGGACAACGAGGGGCACATACGCGACAATGCCTCACCCGAACTTTACGACATACGCACCGAACTGCGGCGCACCGAAGGCAGCATCTCAAGCATGCTGGCACGCATTGTGCGCCAGGCACAGGCCAACGGATACATTGAAAAGGATGTGGCACCCGCCATGCGCGACGGTCGACTGGTGATACCGGTGCCACCCCAGCTCAAGCATAAAATCAACGGCATAGTGCACGATGAGTCGGCCACAGGCCGGACGGTGTTCATTGAGCCAGCGCAGGTGGTAGAGGCCAACAACCGAATACGTGAGCTGCAAGCTGCCGAGCGTCAGGAAATTATACGCCTGCTCACTGCCTTAACCGACAAGTTGCGCCCTCACGCCGACGAACTGCTGCCTGCCTACGGCATGCTGGCCCAGATTGACTTTATCAGGGCCAAGGTGCACACTGCCAAACAGATGCATGCCATTGAACCACAAATAAAGCACCAACCCCACATCGACTGGATTGCGGCACGCCACCCTTTGCTGGAACGCCGTGTAAAGGTGGTGCCACTCGACATCACACTCACGCCAGAGGCGCACATTCTCATCATCTCGGGGCCTAACGCCGGCGGAAAGAGCGTATGCCTCAAGACCGTCGGACTGTTGCAGTACATGTTGCAATGCGGACTCTCGGTGCCCATGAGCGAACGGTCTACATGCGGCGTGTTCAGCGACATTATGATTGATATTGGTGACGAGCAGTCGCTCGAGAACGACCTGAGTACTTACTCCTCGCATCTGCTCAACATGAAGAACATGCTCAAGCAGGCCTCGGGGCACACCCTTATACTAATCGATGAGTTCGGCACCGGCACCGAACCGCAGATAGGCGGTGCCATAGCCGAGAGTGTGCTGGCACGACTGTGCCGGCAGGGCGCCTGGGGTGTAATAACCACCCACTACCACAACCTGAAGCACTTTGCCGACACCCATCCCGGTGTGGCCAACGGAGCCATGCTGTACGACCGCCAGGAAATGCGGCCGCTGTTCCAGCTTGCCATCGGGCAGCCCGGAAGCAGCTTCGCCATCGAGATAGCACGCAAAATAGGTCTGCCGCAGGACGTAATCGACCAGGCCTCAGAGCTTGTGGGCTCCGACTACATACAGAGCGACAAGTACCTGCAGGACATCGTGCGTGACAAACGTTACTGGGAACGCAAGCGCCAGGCCGTGCACCAGCGTGAAAAGGACATGGAGCGCATCATGGCCGGATACGAGCAAAAGCTGAAGAAGGTGGAGACCGAACGCCGCGAGATACTCGACAAGGCTCATCAGCAGGCCACGCAACTGCTAGCCGAGACCAACCGCCGCATCGAGAACACCATTCGCGAGATTAAGCAACAGCAGGCAGAGAAAGAAGCCACCCGCAAGCTCAGGGCCGACCTCGAAGAATTTAAGCAGAACGTAGAGGAACAGCCACAGACAGCCGACCCTACGCAGATAGAAAAGCAGATAGAGAAGATTAAGCAGCGCCGGCAGCGGCACGAGGAGCACATGAGGCAGAAAGCCTCACGCCAGCAGCAGGCCGCCGAAGCACTGCGCTCGGCACAGAGCACGCCGCCGAAGCCCCAGAAGCCAGAAGTGGGCGACAACGTGCGCATTGCCGGGCTTACTGCCACGGGCACCCTTGAGGCTGTAAACGGCAACAAAGCCACCGTAATCATGGGCTCCATGCGCACTGTGCTGCCTTACGACAAGCTCACCAAGGCACCGGCTACAGCCGCCTCAGTGCAACAGGCCACCACCAAAGCCCAGCAAATGGCCGAGGAGCTGCAGGCCATACACGTATCGAGGCAGACGCAGCAAACCATTGACGAGCACCGGCGCAACTTCTCACAGGACATCGACGTGCGCGGACTTCGTGGCGACGAGGCTCTCATCACCGTGCAGCACTTCATCGACGACGCCATACTGATGGGTCAGCAGCGCGTGCGCATACTGCACGGCAAGGGCAACGGCATTCTACGGCAGCTCATACGCCAGTATCTCGCTACCGTGCCACAGGTATCCCACTTTGCCGATGAGCGCGTGCAGTTTGGCGGCGCCGGCATCACCGTGGTTGATTTCTAACATACCTTATATTATATATATCGGCATAAACTATGGCTACACCACAACGAAAAGAACAAATACTAATCAGCATCACCGGTCAGGACCGCCCCGGACTCACCGCCAACGTGATGAGTATACTGGCCGCCCACGACGCGCAGATTCTCGATATCGGTCAGGCCGACATCCACGACACCCTCTCACTCGGCATCCTGATTCGTGCCGACGAAACGCAGAGCGGACAAATGATGAAGGAGCTGCTGTTCAAAGCCACCGAACTGCACGTGAATATTGGCTTCACCCCCGTGGCCGACGATGAATACGAGCGATGGGTGAACCTTCAGGGCAAGAACCGCTACATACTTACCGTGATTGGCCGCACACTCAACGCGGCGCAAATATCGGTGGCTGCACGCATTGTAGCCGACCAGGGGCTTAACATCGACTCCATTATACGCCTCACGGGCCGCATGAGCATCATGCATCCCGAGCGCAACGTGCGCGCCTGCATCGAGTTCTCGCTGCGTGGCACACCCGCCGACAAACAGGTAATGCAGGCACAACTGATGCAGCTCAGCGAGAACATGGGCATCGACTTCTCACTGCAGCGCGACGATATGTACCGCCGCATGCGCCGCCTCATCTGCTTCGATATGGACTCTACGCTTATCCAAACCGAATGTATCGACGAGATGGCCGAACGCGCCGGCGTGGGCGACAAGGTAAAGAAGATAACACTGAGCGCCATGCGTGGCGAGATTGACTTTAAAGAAAGTTTCAAACGACGGGTGGCACTGCTCAAAGGGCTCGACGTGCAGGTGCTGCGCGACATAGCCGAGCACCTGCCCATCACCGAAGGCACCGACCGACTGATGAAGGTGCTGAAACGCTGCGGCTACAAAATTGCCATTCTGAGCGGCGGTTTTACCTTCTTTGGCGAATACCTGCAGCGCCGGTTCGGCATTGATTATGTGTATGCCAACGAGCTCGAAATCGATGAGAAGGGCAAGCTCACAGGCCGTTATGTGGGCGAAATCGTCGATGGCAAGCGCAAGGCCGAACTGCTCAAACTCATCGCTCAGGTGGAAAAGGTGAACCTGGCACAAACCATAGCTGTGGGCGACGGTGCCAACGACCTGCCCATGATAGGCGAAGCCGGCTTGGGCATCGCCTTTCACGCCAAACCCAAAGTGGTGGCCAATGCCGAACAAAGCATCAACAACATGGGCATCGACGGCATTCTGTACTTCCTGGGCTTCAAAGACAGCTATCTCGGCGAGCAGGGAAAACTCTGAAACATGCAACGCTTTACCCCGCGCCGCCTGCAATAAAACCACCCGCAGGGTTGCCGTTATCTATTTTTTTTGTATCTTTGCACTGTATTATATTATGGATCAGAATACTACACAACAACAATTTAAAGCGGTAATGGCAGAATGCCGCAAGATATTTGCCGACAAGCTGGCTGATTATGGCGCTTCGTGGCGGCTGCTCCGCCCGTCGTCGCTCACCGACCAGCTGCTCATCAAGGCACGCCGCATACGCCAGGTGGCCACATCGGGCCAGAACAGCGTGGGCGAAGGCGTGCGCCCTGAGTTCCTCGGCATCATCAACTACAGCATCGTGGGCCTCATTCAGCTGCAACTGGGCTTTGTCGACAATATCGATATCACTGCCGGCGAGGCTCTCAAACTCTACGATGAGTACGCCGACAAGGCTCTGCAGCTCATGCTGCGCAAGAACCACGACTATCACGAGGCGTGGCGCGACATGCGCGTAAGCAGCTACACCGACTTTATTCTCACCAAGCTGGAGCGCATCAAGCAGATTGAAGACAACAACGGCAAAACCAAAATATCAGAGGGTATCGACGCCAACTACATGGACATACTCAACTATGCAGTGTTCGGCGCCATCAAGTTAGCACCTCAGAACGCAGAATGAAAGCACTACGTGTAATCATAGTAAACCTATGCCGGCTGCTGCTGGGCCTCACGTTCATCTTCTCGGGATTCGTGAAAGCCACCGACCCGCTGGGCACACAGTACAAAATAATCGACTACTTCACGGCTTTGCACGTGGTCGAGTTTATTCCCACATGGGTGTCGCTGGCACTCTCCATCGCTCTCTCGGCCCTGGAGTTCACGCTCGGCATACTCGTGCTGCTGGCCATGCACCGCCGCTCGGCAAGCAAGGCTACACTGGCGTTTATGGCGTTCATGACGGCCGTTACCCTGTGGCTGGCAGTGGCCAACCCGATAAAGGACTGCGGATGCTTTGGCGACGCCATCCACCTTACCAACTGGCAGACGTTCTTCAAGAACGTGGTGCTGCTGGCAGCGGCCATCGTGATAACGTGGCGCCCGCTCGACATGGCACGCTTCATATCGCGCTCCAACCAGTGGATAGCCGTTAACTACACCATGCTGTTCATTCTGGCGTACAGTTTCTACACGCTCTATGCACTGCCGCCATTCGACTTCCGCCCCTACCATGTGGGCGCCAACCTGATAAAAGGCATGCAGATACCCAAGGGCGCACCGCTGCCTAAGTTCAAAACCACCTTCATACTGCAGAAGAACGGCAGGCAAAAAGAGTTCACGCTCGACAACTACCCCGACTCCACGTGGCAGTTTGTTACAAGCAAAACAGTGCAGGTGAGTGCCGGATACGTGCCGCCCATACACGACTTCAGCATAGAAACACTCAACAGCGGTGAAGACAGCACACAGCAGATACTGCAGCACAAGGGCTATACCTTCATGCTGATATCACCCGACCTGAGCCGTGCCGACGATTCCAACTTTGGCGACATCGACCGTGTGTACGAGTTCGCCCGTCAGTATAAATACCCGTTCATCTGCCTCACGGCAAGCGGCAACAAAGACATAGCCCACTGGCAGGACATCACCGGCGCTGAGTATCCGTTCTACCACACCGACGAAACCACGCTGAAGACCATTATACGCAGTAACCCCGGACTGGTGCTGCTGCACAACGGCACCGTGGTGGCAAAGTGGAGCCACAACCAGCTGCCCACCGACGAGCAGCTCAGCAAACCACTCGAGAAATCAGAACTCGGCCGCCCGTCGCCCAGCACCCCTGCTTACCGCGTATGGTGCATCTTTATGTGGTACGTGCTGCCCATCATGCTGCTCGTAATAACCGACAGGCTCTGGGCATGGACCCAATGGATTCGCAACAAAGAAAAAAACAATATAATCGTTTCAACATTTAATAATAAACACAAGAAACAATGAGAAAGAAAATCGTAGCAGGCAACTGGAAAATGAACATGAACCTGCAGGACGGCGTAGAGCTGGCCAAGCAAATCAACGAGGCTTTAGCAGCCGACAAGCCCAACTGTGGCGTAATTATCTGTACTCCGTTTATCCATCTGGCTTCTGTAGCCCAGGTGCTTAACCAGGACGTAGTGGCACTGGGTGCCGAGAACTGCGCCGACAAGGAAAAGGGTGCCTACACAGGCGAGGTTTCTGCCGAAATGGTTAAGAGCACAGGTGCTCAGTACGTTATCCTGGGTCACTCAGAGCGTCGTCAGTACTATCACGAAACTCCCGAAATCCTGAAGGAGAAGGTACAGCTCGCACTGAAGAACGGTTTGAAGGTTATCTTCTGCTGCGGCGAAACCCTCGAAGAGCGCGAGGCTAACCGTCAGGAAGAGGTTGTTAAGAAGGAACTCGAAGGCAGCGTTTACAACCTTTCTGCCGAGGAGTGGAAGAACATCGTGCTGGCTTACGAGCCCATCTGGGCCATCGGTACCGGCAAGACCGCTACAGCCGACCAGGCTGAAGAGATGCTGGCCTTCATCCGCTCTACCGTAGCCGAGAAGTACGGCAAGCAGGCTGCCGAGGACACTACCATTCTTTATGGTGGCAGCTGCAAGCCCGGCAACGCTCCTGAGCTGTTCGCTAAGCCCGACATCGATGGCGGCCTTATCGGTGGTGCTTCACTGAAATGTGCCGACTTCAAGGGCATCATCGACGCCTGGAAGAAGTAATTGCTTGCTTTCATGCACATACGTCACCCCGGTAACCGCCCGTTGGGAACGACCCGCGATTGCCGCGGTGACTTTTATTATTTACTTAAATACATTACCGTTGTGAGAGTAATTAACGCATTAATTTTGTTTTGCGCCTTTGCACCGCTTTCACTTAACGCGCAAACTTTTACCGACCATCTGCAACAAAACGTGGCAGGTCAGGGCACTGTAACTGTTGAGCAGTCAGCCGAGATTTCGACACTCGTCAACGGCGCCAGCAAACCCGTAACCCAAACCTTGCAAACTCACCCCACCACAAAGGCTGCAACAACAAAGGCAACACCCGCGCAGAACCATAGCGAGGCACACAGCACCACTACTGCCACCCACAATGTTGCCGAGAAACACGAAGCTGCCGTGCGCCCAGTGCGCACCGAAAACAGCACGCGCACCGAGGCAAAGCCTCAGCACCCCACAACAACCAGAAGCACTACACACCAAAGTGCCACACAGCGCAACGACACCAGCAACAACGACAACGACGGAATGAGCATACCGGTGGTAGACATGCGCAAGAAGATAATGCGCCACGCCGTAAAAGTTACGGGCTACCGTGTACAGGTGTGGGCCGGCGGCAACTCACGGGCCGACCGCCAGAAAGCCGAGAGCATCGGCAACAACATTAAGCTGCACTTCCCCGACCAGCCAGTCTACGTGCACTTCTATTCGCCCCGATGGCTCTGCCGCATGGGCAACTTCCGCTCAATGCAGCAGGCACAAAGCATACTGCGCGCCGTGAAGCGCCTGGGCTACTCGCAGGCCATTCTGGTAAAGGGCAAGATAACTGTTCAAGAATAATTTTCACTATACTATTATATGAATCCTGAAACCGACTTCAGAGACGGCCTCGACACACTGGCCGAACATTATAAACAAATATTGAAACTGCTGGGCGAAGACCCTGAACGTGAAGGGCTTGTAAAAACGCCTATGCGTGTGGCAAAAGCCATGCAGATACTTACACGCGGCTACTCACAAGACCCACACAAGGTGCTTACCGACGCGCTGTTCAAGGAGGACTACGACCAGATGGTGATTGTTAAGGACATCGACTTCTTCTCGATGTGCGAGCACCACATGCTGCCCTTCTACGGCAAAATTCACGTGGCCTACATCCCTAACGGCTACATCACCGGCTTGAGCAAGATTGCACGCGTGGCCGACATCTACTCGCACCGGCTGCAAGTACAGGAGCGGCTTACGCAGCAAATAAAGGACTGCATACAGCAAACGCTGAAGCCACAGGGGGTTATGGTGGTTATCGAGGCCAAACACATGTGCATGCAGATGCGCGGCGTGGAGAAGCAAAACAGCATCACTACTACCAGTGCCTTCAGCGGCGTGTTCAACGACATGGATGCACGCATGGAGTTCATGAACCTGCTGCGGGGCGAGAGCAAGCGCATTTAAAAAAACATCTTTTCATATCCCAACTATGACAAAATTTATTTCCTGGAACGTTAACGGCCTGCGTGCCTGTGTGGGCAAAAACTTTGAAGAAAGCTTCAAACAGCTCGACGCCGACTTCTTCTGCCTGCAGGAAACCAAGATGCAGCAGGGGCAGCTCGACCTTCAGTTCCCCGGCTACACATCTTACTGGAACTATGCCGAGAAGAAAGGCTACTCGGGCACTGCCGTGTTTACACGGCTTAAGCCCCTTAACGTAACCTATGGTATGGGCATCGAGGAGCACGACCACGAGGGTCGCGTTATAACTCTTGAAATGCCCAATTACTACCTGGTAACCGTTTACACGCCCAATTCGCAGAATGAGTTGCGCCGCCTGGACTACCGCATGCACTGGGAGGACGACTTCCGTACTTACTTGCAGCAGCTCGATGCCAAGAAGCCGGTTATCGTATGCGGCGACATGAACGTGGCCCACGAGGAAATAGATATCAAGAACCCAAAGACCAACCGCCATAACGCGGGCTTCACCGACGAGGAACGCCAGAAGATGACCGAGCTGCTCGGCTGTGGCTTCACCGACACCTTCCGCGCCCTGCACCCCGATGAGGTAACCTACAGCTGGTGGTCGTACCGCTTCAAGGCTCGCGAAAAGAACGCAGGCTGGCGCATCGACTACTTCCTGGTGTCCAACCGGCTTATGCCTCAGGTTACCGGTGCCAGCATCCACACCGACATACTCGGCAGCGACCACTGCCCGGTTGAGGTGGATGTAAACCTGTAAGCCACCAGTTTAAGTTTTCAGATGTCTCCTCCAGGCTGTGCCATGCCAATACAATGTTGCGAATAATAAAACCTATGTTCAGCTTATTGCTGCTGCTTTGCTGGCTGCTCTGGCCCGCAAACACGCAGGCACAGCGCCCACGGTACGAAAAGATGTCGGCGCTGGTGCGACAACTGGCTTATCTCCAACAGTCACAGCCATCGGCTTCAGCGCCCTGGCAGCAAGCCCCGGCACGCTACTTGCCCGGTGTTTGCGTGCTTGTACAAACCCACGAGGGCACTACTGAGCCCATTTCCCAGTGCGGCGGGCGCACGCTGGCACAATTCGGCAACGTGCTCATTGCTTCGGTTCCCGTTCGGGCACTGTCGGCGTTGTCACTGCAACCGGCTGTTTCGCGCATTGAGGCAGGCCGGGCTTGCACCGCAATGATGGATTCCACACCAGCTCATGTCAATGCCCTGCCCGCCTACGCCGGCACATCGCTGCCCCACGCTTTTACGGGTAAGGGCGTGGTAGTGGGAGTACAGGACATCGGCTTCGATGTAACCCATCCCACCTTTCTTTATCCCGGCACCGACTCTCTGAAGGTTGCGCGGCTGTGGGACATGCTCAGTGCCGATACCGTGGGCAGCCCGCTCTGCGTGGGGCGCGACTACACCACACCCGAGGCCATTCTGCAATATGCCCATTCGGCCGACGGCCTCAACCAGACCCACGGCACCCACACCGCCGGTATCGCGGCTGGTGGCGGCTACAACTCACCCTATGCTGGCATGGCGCCAGGCAGCGAGCTGTGCCTGGTAAGCAATTACACCAGCGACGATGCCGATGACTTCGACTCTACCTATCTTAGCCGGTTCACATCGGCAACCGACTTGCTGGGCTTTAAATACATTTTCGATTATGCCGACAGCGTGCATAAACCGTGCGTGATAAACTACAGTGAGGGCGGCTGGCCCTCGCTGGCAGGCGACGACCAGCTCTACGCCCAGGTTATCGACAGCCTTACCGGCAAGGGTCACATCCTGGTGGCATCGGCAGGCAACTATGGCGCAGCCTATAACTACCTGGTAAAGCCACGCGGCACCAGCGCCGTGGGGTTGCGCATTTACAACTACTCCAAAGAAGCATGGCTCACTGCCACAGCCGACAAGCCATTTTCGCTGGGCTTCACCTTCTACCATGTAAACGATTCGGTGGGCTCATTGCTGATACCAACCCACAGCATCACCTCTACACCCGACTCCACCTTCCATACTACCGTATACGCCGATGCTGATACCTTTCAGGTAGAGGTGTTCGGCTATGCCGATGCAGTGCACCTGGGCAACACGGCTTACGATATTCACGTCAAAGCAAAGCGCACGCTGGGTTGGCCCGCACGCGTGGCCATCAACCTGATGGGCAGCAATGCCGAAGTAACGCTCTGCCGACTCTACACCACCTTTGCCAAAAAACCAGGCGAGCCATGGCCCGAAACCGTGGTGCAAAGCGGTTGCGTGCTTATGCCGGCCATTCTGCCCAACGTAATTGCCGTAGGCTCAACCGGCTACCGGCAGCAGATAACCAACTACCTCGGACAGGTGCGGCGCAATGCCGACGGACTCAACGGCGACCGCAGTGTGTATTCGGCTACGGGGCCTGCACCCGACGGCCGCGTCAAACCCGATGTGATGGCGCCCGGCACTAACATCATCTCGGCCTACAGCAGCTACTACCTTGCCACACATCCCGATGCCAGCGACATCGCGTGGGATGTGCGGCACTTCAGTTATAACGGTCGCACTTATGCGTGGAACAGCAACACTGGCACATCGATGGCATCGCCCGTGGTTGCCGGTGCCATCGCGCTGTGGCTCGAGGCCAACCCCACGCTTACCCCCGCCGATTGCATCAGCATTATCAGCAAAACGTCGACCCACAACGCCCACTACGCCATCTACCCTAACAACGAGTACGGCTACGGTGAGATAAATGTCTACGCGGGATTGCTCGAAGCCCTTAACATGCGGGCTGCAGGCATTTCTGCGGTGAATGCCTCGCCCGCACAATTCCGTATAAGCGCAAATGGGCACACCGTGAATGTTATGCTTTCGCAACCTGCCTGCACGGCAACGCCCCTCACGGTTTATGCCATCGATGGCAGCACCGTGATGCGCACCCGGGTGCCTGCCGGAGAGCAGAGTCTCAGCTTTAGTCTGCCTGCAAGTTGTCACGGCATCTACGTGGTATGCGGGCACAAGGTAATGGTTAACTAAGCGCCATTTTTCGCGATGCCTTCTACCCCCTGAAAAAAATATCAACAAGAGTAAACACTTAAAACATTTAACATGAACCTGAAGCAAATCATTATTTACCTGAGCTGCATGGTGCCACTGGCTCTCAGCGCCCAGCACATGGTGCTTGCACCTAAACAACTTGGCAAACCTTACATTTTCAATATGGGCACACCCCTGAACCCCGAGGGGCACTCGCTGCTGTGCTCATCACAGAGCCTGCTGCTCGACGGCAAGCCCATAGTTCCCGTAATGGGCGAATTGCACTTCTCACGTGTTGATTCGGCCGACTGGCACAACGAACTGCTCAAGATGAAGGCAGGCGGGGTGAGCATCGTGTCAACCTATCTGTTCTGGATTCACCACGAGGAGCAGCAAGGCAGATACCGGTTCGATGGCAACCGCAACCTGCGGGCCTTCCTGCAGGAGTGCAAAAACGTGCACATGCCGGTGGTGCTGCGTGTGGGCCCCTTTGCCCATGGCGAGGTGCGCAACGGCGGACTGCCCGACTGGCTCCTTGAAACGGGCTGCAAGGTGCGCTCTACCGACAGCGTGTATCTGCACTACGTTGACCAGTGGTTCGGCCAGATAGCACGGCAAACCGGCGGCATGCTGTGGAAAGACGGCGGACCCGTAGTGGGCGTGCAGATTGAGAACGAGTGCCGCGGACCGTGGAAGTACATGATGGCACTCAAGCAGCTGCTGTTGCAACACGGCTTCGACGTGCCACTGTACACACGCACCGGATGGCCGGCCATGAGCGGTAAAACAGAGTTCGGACAAATTCTGCCACTCTATGGCGATTATGCCGACGGTTTCTGGGACCGCTCACTGAAAGATATGCCCGGCAGCTACCGTGAGGCATTCACCTTTAAGCCATCGCGCCTGTCGGGCGTAATAGCCACCGAGCAGTTGCCCGCAACCAACCCCTCGGCACAACCCACCGATATGGGCTACCCCTACTTTACCTGCGAACTGGGTGGCGGCATGATGACGGGCTACACCCGCCGCGTAAGGATTCTGCCGGGCGATGCCCTTGCGCTTGCTATCTGCAAGGTAGGCGCCGGCAGCAACCTGCCCGGCTACTACATGTACCACGGCGGCACCAATCCCGACGGCGTGCTGCATCCTCTCAACGAAACCCAGCAGTGCCTGTTTACCAACTACAACGAACTGCCACAGAAAACCTACGACTTCCAGGCACCGCTTAATGAGATGGGCCAGGCCAACGATTGGTACTACTCGCTCAGGCAGTTGCACCGCTTCCTGGCCGACTTTGGCGACTCGCTTGCCGGCATGCAGGCACAATTCCCCGACAGCACCGGGCGGCCCGGCAACCTTCGCTGGACGGTGCGCAGCAACGCCGAAGGCAGCGGCTTCGTGTTTGTAAACAACTACGAGCGGCTCAAGGCAATGCCTGCCATACCCAATGTGCAGTTCAGTCTCACCACACCTCAGGGCAAGCGCGTCAACTTCCCCAGCATCAATGTGCCCTCAGGTGCCTCGTTCGTGCTGCCCTTCAACCTTAAGTTCGGTGGCAAGGTGCTAACTTGTGCCACAGCTCAGCCGCTTTGCATACTCAACGGCAAAGAGCCCACGCTGGTGCTTGCAGCCATCAAAGGCATCAAGCCCGTACTGAAGTGGCAGGGCGGCAAACCTCGCAAAGCCAGGGTAAGAATCATCAGTGCCGACGATGCCCTGCATGCACTCAAGCTCACGCTGCCAGGGCGTGACAGTTTGCTCATAGCACCGGGCATGTATTATCAGCATAACAACATGTTATATCACGAGCAGTGGGACAGCTGTGGCAACGTGCCTTGCACCTACCAGGGCGGCAACACCTCAGCCCGACTGATAACGATGGGAGCACGCGGCGTGGCCGGGCAGCCGGCCGACAGTTGCTTTGTCCATGCGCCCGAATGGAGCCTCACCCTGCCCGCCAATGCCGGCGCCGACAGCTACCTGTGCATTAACTACCAGGGTGATGTGGCAAGAGTGTATGCTGATGGCAAGCTGATAGAAGACAACTTCTGGAACGGCAACGCGATGTGGGTGCCCGTTAAGCATTTGCTCGGAAAAAAGGTAACGCTTAGCATTCTGCCCCTTTACAGCAGTTACCCGCTGTATCTGCAAGCCGGGCAGCGCAAGGCACTCAGCGACGCAGGCGGCAAGTTGCTCAGCGTTGACAAGGTTACGCTGTGGCAGAAGAGCATCAGCGCTGAAAAGTTATAATCTGTAAGATTCGTTCCATCCCATTAGCATTTCCTGACTTCGTCAATGCGTCACCCTGAATCGAGAATAAGTTTTTGGAAAATAGTCACGTACAGACTTTAGCTCCCAATGGAGCTTTGGTGCTGAGGTGATGGGTACAGCCTTACGAGCAAGCTCGACGGCTGCCCCCATCACCTCAGCACCACCCCTACGGGGGACAAAGCCTGCACGTGACGAAAATCGCTATCGCGTAAAATTGCGCAGAGCGCATAAAATATTCAGCACACCCTAAATCTGCTCACAATTATTTCAGAAAGTCTTGGTGATAATATTATTTTATGCGCTATGCGCAATTTTATGCCTTGGCAATTTTCTTCATGTACAGGCTTTGACCCCGAAAGGGGTGAGTCTCAACCAACGGGATAGCCGTCGAGCTTGCTCGTAAGGCTTTCCCGATGGTTCAGACTCAGAGCTCCTCATGGAGCGTAAGCCTGTACATGATTTTCTGCTTCTTTTCATTCCATAATTCGTAATTGCATCAACATCAATTGCAGAAATAAGCTTATAACTAACTGATAATCTATGATGACACTTCATCCAACCAAAGATGTGATGAAGTTAGGAAATACATGCAAGCACGTCCCCGAAGGGGGCGAACATGGTTAACCCCACGTGGCAACGTGGGGCTCAGGGGAATACAGGTTCGCCCTCTTCGAGGACGCATTAATCATAGGGTTATTGATACCCCATGTCTACGCTGCGCTCCGGCATGGGGCTAACCATGTTCGCCCCCTTCGGGGACGTCGCTAATCAATTGCGGGGACATGTCCACCGTAGGGTGCGGCCTTTATGGCCGCCCTAGGGGCCCGGTGTGTCGGGCAATTGGGTGATTGGTTTGGAATTGCGTGACCCTTAGGGCGGCCACAAGGGCCGCACCCTACGGTGGACCGGTCCTACGCAATTGTCAGTTTGCCTACAGATTGTAACTTTTAGCAGTGGCAGTTCCATACATAGTAACCGTGCATGGTACTGCCAGTACCTTCGCAAGGTACGATGTGTACCTTCGCAAGGTATCAGCCGTACCTCCGCAAGGTACTGACAGTACCTTCGCAAGGTACGACTAATACCAACAGGCGTGGTACTGATAAGTTACTGTTCTGGCAGGGCCGCAACCCGGCATTCCAGTAATTTATTTACACAACTTAATCGGGTAATGAACGAAAGTGTCTTCTTTGCTTTTAGTATGTCAAATTTATGGATTCATTTTTTTGCATTTCTGCAATTGGTATCGAATGCCTTAACTCTGCAAAGTTAAGAAAATACGAATATGCAAGTAATTCTAAAAGTTGTATTCTTATCGATAAATGATAATTTACCGTGGCTTGACCGTTCATCAGGAGAGTTAGCAACTCGTCTCGCTGCTTAGTAAGGGCTTCGATTTCTTTTTGTCGCAAAAGTTGTTCGTCAAGCATTGGTTTAGTTGCATCTACAAATTTCGTACATATCGTTTCATTAAAAGCAAAACGGAAATCAGCCAAATCCCCTAAGACAATATATGGTATAGAAGAGCCATGTTTACCACCACTATATATGGGTTGAAATAAGTATCTCAATGTATAATAGAAGAAAGATATGTTATGTTCGTCTTTATCTAAAACACAAGCATACGTTCTTTGATATAAATCGAATTTACCTTTATAGAAGCCAACTCGCCCTGTAT
>Ga0256406_1000878_pt1 | contig 51542 bp, 43 predicted proteins | sample RumenRJG_03DNA_FD_185986 | JGI IMG/M metagenome (GOLD analysis project Ga0256406, IMG submission 185986) | Bovine rumen microbial communities from Lethbridge, Alberta, Canada - RJG_03 | ecosystem: Host-associated > Mammals > Digestive system > Stomach > Rumen | place: Canada: Alberta | collected...
TGAATTTGGATTCCATAGAAAAAGAATACATCAGAAAGAAACTATAGCCAAGAAAAATGCAGATCATAGATAACCTATGACCTGCACAAACGTGGCGAAGCCACTTTTTTTATGTGACAGAAAGAACCATCCCTGTCACCTTATAGACGGTATGCGTGGATGGTGTCATCGGTGGTGATGCCGTAGATCAGATCGCCGATGTAGATGCAGCGCTTGATCGAACTGTCGGAGGGCAGATCCCTTATGAGACGGATCTTGCCGCCCCGGGCATCGAAGACCATGATGCCGTTGTCGTTTTCTGAAGCCCGATCCGCGTTGCCTTTGTCCGAGGGTTCCCCGGCATCCTCGATCAACTCGCCGTCATCGATCCAATCGGCGTAGTAGCGATCGTAGGGTACGGCGTAGTAGCTTCCCTTCGGGCCGACCAGAAGGGCCTTGTGGTTATACTGGATCTCGCTGCTCACATCCTTGAACTCGGAACTGTCAGCAACCTTGGGATCGTCGGGATCGCTCACATCGAAGAGTGCAAGCTTCAGCCCGTCGGTGGCCTCGCCGCCCTCCGTTGTTTCCGTTGAGAACCCGAAGCCAAGGATGTGATCCTTATCCACGGGGACCAGAAGGGTGGAGAATCCGCTGATCTTCACGTGGCCTCTGATGACCGGATCTGCAGGATCGCTGAGATCGATGATAAAGAGGGGGTCGGTCTGTTCGTAGGTTATGACGTAGGCCAGATCGCCGATGTAGCGAACGGCCTCGATGTGCTCGTTTCTGGCAAAGTTCCTCAGGCTGCCGACTTCCTCGAGTTTTCCGTCCAGGACGAACAGGTTGTTCACGTCCTCGTCACCTCGCCGAGAGGTGGTGGCGATCCTGAACCGACCATCGGTTGCATCCATGGAAAACTGATCGTTGACGATACCGTCGACCATGGCCAGGCCGCTGATCTTCAGGGTCTTTTCGGATATATCCGCCTTGATGATCTGAGTCTTCCCGTCGATGAAGAGCCCTTCGGATTCGTACTTTCTGAAGGGAAGGATCCTGCGCTTCGGCTCCTCGTATACAGTGGATGTCATGTAGAGTTCATCGGAGCTGCAGTATATCTGATCCGATCCGCCAAGTACGGATCTGGTGCTCGTTGTTTTCTCGGAGAGTTTGCCCGCCGATGTGTCGATCATGCCGATGTTGGTGTAGTAGGTGGAAGAAGGTGAGGGGACACAACGGATGTCTTCGATAGCGACCGGTTTTGCCCTGCCCCCGTCGTAGGATGTGCCCGGCAGCGAGGATACCTTGCCATCGCTATAGCCGAACTGGCCGGTAACAAGGACAACACGATCATCGATCATTCTGGATGAAAGGACAGTTCCGGTCTGGGTGTATCTTCCCAAAGGCTCGGGATGTCTGCGATTGGATATGTCGTAGACGGTCACGGCGGCCGAATCGATCTCGCTGTCACTCTGAAGCAGTTTGGATGAGGCGATGCGGGTATCGCTTATGACAATGAGACGATCGCCACGGACATACAGGTCTTCGATAAGACTGTCGCCTTTTTCTACGATGGAGGACAGTTCCTTTGTTTTCTCTCCGTCCACACCGGTGATGATCACCTGATTCTCCTGATAGGACACATGATAGATGTATTTGCCGTCGGTCTTGACGATGTCGGCTTCGTCCACATCCTCTTCCTGAGTATAAGTGGAGGAATGATCGGGAGTCTGATCTGCAGCTGTACCTGTGGTAGCGGTGCCGATCTCGGCATCTTCGCTCATGGCCAGATCCTCCACAGTCTCGTTCTTGAGCAGAAGCTGATTTGACTGGCGGTCTTCCCTTATTCGTTCGATGGTTCCGTTAAGCTCATCGTAGCTGGAAAAGCAAAGCAGGCCCTCCTCGTCTGAGCTGAGATCGTCGTAGCCGGTATCCGACAGGGCATTGCGCGTGATGGGGATCAGCACCGCAGCCAGACACAGGCACAGGCCGACGGTCAGCAGGGGCTTGGCCCAGCGTCGATCCGTTGCCTTTGTCCCATTGGTATCCTTTGTCTTCGTGGGCTCCTTGATATCCTTCGTCGTCATGGCGATGTGCTCCTTTCGGGATCCACTAAAAAACCTTCATCTGCAGGTTAGCAGGTGAAGGTGATGTTAGTGTGAATTTGGCGTGAATCGATCAACTGTTCGGATCCATGTTGGAAAGAGCATAGCCGATATTTTCGGCGTGGTCGCCTATACGTTCAAGATCGGTGACCAGGTTGGTGAAGATGATCCCTGAGAAGGGGTCGCAGCTTCCTTCCATGAGCCTGTCTACGTGATGGTCCACAAGCTCCACCTTCTGAAGGTCTATGCCCGCCTCCAGCTTATCCAGCTTCTGAAGATCGGTGTAGTCCTCGGACTCGAATATCCTTATGGAAAGATCCAGTATCTCAAGAGCATCCTCGGACATCTTCCGAAGCTCAGTGAGAGCATCCTCGGACAGATGGCCTTTTTTGCTGTGCATCTCTTCTGCGTATTCCACTATATTCTCCGCGTGGTCGGATATCCTCTCGATATCGGTGACGGCGATTGCCAGTCTGGAGACACGGCCCAGGGATTCATCGCTCAGGTTGAGAGATCTGAGCTGGAGCATGGCGTTGTCGATCTCATGATTCAGGATGTTGACGCTCTCTTCGCGAGCCTTGACCGAAGCGTATTTGCCGGGATCGTAGTGGAAGAAACAATCCAGCGCTTTGTGCAGGTTCTTCTCCGATATGCGCCCTATCCTGACAACTTCTCTGTGAGCGTTAGCCATCGCTGCCTGTGAAGGCATATCTCTCATATTGACCATGTACTGGAGTTTCCTGTCCTCAAGCTGCTCGTTCTCATCGGGAAGAACGGGGATGATCTTCTCGGCGACCTTGATTATGAAGCCGGTGATGGGAAGCTCCAGAGCCACCGCGATTATGGCGAAGATGGTATGGGTGTTCGCTATCTGCCTTGCGATGGAATTGGGGGACAGAGCCTGTATCCAGTCGAGGAATTGAGGAAATACGTTTATCAGGATTATGAGTATAGCCGCTCTTATCAGGTTGAAGAGCAGGTTCAGTATAGCTGTTCTTTTGCCGTTTCTGTTGGTTGTCAGCGAAGCGATCAGGTTTGGAGTTACGGAACCGATGGCTGCACCGATGACAAGGTAGACCGCAGTGTGGTATCCCAGGAGTCCCTGGAATGCGAAGGTCTGGAAGATGACTGTCGATGAAGATGAACTCTGGAGCAGTGCGGTGAAGAGCATACCGAATATGACTGCTGCTGCAGGGTTATCGAGGCCGGACAGGATCTCCTTGAATTCTGCGCTCTCCGACATGGGTGCGATGGCAGCCTTCATTATTGCTATGCCCACGAAGAGCATGCCGAAGCCCATTAGGAATTCGCCTATGTACTTTGTCATGGACTTTTTGACGAAGAGGAACATGATAGTCCCTGCAAAGAGTATGAAGGGTGCGTATGCTGAAATGTTGAATGCGGTGATCTGCGCCGTTACGGTGGTACCTATATTGGCACCCATAATAACGCCGATAGCCTGAGAAAGGGTCATCATGCCCGAATTAACGAAGCCGATGACCATGATATCCGTAGCCGACGAACTCTGGATCAGGATAGTCACCGCGAATCCGACGAATACAGCCATGAATTTATTTGAAGTTGCCTTTTCGAGAATGCCCTGAAGCTTGTCTCCGCAGGCGTTGCGCAAACCCGATGACATGACGGTCATTCCGTAAAGGAACAGGGCTACACCACCCAGCAGTGAAAAGAACGTTGTTAAGGTCATTTCTTCCTCCGAAGATGAGATTGATACTACCAAGAAGTATTATAATCGCTGAGCTCTCAAATGTCATCAGATAGAAAGCAATTAATTGGCGAAAATGATTGAAATCCGTTGGAACTCAAGTATAATGTACGGGTGCGTATGTTGCCTTTGTGCAAAGGCAACGACATACTGATTTAACAACAAGGAATGGAGAAGAACAATGGAAAGAGAACATCTTGGAAGTAGACTGGGATTCATACTGCTGAGTGCCGGCTGTGCCATCGGATGCGGCAACATATGGAAGTTCCCGTGGATGTGCGGACAGAACGGCGGCGGCGGTTTCGTGCTGATCTATATCCTGTGTCTTCTGGTGCTGGGGCTGCCGGTCATGGTCATGGAGTTTTCTCTGGGCCGCAGATCGCAGGCCAGCGTAGTGCGCATGTATCAGAAGATCGAGAAGCCGGGACAGAAGTGGCACATACACGGATACTTCGCACTGGCGGGCAACGTATGTCTGATGGCATTCTATACGGTGGTCACAGGGTGGATGATCCACTATTTCGTAAAGTTTATTACCGGAAACAATCAGGAGATCGGCTTCGTCGAGATGATAACCAACCCGGGTGTCAATATCGGCTATCTGGCCATAGCAGTCTTCGTGGGTTTCTTCATCCTGAGCTTCAATCTCCAGGGTGGACTCGAGCGTGCGACAAAGATCATGATGACGGTGCTGCTGATACTCATGGTGATCCTGGCTGTCAGGAGTGCATTGCTTCCGGGAGGCGGCGAGGGACTGAAGTTCTATCTGGTCCCTGATTTCAGCAAGATCACTCCCGGGGTCATCGTTTCGGCCATGAACCAGGCATTCTTCACACTGTCTCTCGGTATCGGATCAATGGCTATCTTCGGAAGTTACATCGGCAAAGAGCGCAGCCTTCTGGGCGAGTCGGTCAACGTCATATGCCTGGACACCTTCGTGGCACTGGTGGCGGGACTGATCATATTCCCGGCCTGCTTCACATACAAACTGGAAGTAGGTGCAGGGCCATCCCTTCTCTTCGATACTATGGCGACCGTATTCAACAATATGGCAGGCGGCAGACTGTGGGGAACACTGTTCTTCCTCTTCATGATGTTCGCGGCTCTGTCTACTGAACTCGCCGTATTCGAGAATATCCTGGCTGCAGTCCGTGAGATGACCGGATGGAACAGAGGCAAGGGAGCGATATTCTGCGGCATCGGGATCTTCCTGATCTCGTTGACGACGGCGCTGGGATACAGTGTTCTCCACTTCCAGCCCTTCGCAGAGGGAAGTGCCTGGCTGGACTTCTGGGATTTCATCGTGAGCACAAATCTGCTGCCTCTTGGTGCACTGATCTTCGCCCTCTTCTGCTGTAGCGATCGCTTCGGCTGGGGATGGGAAGGATTCAAAGAAGAAGCCAACTCCGGCAATGGCCTCAAGGTTCAGGACTGGATGAAGCCCATCTTCAAGTATGTGGTACCAATCGCCATCGTCATACTCTATGTGATCGGCCTGGCGAACTTCCAGTGGAGCTGATATTCAGGAACAGAAAAAGGGTCGCGGAGCGACCCTTTTTTTCATGCTTCAGCGGTCCGTGTTTTTGCGATCCGGCGGCCCATGTTGTCGATGATCAGCGACCCATGTTCTCGTTGATCAGCGACCCATGTTCTCGAATTTCTTGGTCGCAGAAAGATAGTCGTTCAAGACCCCCAGGTGGACGTAATAATACGAAAAACGATCCGCCTTTTTTATTTCTATCAGTCCGGCATCGGCAAGTTTTTTGACGTGCTGGGATATGGTGGCCTGGGCGTAGTCGAAGTTGCCCACCAGATCCTTGTTACAGACCTGGTGACGCTTTTTGTTCTCTTCCATGATGTATCTGAAGATCTTGATCCTGGCCGGATGAGCCAGGGCGTCAGATATCCTTGCGATCAGCAGGATATCCTTTTCCTGCATTTCGTCGACTTCTTTTCTCAGTCTCATAGTTCCTCCATATGTTCTTCCATCCAGGAAAGGACCGTCTCCGCCAGGAACTCATAACCTTCCTGAGTCGGATGGACACCGTCGTGGTAGGCATCTTTGCCGGATGCGTATCGTTGATAGGCGATGTTTGTGTCGAGGCAGAGTCTGCCGCCTCCGCGGAGCATCTCCGAGAACTCCTCTACCTGCCGGTTGACCTCATCGTAGTCGACGCCTGCTCCCGCCATCCACTTCCGGCTGGCGATATCCGGATCCACGAAGAGGGGCGTCATATACACAGGCGTTATGCCGGCAGCCTCTGCCTGCCTGGCCATCTCCTCCAGATTCTCAAAAGCCTCATCGGGAGTCGATTCGTTGAAGATAAAATCGTTGGTCCCCGTCATGATGAAGACCGCCTTCGGCTGGTGATCTATGACGTCGTGATCGAACCGGGCAGCTATATCCCGGGTGGTCTGACCGTTCTCGCCCTTGTTGATGATGTCCCCGTGGAAAGTTGCCTTTCCATCCTTGACCGCGGCCCTGATCAGCCCGGGAAAACTCTTGCCCCGGCTGAATGGGAATCCGTTGACTATGCTGTTTCCTATAAACACTATCTTCTGTTTCATGGGGCTATTTTAGTATATCCGGCGATAAACTTCAATGTCGACCGGCGAACACTTCTTCGGCGACCGGCGAACGCTTCTTCGGCAGCCTCTGCGCTCCCGGCTCCGCCGGCCATCCCATCACCCGGGGATCTGCCAACAGCCTCAGTATCCCCAGAAGAGCTGCTCGACTCTGGATACTACCGACTCGACAGTCTCGCTGTCCGTCCCACCGTTGATATCGTCGCTGGTTACGAAAAAATTCTTTCCGGGCACGAATCCCTGCTGCATGTACCAGTAGCATTTGTCGCCGTAGTCCAGAGCGTACCTCTTGTCGGACAGCCACCCAAGATGCTCTATAATAACGAAAGTCCCGTCATAGCACTGTATCATAAAGTCGGGACTTAAGGACTTGTTGAAACCGCCCTGATCAGTGACCGTAATGATGCAGTCATATCTGAATGCAATGCCTCTTTCCGTGAGGAGATTGTACACGATACACTCTCCTTTTGAACGGACGCGGGTGCCATCCCTGGCGTAGTTGGCAGCCTTCGGGAATTTCGCGCCATTTTTCTCGTAGTCAGCCGCAGCCCAAGCCTTCAGCTCCTCATAACGTTCATCTATAAAAGCCTCACGAGGAAGTCTGCCGTAGCTTGAGGGCAGGGCAGCGACGATAGCCGAATTGTCCAGCGACAAATAGCCCGATGACAGATTGCGCAACAGCTTTTGGTTTGAGTGCAGTCTGCGCATGAGCTCGGCCCGGTATCTTTTGCCGCAGTGCTGCCTCACCGCTTCGGAAAATGGTGTTCCAAGGTAGCGCTTTTTTGTTCGTTTTCCCTCTGTCCGGAGACTTTCGTAACAATAGATCGAATCTCCGCGCCTGTTGATACCGAGCGAACCAGCATCGCTGTCGCAATCAATTGAACTCACCAGATCGATGAGCCGCTGTATTCGTCTCTCTTCGATTTTTATCACATCAGTCGACCTATGAGTCATGGCGGTATCCTCGACGGTAGAGCGCTATTTTTTTGATTTATGGATACAAAGGCAACCCTGTATGGTTTTTGCCACACATGATTCTGATTATATCCACACATTTGCCGGCCGGATCCTCGGGTTGTATGGATACAAAGGCAACTCTGTATGGTTTTCACCACACGAAATTCTGATAATATCCATACAGTATCGGGTGATAGTAACAGTGAAGGCTTCGCGAAACGGCTTTCCTGCCAATATATTACAGTAACTGGAAATAAATGTCAACACACAAATATGTTCGAGCAATACGTTACGTCTCTTGTGGGAGAGTGTCGCCGGCAAAAGTGTCCCCGTGTCACATGGATGTCCCACCAGCTGTATTTCGGAAAGAAAACCTCTTGTTGATTCTGGAGTAGTCGTGTAAAATTACAGCATACAAAAGGTTGCAGGCGAAGATAAGAAGGGGAAGGTCCAAGACCTGCAGGTCGATAGAACACGGGAGGAAGTGAATATGACAAACAGGAAGAGCTATTCACGCGCTATGTCTCTGGTGATAGCGGTCGCCATGCTGCTTACGGTGATGGTGTTCATACCGGAGGATGCATCGGCTGCTTCGAAGAAGCCGGGCAAGGCGAAGATCACCAGCGCTGTCAAGCTTAATCAGATGATCACGGTCACATGGAAGAAGACCAAAAAGGCCAAGAAGTACCAGATTTATCTCAAGCAGGGCAAGAAAAAGTGGAAGAGAGTGGCCACGGTCAAAGCCAATGGCAAGTCGACCCAGACCTATGCGATCAAGAAGCTGAAGTGGAACACCAAGTACCAGGTAAGAGTTCGGGCAGTCAACGGTAAGAAGAAGGGCAAGTGGTCCAGGACCTGGGGAGGCAAGCTGGCCAGATACACGACTCTTGCGGCGGAGATATACAAGAACGCGGAGGCCAAAAAGTATCTGGATAATGCAGAGGGAATCGAATAACCATTTATAATCAATGTTTCAATAAAGGGAAACACCGTAGTCTATAAGATGAAGTACAGTGAAACCAATGGAAATGTAAGCCCCGCAGATGCAAATCAGATACTTAATGATCCCGACTGGGTAAAAGAAATGAGGTCTCTGGCGACAACGATCGAGAACAAAACCGGGATCTTTGGGATCAAGGTAAGAATAGACATCTATAACTATGCAGGCACAAAAGTCGGAACGCGCACATATTAAACACGGAGATACTTCAGAGAACACACCGACCGCCGCGGAAGATCGCGGCGGTCTTTTTATGTGCAAAAATATTTGCATAAGGTGTGGGTGCATAGTAGAATGCTTATATACAAGAACGCCATGAACCGGGGATCAGAAGGAGACATTATGCGAGGAAAAGATTACAGGGCCGTACTGCGGGCGGCGGCGGAGGTCATGGGTGAGGCCATGCACATCGTCGATGCCGACGGTACCACAATAATATACAACGAAGCGATGGCTCAGCTGGAGAAGATCTCGGTTGATGATGCTCTGGGCAAGCCCTTCAGGCAGGTGTTTTCAAACATACCGGAGGATGAGAGCACACTTTATCAGGCCCTGGTCAACAGAGCGGAGGTCAGAAACGAGCAGCAGACCTACCTTAATATCTACGGAAAGGAGATTACTACGATAAACTCGACGATCCCCATCATAGTGGACGGACAGGTGGTGGCCGCAATGGAGATCGCACGGGACATAACCGATATCAAGGACATGAGCGACAGGCTCCTGAAGCTTCAGGACAGCATGTCGCCGGAGCCCGGAGAGCGGATCGAAGATCCGGCGTCAGGACTCAGACACTACCACTTCGAGGACATAATCGGAGAAGACCCGGTTTTTCTTCAGGCGGTGGAAAGGGCAATGAAAGCCACGTCGAACACGGCATCCGTATTCATATACGGGGAGACGGGAACAGGCAAGGAACTCTTTGCCCAGAGCATCCACTACGGAGGCAAGCGACAGAAGAAGCCCTTCCTGGCTCAGAACTGTGCGGCTATCCCCGAGAGCCTTCTGGAAGGCATCCTCTTCGGGACTGAAAAGGGTGGATTCACGGGAGCTGTGGACAGGGCAGGTCTTTTCGAGCAGGCCAACGGAGGGACATTGCTTTTGGACGAAGTCAGCGCTATGCCCTATGAGCTTCAGAGCAAACTTCTCCGAGTGCTCCAGGAGAAGTATATCCGCAGGGTAGGCGGCAGTCGGGATATCCTGGTGGACGTGAGGATAATCGCTACGGTAAACGAGGACCCTCAGGCGCTCATCGAGCGGGGAGCCCTCAGGCCGGACCTTTACTACAGACTCAACGTCATCGGGATCACCATCCCGCCCCTTCGCGACAGGAGAAGCGACATATCTATCCTGGCAGATGAATTCATAAAGAAGTATAACGAAGAGTACGGCAAGGAGATCTGGATGATCGCAGACAGAGCCCTTGAGAAGCTTGAAAACTATGACTTTCCGGGTAATGTGAGGGAGCTGGAGAACATGATCATGTCGGCGGTATCCATGGCCGATGATGAGCACGTGATAAGTGCCGATAACATCGATATCAGCGAGACCTACAGAGAGAAACCGTCTAAGATAAGCGGCTTCGACGAGAGCGAGGCAGGGCTTGCCGAGTATCTTGAGGAGATAGAGCAGACGGTGATCCGTCAGCATCTGGCGGCTAACGGGGGTAATGTGGCCAAGACTGCCAGGGACCTGCAGATGGTGAGGCAGAACCTGCAACATAAACTCAAGAAATACGGGATCCGATAGAAAAGGCAAATATATTTGCGCATACATGCAAATATATTTGCAAATTGTTCCAAAAAGTGCCAGAAAACCGGGCAGTTTCGATGGGTATCTGAGTAAAATCAAAGTGAATACATATTAAATATAATCGATAAAGAACCGGAAAGTGCCGGGAAGCGTTGGATTTGCAGCGCTTTTTTTGTGCTCGAATACCCTTTGGGCTGCTGCCTTAGGATATTCGCCCGGTCCTGCGGGTGTTTGGCATGCGGGTTGCTACTGATATAGGTAAAGGCGGCTCACGAAGGGGAGAGCCCGCCATTAAACAGTCAATCAATTCGTTATTCTTACTAATCGCATTTGAAAAGGAGAACAACATGGAAAACGTAAAAGTAATCATTTGGGGACTCGGTGCAATGGGCGGTGGTGTCGCTGACATGCTGCTTTCGAAGAAGGGCGTCGACATCGTAGGCGTAGCCGGAAGAGAGCGTAAGCAGGGACACTCGATGTACGAGTTCATCAAGACAGAAAAGGGCGACAGAGAAGATGTCATCATCAAGGCTCCCGAAGAGATCATCAAGCCGGGCGCAGCTGACATCGTCATCCTCTGTACAGACTCCTTCACAAAGGAAGCATTCCCCAGAATGAAATTCATCCTGGAGCAGGGCATCAACTGCATCACCTCCGCTGAGGAGATGGCATACCCCGCAGCACAGAGCCCGGAGCTTGCAGAAGAGCTGGACAAGATCGCCAAGGCAAACGGCGTTTCCATTCTCGGAACCGGAATCAACCCGGGACATATCATGGACATGCTGGTACTGGTAATGACCGGCTGCATGACCGACGTAGAGCACATCCTCTCAAGAAGAGTAAACTCACTGTCTCCCTTCGGACCTGTGGTCATGGAAGAGCAGGGCATCGGCATCTCAGTTGATGAGTTCAAGGAGAGAAAAGCAAATCACACCATGTCAGGTCACGTTGGATTCGCAGAGTCCGTCGGCATGATGGCTGAGGGTCTTGGCCTCGAGGTCAAGGAGTTCTCTCAGGACATGAACCCCATCGTAACAGACGTCGACAGGAAGAGCCCCTATGGATTCGCAGCAGCAGGATCCTGCGCCGGCGTAGCAATGGAAGCTGACGCAACACTTTCAAACGGCATGAAGATCCGCATGGAGCATCCGCAGCAGATCGAGCCGGAGCAGGTCGGAGTACAGACCGGTGACTATGTCATCATCGAAGGTACCCCTGCAGTCAACATGGTAAACAGCCCCGAGGTCGAGGGTGGACTGGGAACCATCGCAATGTGCGCAAACATGATCCCCCAGGTCATCAACGCTGATCCGGGTCTCGTGACCATGATCGACCTTCCGATCCCCCGCTGCCTGATGGGCGACGTAAGAGATCGCATCAAGGAAGACAAGAAGATCGTTAAATAAAATCCATGCAAAAGCAACAGATGCACGCTGGCGCCGCGCCGGCGTGCTCTGTGTATGAAAGGTAAAAAGAAATGGCTAAAAAAGGTGATTGGGTACGCATCCACAGCGTCGTCCTGAAGGCTGAAGAAAGAACAGCCAAGCTTCCGGATGACACCAAGGCATGCGACCTGGAACAGTGGACAAAAGGATTTCTGCTCGAAGATGCAGAGGTCGGCGACGAGGTCACAGTGAAGACCGTGGTCGGAAGAGAAGAAAAAGGTACTCTCATAGACGACGCTCCCTACTACGATCACAGCTACGGCAAGTTCGTTCCCGAACTGATCGAAGTAGACGAGGTGCTCAGAAAAGAAATGGCTGAGATAGGAGGTGAGAGATAATGGCTCTGGCAAAAGACTATGCATCCGTAATGGGAAGATCCAACGAGATCCAGAAGGAAGCTCTGGGACTGGACTATGCGGAATTCGAAACATCTCCTATTGCCTTTGATTACGAAAAACTCATGACCTCCACCGGATACACCCTGGAGGAAGTCAACAGAGTGCAGAGCCAGTTCGGAGTAGGCAACACTCCGCTGCTGGAGGCAAGGAACATCACGAAACTGGCGAGAAAGTACGCCAAGCCCGGATACGGTGCCCGCATCTTCATCAAGGATGAAGCGGCCAACCCCTCCGGCTCATTCAAGGACAGACGTGCAGCATGTGCCGTATACCACGCCAAGAAGCTGGGCTACAAGGGCGTCATGGCTGCCACATCCGGAAACTACGGTGCAGCGGTTGCGTCTCAGGCAGCGATCCAGGGACTCAAGTGCATCATCGTCCAGGAGTGCTATGACTCTCACGGAGTCGGCCAGCCTGAGATCGTCGAAAAGGCAAGGAAGTGCGAGGCACTGGGAGCTGAAGTCGTACAGCTGACTGTAGGACCGGAACTCTTCTACTCCTTCCTCTCGATCCTTGAGGATACGGGATACTTCAACGCATCCCTTTACTCACCCTTCGGTATCGCAGGTGTCGATACACTGGGATATGAGATCGTAATGCAGTGCAGAGAGAAGCTGGGCAAGGATCCGGACATGGTAGTCTGCACCACAGCAGGCGGCGGCATGACCACAGGTACTGCCCGTGGCGTGAAGATGGCCGGATGTGACGCTGAGATCGTAGGCGCATCCATCGACCTGAAGGGTCTGTCAATGGCTTCCGACGTGGACTTCAACAAGAAGTCCTGTACCACGGGACATACGGGATTCGGCGTCCCATATGCAACTGATCCGGATCACAGTGACGTGCCCAGATCTGCAGCAAGACCCCTCAGATATATGGACCGTTACGTCACCATCACCCAGGGCGAGATCATGGAAATGACCGAGATGCTGGCACAGCTTGAAGGTATCGAGAGAGGACCTGCAGGACAGACATCTCTTGCAGCTGCATTCTCCCTGGCACAGGAAATGCCCGAGGATGCCATCCTGGTAGTTTCCGAAACAGAGTACACAGGTGCCGGCAAGCACGTGCAGCCTCAGCTCTGGTTCGCCAAGGAAAACGGCATCGAGGTAAGACTGGGTGATCCCAAGGACGAGGTCCCGGGCAAGAGTGTCATTCTGCCTTCGAGCCCCAAGCTCTTCCAGTACAAGGAAGCGGACATCGATCACTTCAGAAGATCTCTGATCAAGAAGTCGGTCAAGAAGGCGGGTGCAAAGCCAACGGAAAGCGATCTTGAATTCCTGGCAGAGGAAACCATGACCGACGTTGCCTTTGTAAAGGAAACGCTGGAAGCAGAAGGATTACTGTAGAGAGGTAGGGAAAAAGGATGAAAAGAGAAGACGATTTTCAAAAGCGCAGAGAGCATATCGCGAATCTGACAGATCAGGAGCTCTACGACAGATTCTGGGAACTTACGGAACAGGTCGTAGCACCCCTTCTGGAGCTTGGTAAGAAGAACACCACTCCTTCCGTAGAGAGAGCCGTTCTGCTGAGAATGGGTGTATCTTCACTTGACACCCAGAAGATAGTGGAAGGCTGCATGGACAGAGGGCTTATGGGTCACGGCGCAGGTCATGTGGTCTATAAGATCTCAAAGGACAAGAACATCTCCATCCGCGAGGCCAGCGAGAAACTGGCGGCAGGCGAGTACTGGGATGATGCTGTTGCACTGTTCAGGAAGGAGGCCTAAGCGATGTCAGATTACAAACTTCAACCAAACGAAAAACTTGACGTAAGAGAGATCATAAAGGATCTGGACAAATACGAGCCGAGAAGAAGAGGTTGGACGTGGAGAAAGCCTGCTCCGGGACTTAAGATGGGCCCCTTTGAGTACAAGGATTGCTCCGAGCCTCTGAAGAACAGCACTGGACTTCCTCCGGCAAAGTACTTCGGCGACATCGATCCTCAGCCACTGCCCGTCATCACTACGGAGATCGCATCGGGAAGATTCGAGGACGATATCCGCAGGATGAGAATGGGTGCATGGCATGGTGCAGACCATCTGATGGTCATCCGCCACATGGGTCAGTCCCACATCGACGGCCTGATGGAGGGAACTCCTCAGGGTATCGGTGGCGTACCTATCACGAGAAAACAGATCAGAGCACAGAGGAAGGCCTGCGACATCATCGAGGATGAAGTGGGTCGTCCCATCAACTACCACTCCTACGTTTCAGGCGTGGCAGGCCCGGACGTTGCGGTAATGTTCGCAGAAGAGGGCGTCAACGGAGCTCACCAGGATCCACAGTACAATGTTCTTTACAGGGACATCAATGCCGTCCGTTCATTCGTAGACGCATGCGAGTCCAAGAAGATCATGGCATGGGCAGGTATGCTCCAGATCGACGGCGCACACAATGCAAACGCAACGGCAAGAGATGCATGGAAGGTAATGCCCGAGCTGATCGTTCAGCACTCCATCAACTCGCTGTTCTCGGAGAGAGTCGGGATCGATCCGGACCTCATCTCCCTTTCGACAGTTCCGCCGACAGCAGTCCCCGGACCGCTGCTCTACTACGATCTGCCTTATGCGGTAGCTCTTAGAGACATCTGCGGAAGATACAAGATGAGAGCACAGCAGAACACCAAGTACATCTGCTCCTCGGCAAGAGAAGCCACCGTAACTCACGTTTTGGACATGTTCATCTCCAAGCTGACAAGCGCAGACATCCAGTCCACCATCACTCCCGATGAAGGACGTAACGTGCCCTGGCACATCTACAACATAGAAGCATGCGACAATGCCAAGCAGACTCTCATCGGCCTCGACGGACTGATGGATATGGTCGAACTGAAGAAGGAAGGCCCCCTTCCCGAGGCAGTCAGAGATATCAAGGAGAGAGCCCTTCTCTTCATGGAAGAGATCGTTGAGTCCGGCGGATACTTCAACGCAGTCGAGGAAGGATTCTTCGTTGACTCCGGCAAGTATCCCGAGAGAAACGGCGACGGAATCGCACGTAACATCCAGGGCGGTGTAGGTTATGGATACATCTTCGAGAGAGAAGATGACTACATGGCACCTGTCACGGCCCACTACGGATACAACAATGTTGAGCAGTACGGCGGAGATCCCAATGATCCCGCAGCACTGATCGGAGGATGTACCTTCGAAGACAGAAGCAAGATCGTCTATATCGACGAGCTGGATGACGAGGACAATGTCAACGTCAGACTGGACAACGTGAAGAAGTATCTGGACGGCGATATGATCAAGCCCGAGATGGAATGGTGCGGTGACGGTGTGGTCATGATGACCATGTGCATCCCGGCAAACACCCGTGTCTCCGAGGCTGTTGCCATCGAGATCGGAAACAAGCTGGGAATGGACGAGCCTACTGTCATCAGTAAGGAAGTCCTGCAGAATGCTGAGGGTACCCGTATCGAGATGAAGGGCAAGATTCCCTTCGATATCGATCCGAACCAGATCGAGATCCCGGCACCTCCGCATCATCAGAGCGACGATGTTCTCTACAAGGAGTTCGAGGAGCATCCCATGGTAGTCGTCTGCGGAACAGTCGGCAACGACGAGCACTCCGTAGGACTGCGTGAGATCATCAATATCAAGCACGGCGGCATCGAGAAGTGGGGCGTCAAGGTCAATTACCTGGGCACCTCCGTACCGGTCGAGAAGCTTGTTGACGCTGCTGTCGAGCTGAATGCCAATGCCATCCTGGCATCCACGATCATCTCTCATGACAACATCCACTACAAGAACATGAAGAGGATCAACGAACTGGCGATCGAAAAAGGCATCCGCGATAAGGTCATCATCGCAGCCGGCGGCACCCAGGTCATTCCCGAGGAAGCCAGAGAGACCGGCATCGATGAAGGCTTCGGAAGAGACTCCCATGGAATCGACGTAGCCACCTTCCTCGCAGAAGAAGCAATGCGTCGCCGTGGCGAGACCCCGCCGGAAGTGGAAGAGGATATATAAAAGGCAAACAAAAGGACGCTGCACAAAGTGCAGCGTCCTTTTTGTTTAAACTTATTTGTTCCTGAAGGGACAGTGGGTGTGGGTGCAGATGTGGCACTCTCGGTTGCAGTTGGGTCTGCCGTCCTCGGCCAGCTCTGTGGTCCCACAGGACTGGACCATACGGCGGTCTTTTTCAGCTGCCTCGCGCATGATCTGCTCACCCTTTTCCTTTGCCTTTTCGGCTTCGATGGCTTCGGCTTCTTCCTCTGTGATGAGACCGTAGTCCAGCTTGTAGGCAGTCATGTCGTAACCCTGTTCCTCCATCTCCAGGATGTGTTTGATCGTCTCTTCCCGCTCGGCGTCTTTTTCTGCAAGCTCATCGGCTACATCCGCGAGAGCGGCAGGGCCATCGCCTGAACCGGATGCATCGCTTGAAGTGCCCGGGGCTTTGACGATGCCGAATTCCTTATCGGCTACTTCCTTTATGGACCCGAAGTCAACGCCGAGGCTCTTCTCAAGGAGCTTGATGGCGCCCTCACGATGTTTCTTGGAGAGCACTCCAAGGGATGCCATGATGTAGTCGTTGTCCACCAGGATCTTTGCATGGGAAGTGGGGAAGAGGCGGGTGCCTGTCTCGTCGTATTCACAGATGCGGCTCATGATCTCCTCCCTGTGAGGAAGGCGGGTCATGGCTCCGCCGGTGCCCACGATCCAGCGAACAGGCGTCAGATCTTTACCTTCTGCGACAGTAGACCTGCCGGAAGGACCGTATATGTATCTGATCTGTCCGGCATGACGTTCCACCGCTTTCATGCAGGCTTCTTCAGCAAGGATCTCCACCAGCTTGATCTCGTCCTCGTTTCCGGGAATGGCTACATAGGTATCCAGGGTCTTCTCCGGATCGATGCCTGCCTCTTCGCAGAGCTTCCGGAATCGTTCCTCGCCGATGGACTCGATGACCTTCATCCTGTTGACGTAGAGTCCCAGGTCTCCTTCTACAGTCCGCTTTGCCTTTGGCTCAGGGGCGGTCATGATACGTGCCACGTTGTCCGATTCGGTAGCTACGGAATGGACGTCGGTGGTAGCGCCACCGATATCCAGGACCATCAGATCTCCGATGCAGTCGTAGAGCAGCTTGGTGCACTCCATGACTGCGCCCGGGGTGGGGATGATAGGACCGTTGACCATGTCCCGGACGTGTTCCATGCCCGGAGCTCCCGTGATATGTTCTTCGAAAGCTTCCTGGATGACCTTGCGGCAGGGTTCAACGTTCATGTCGTCTATCTTGGGGTAGACGTTGTCTACGTTGTATAGCTTCTGGCCGCTCTCCTCGTCGAAGATCAGTTCCATCTCCTCCTGGTTTTCAACGTTTCCCGCATAGATGACAGGGACCTTGAGGCCCATGTTTCTGATCATCTCGGCGTTGTCGATGGCAGTGTCTCTCTCTCCAAAGTCGACTCCGCCGGCGATAAGGATCAGGTTTGGGTTGATCTCCTGGATCTTCTTGATATCGGTCCTGCGCAGCTTGCCTGCGGTAACAAAGTGGATGATGCCACCTGCGCCCAGGGCTGCTTCCTTGGCGGCCCTTGCGGTCATATCGTAAACAAGGCCGTGTACGGTCATCTTAAGACCGCCGGCCGCAGATGATGTTGCCAGCATCTCGTCGTACTCCAATGACTCGATGCCCTTGCTTTTGCACAGGTCATCGATGGCACCCTGAAGACCGACGCGGACGTCGCCCTCAAGCACTGAGGTGGGAGCCTGTCCCTGTCCCCAGAAGATCGGGTCATCCGTGTCGATATCCTTGAATGCGTTGACAACGGTGGTCGTCGAGCCGATTTCCGCTACGAGAACGTCTACTTTCATATTACTCTTCTATGCCGTTCCACTCGGGGGCGTCTCTGTTCCATTCGGGGAAGTTCAGTATTTCATTGGCCGGGTAGTCGACACCCAGCAGGCATACCACATTTCCGTCGCTGTCCTTGACGGGCGCAAAGGCAGACCAGCAAAGCTCAGTGCCTTCGTCGTTATCTGCCCATGCGGACCTTGCAGCAGCTGTGGCTCCATCCCATGCTTCGGTGAACTGGAGTTCCCATTCGTATTCGGTTGCCCAGTCGTCGGGATCATCGCCGGCGTCGACTGTGATCATGAAGGGGGCGCCTTCGCCGGTCTGGCCATCGAGGGAAGGCTTGCCGTCTTTGACAGGTGCCAGAGTGTATACGTAGGTAGCACCGCTGCTCTTCAGAATGTCGTCCAGTGTGCCTTTGATCTTATCGTAATCCTTGTAGTCTCTGCCTTCGCCGGACTCGATCAGAGCCTTGTACTGATCGCCCCATTCAGGGGTCAGGTCAGCGGCAGATTTCTCTGCGATACCCATGGCCTTCTCCACGACCGCCATGACTTCATCCGGAACATCGGCATCGGCGAAAGTTGTAGCTTCTGCAACTTCTTCCGTTGCTTCTTCGCTGCTGCCACCACAGCCCGCCAGCACGAACATGACGCCGGCCATGGCTATGCACAGTGCAAAGGCAAGTAATAACCTGTTCTTCTTCATCACATCTTCCTCCTCTCGCAGTAGTTTCTTCTTATTCATTCCTATGGTTGAAAGATACACTATTTTAGAGTGTCCAGTCAACAGTTGAGAGATGTATCGGCGGATCCGGCGCGAAAGCCGGGATGGGTTTTCGCAGGCATTATCCAAAAAATATGCGGTCTGCACCAAAAAAAGGATATTACCGCACACTTTTTTGCCAATCTCTTGCGAAGAATAATGGCTTCGGTTATACTTACACTTGTTCTGAATAGGGAGAAGTAGCGAAGTGGTCATAACGCGCCGCACTCGAAATGCGGTTGTCCGCAAGGGCACGTGGGTTCGAATCCCACCTTCTCCGCCAACAATGAAATGACGCCTGATAGGCGTCTATTTCATTGTTGGCGGAGATAAGATGATGGGATTCGAACCCTTTTTTTATTTGTTGAGACTGGAGGGTCTCCTCCCGTACACCCGTGATATAATGACAAAAAGGAGGAATCGAAGAAATGAAATTCAAAATGGTTCACGAGAATTACAATGTAAGCGACCTTGAAAAGTCTCTGGCGTTCTATGATAAAGCATTAGGGTTGACTGAAAAGAGAAGGGAAATAGCCGACGACGGGTCATATATCATAGTCTTCGTCGGAAACGACAATGCGGACTTCGAACTGGAACTGACCTGGCTCAGAGACCATCCTCAGAAGTACGATATCGGTGAAGAGGAATTTCATTTGGCCTTCCACACAGATGATTATGAAGGTGCCCACAGACACCATGAGGAAATGGGCTGCATCTGCTTCGAGAATCCCCAGATGGGTATTTACTTCATCAAGGACCCCGACGGGTACTGGCTGGAGATAATACCCGAGAAGTAACGGATCCTCACCTGTCCACCAGGATACGCCAGCTTCTCGGGTGGACAGTGATCTTAGAGGAATGGGTGGATGGAGTGGTCAATGCCGGTTCGCCATCCAGGATCCATTCGATGGGTCTAGAGGAGTGGTTCACGACGGTTATATCTCTCGCCTTGTATTTTTCGACTGTCTCGGAGATATCTCCGGGACCGGTCCTTTTAACAAGAAGGACCTCGAAGACGCCATCGTCGGGGGAGATCTGATCCCATAGCCTGATACCGCCGGCTCTGCATGAGTTTGTGACCAGCATCATGAGATAGCGGCCCCTCAGGGTCTTTCCGTCCAGCGTGATACTCACATCATAGTCTCTCATGCGCAGAAAGGACTGCATGCCGGAAAGGAAATATGCGGCGTAGCCCATGATTTTTTTTGCTGTGGCACTGGTGCTGTGAGAAGCCCGTGTGATGTCACCGAAACCGGCGATGCAGATGAAGTTCTCGCCGTCGAGATCAGCGCTGTCAACTGCGCGTACCATGTTTCCCGCAGCGATCTTTTCGGCCTCATCTTCCTCAGCCGGTATGCCGATGGTCCTGGCCATATCGTTGGTGGTTCCACTCGGAATCAGTCCGATGGGGACATCAGCGCCGGATCCAAGAACCTGGCTTACGCACATGCTGAGTTGACGGTCGCCGCCTTTGCAAATGATCCGCTCATTGTCGTGCTCATCTTCTGAGCCGGTAAGATCCTTTGCCTCTTCATGCCACCTGGTGATCGGGCTCGTCAGGCTGTAATCTTCTTCTCGAGGCAGGTCGACTTCGACGGAGGAAGCCTTGCCTTTGCAGACCCCATCCTCCAGAAGTTCATAGACATCCATGGGACCGTGCAGGTTCACGTCCCTGACGGGCGTCAACTCCGTATATTTATCGATCAGATCAGCAACGAAGGTACTGCATATATAACTGCTGTCCGATTCTACGGCGACGCCGGCGGGAAGCATGAGAGCGCTGAGGTAGTTGTAGACCTTGATATGCGCGCTCATCTCTACGATCCTGTCTCTCAGGGCCTCGTATTGGCGGTCGCTCAAAGGCAACCCATAGACTTTGTATTCATCGTAATAGATAGGATTCTCCCGGGTGAAACATCCGGTGAACCAGAATTCTCTGTACCTGCGGGAAAAGCCGTAGACGTTCCTTACATCCTCATCCAGATAAAAAGAACAGTGATTGTAATCGCCGCCGATGACCTTGCGGATCATGCCGCCGATCCGGGTCTCGGTACGGGAGACTATGATATTGAGCTTGTGTTCTGCATTCGTCATATCATTTATTATAGATGAAGAATAGACATAAATGGTATATAATAATGAAATAGCAAAACAGCAACCGAAAGGAGAATCACAATGGCCGGAACAATAGTACTTATCATATTAGCGATAATAGTCCTGGGAATAATAATCAGAAACGTCGTCATCGTGCCCCAGCAACACGAGTACGTGATCGAGTTCCTGGGTAAATACAGGAAGACCTGGGGAGCGGGTCTCCACATCAAGATCCCCTTCCTCGAAGCGATCGTGAACAAGATCTCTCTCAAGGAGCAGACCCTTGACTTCCCGCCCCAGAACGTCATCACAAAGGATAACGTGACCATAACCGTAGACTCAGTCGTGTTCTCGAGAGTCTACAGTTCCAAGGATTATACCTACGGCATCGAAGATGCCCTCTACGCACTTGAGAACCTGACAGCCACCACCCTGAGAAACATCCTGGGCGAGATGGAGCTGGATCAGACCCTCTCATCCCGTCAGGAGATCAACGCCAAGATGGAAGCCATCCTGGATGCAGCCACGGATCCATGGGGCCTCAAGGTGACGAGAGTCGAGATCAAGAACATCAATCCGCCTCGTGACATCGAAGAGGCCATGACCAAGCAGATGAAGGCGGAGCGTGAGAAGAGGCAGGCAGTCCTGGAGGCCGAGGCCCACAAAGAGTCCGTCATGAAGAGGGCAGAGGGTGACAAGGCAGCCAAGATCCTGGCAGCTCAGGCTGAGCAGGAAGCCAAGATCGCCATCGCCAAGGGTGATGCCGAATCCATCCGTCTGACCTACGAAGCACAGGCCACAGGTCTCAAATATCTGTCTCAGGCCAACATCAAGGAGAGCGTGCTGAGACTTCGCGGTATCGACGCCCTCAAGGATGTTGCCGACGGCAGAGCCACCAAGATATTCATGCCTACGGATCTGTCCGACGTGGTATCCATAATCGGGGCCATTGGCGAGACCATGGGTATCGGCGATTCCGAAGAGATCGATAAGTCCGGCAAACCTGCGCCGCTGCCACCGGTCGATCCCATCTACGATGAGGAGAATTCATCCAAGATCACCCAGCAGATAAACGAGCAGAAGCAGGCAGAATGGGAGAGACAGAACGAGGACCAGTGATCGATGGGCAATAAATACGTAAGCATGCAGGAGGAACTGGCCGCCCGCAAAGCGGCGGCCGGTATCGAAACGCCTCGAGCACAATATCACAAAGAGCCTGAAAAAGAGGCTCTTTCTTCTAAGTTCAAAGGTGTACTGGACAAGGGAGTCAGGAAGACTTCTGGTCGGGTCAAGACCAGAAAGGTCAAAGGGTTCGATCTTAAGAAGGCCTTTGAGATATCCGAAGAGGCAGCAGATGGCTGGAGGACGGGCAGGCGCCGGCAGGAAGCGGCGGAAACAGCCGATACTGAGCCTGTGGATGCCGTGGTCATAAGCGAGTCCATCTCCGAGGCAAAGGCGGACCGCAACGGGAAGATAATCATGGCGGCAGTCTGTGCTGCACTCGCTCTGGTATTTGCCTTAACCATGTTTTCGGACGACCCCGCCGATTATTACGACGATGACGAAACGGACATCGTGGATATGACGGACTACTACGAGATACCTGATGGGGCGAGCGATGAAACCATAATGGCAGTCGTGGATGATGAACTGGGCTTCTATGATCCCGTCGATCAGCAGGAACTTTCCCGGTGGATCCAGGATACGGACACCATCGGACTTGTTGGCGATGACCTCAGGTTCGTCCACGTATCTCAGGGCGATAAGTACATCACAGCCACTATCCATTTCGAGGATGAGAATGAATACGACTTCGAGGAAAGGTGTCAGGAGGCCAGCAGCAACCTGCAGGAGGCCTTGAGCGAAGAGGAATTCGACAATCTGCCCCGGGTGGTCATCATCGCAAGGAAACAGGAGGGGAACGACCTGCTCTACGTCATGCTGGACAACGAGATATGTTATTCCGGGGAGTATTATCCCGGGGAAGACGGGGAAGACCTGTAGATCTTGCATACAAAATACAGAAAATGGCCCAATCGTCTTGATTGGCCCTGCTAAATGTGGCATACTTTAGAGACTGGGGTCTTGGGAAAAGCCCCGGTAAAAGCATAATCAGACAGATTTAAGGAGAAGTGAAAATGACTGCCATCCAAATCGTTGCGTTAGCCATTTTTGTAGCCGTTATCGGCGTCATCGTATCGGAGAAACTCCACCGTGCGGCCTGTGCCCTGATCGGTGCCATGCTATTGGTCCTCATAGGTATCCTCGAGCCCAAGGAAGCTCTTGGATTCATCGACTTCAACACCATCGGCGTCCTCATCGGAATGATGATGTTCGTAGCCGTGGTCAAGAACTCGGGACTCTTCGAGTATCTGGCCGTCAAGTCCGCCAAGATATCAAAGGGTGACCCATGGAAGATAATGATCGCATTCATGATCATCACCGCGGTGCTGTCAGCATTCCTCGACAATGTTACCACCGTACTGCTGATCGGACCCATGACATTCAGCATCTGTCAGAAGCTGGACCTGAATCCGATTCCCTTCCTGATGACCCAGATCATATCATCGAACGTGGGTGGCACAGCTACTCTCATCGGTGACCCGCCGAACATCATGCTGGGAAGCGCAGCGAATATCAGTTTCCTCCAGTTCGTCATATATGACGGACCCATCGTTATCATCACAATGATCGTGACCATACTGGGATTCAAACTCCTTTACAAGAAGGGGCTCACAGTCACGCCGGAGAAGATGGATCTGATAATGCAGATGGACGAAGGGGAGATGATCAAGGATCGCATCCTCTTCATCAAGAGCGTCATCATGATCTTTCTGGTCGCAGCAGCATTCCTGCTTCACGACACACTGGAACTGAAGACAAGCATCATCGCACTTTCCTGTGCAGCGCTCATGATAATGATCGGAAGACAGGACGTTGAAGAAACGGTCCACGATGTCGAGTGGCCCACGATCGTCTTCTTCGCCTTCCTCTTCATCGTAGTCGGAGGACTTGAGAAGGTAGGACTTATCCACATGCTGGCAGAGACTCTGATCGAGGCGACCGGAACACACTACGTGATCCTGATGATAGTCATCCTTTGGGTATCGGCGATCTGTTCAGCCATCCTGGACAACATCCCGTTCGTCGCCACCCTGATCCCGCTGATCCTTACCATGGAAGCGGAGGGTATCGACGTATGGCCTCTCTGGTGGGCAGTATCCATCGGCGCCTGCTTCGGTGGCAACGGTACCATCATCGGAGCATCGGCAAACGTGGTGCTTACAGGTATCGCCGGACGTCGTGGCTACCCCATAACCTTCATCGACTTCCTGAAGGTGGGTGCGCCCTTCATGATCATGTCCATCATACTGGCTACAGGCTATCTGCTCATCATCTTCGGAAGGTATTGGGGATAGGCAAAGCCAACGAACACAGCGATTTACAGGCCGGCTTTTGTCCTTGCGACAAGCCGGCTTTTGTTCTATGATAGTAACCAGGAGACAGGGAAATGATAGAACAGATCACCATTAACAAGCACAGCAGCATAAGGATCCAGGGAGAGAGGGTAATTTACTTCGATCCCTACGGTATCGAGGATGAGGCACATGATGCCGATGTGATATTCATCACCCACGATCACCACGATCACTACGATCCAGAGTCCATCAATAAGATAATCAGAGATGACACCCTGCTGATCATTCCGAGAAGTTCGATGGACGCCTGGTCTGAGTCTGGTATCATAGCGACCCAGCTGGTCCAGATGGACCCGGGACAGAAGATGGATCTTTTCGGCATGATAATCGAGACAATACCGGCTTACAATCACATGAAGCCCTTCCATCCCAAACGCAACGGATGGCTTGGTTATGTGGTGAAGACCGATGACCGCTGGATCTATGTAGCGGGAGATACGGATGTCACAGATGAGGCAAAGGCAGTAAAATGCGACATTGCCTTTGTGCCCGTAGGCGGCAAGTATACAATGAACGCCGAGAAAGCGGCGGAGCTGATAAACATCATAAGACCGGATATCGCTGTGCCCACTCACTATGGAAGCATAGTGGGAAGGCCGGGAGACGGCAGAGCCTTCAAGGAACTGGTGGACGAGGACATAATCGTGCCTCTGCTGATCCGCCACATGCCGGAGGCCGAAGAGGTAGCCGAAGAGACGGAGGCCGAGGCTCCCGCAGAGGAGATCATCGAGGCAACTGAGGAGGCCGTCGAGGCAACTGAGGAGGCCGTTGAGGCGCCTGAGGAGGTCGTCGAGGCCCCCGCGGAAGTCCCCGCAGAGGAGGCTCCCGCTGAAGAAATATACGAAGAAGAGGAAACATACTGATGCCCATAACGGATCTGCTGGTGAGGAATGCCAGCGAATATAGAGACGACACAGCACTGATCGAAATAAACCCGGAGGCGGAGGACGACAGCCGGCGAACCTGGAAGGAGTTCTCCCTCATAGAATCCAACCCCCACGACATAGGCCGCAAGGAGATGACCTGGGGGCAGTTTGACGAGAAAGCCAACAAGTTTGCCAACTTCCTGCTGAGCAGAGGAATCGCCAAGGGAGACAAGATCGCCATACTGATGATGAACTGCCTGGACTGGCTTCCCGTGTACTTCGGTATACTCAAGACGGGCGCTTTGGCAGTCCCTCTCAACTTCAGATACACGGCAGATGAGATCAAGTACTGCCTGAAGAAGGCCGACTGCAAAGGACTGGTCTTCGGCTCCGAATTCACCGGCCGTGTGGAGTCCATCTGTGACAGGATACCCGATGTGAGTCTGCTGCTGTATGTGGGCGAGGACTGCCCCGTCTTTGCAGAGAGCTACGACCAGTACATAGAGTACTGTTCCGATCAAGATCCGGCGATAAAAATCACCGACGATGATTACGGCGCCATCTATTTTTCCTCGGGCACTACCGGGTTCCCAAAGGCGATCCTTCACAAGCACAGGAGCCTTACCCACTCAGCTCTGTGCGAACAGAAGCATCACGGACAGAGCCGGGATGACTGCTTCCTGTGTATCCCGCCTCTCTATCATACGGGAGCGAAGATGCACTGGTTCGGAAGTCTGCAGGCTGCAAGCCCGGCGGTCATCCTCAAAGGGACCAAGCCGGAGTTCATCCTCAAGGCGGCTTCGGAGGAACACTGCACGATCGTGTGGCTGCTGGTGCCCTGGGCTCAGGATATCCTCGACGCCATCGCGAGCGGAGCAGTCGATCTTAAGGACTATGATCTGGATCAGTGGAGACTCATGCACATCGGTGCACAGCCGGTGCCGCCAAGTCTGATCAGAAGATGGAAGAAGATCTTCCCCAATCACCAGTACGACACCAACTACGGGCTCAGCGAGTCCATAGGTCCCGGATGTGTACATCTGGGCGTTGAGAATATCGATAAGGTGGGAGCCATCGGCAAAGCCGGTTACGGCTGGGAAACCAAGATAGTCGGCCCCGACGGACTTGCGGTCACGAAGGCTGACCAGGTGGGAGAGCTGGCCGTAAAAGGACCGGGAGTCATGACCTGTTACTACAACGACGAAGAGGCGACGGCGGAGGTCCTCAGGGACGGATGGCTGTACACGGGAGACATGGCCGAGATGGATGAGGATGGATTCATCTATCTCGTCGACAGGAAAAAGGATGTCATAATCTCCGGAGGAGAAAACATCTATCCGGTCCAGATCGAGGACTTCCTCAGAAAGCATGATGATATAAAGGATGCGGCAGTCATCGGTCTTCCCGATGATAGACTGGGAGAGATCGCCGCAGCCATAATCGAGCTGAAGCCGGGAAGGGACACCTACGAGGAGGAGATCGAAGAGTTCTGTATGGATCTGCCCAGATACAAGAGGCCCAGGAAGATAATCTTCGCCGATGTGCCCAGGAATCCTACGGGCAAGATCGAAAAACCGCTCCTGAGGAAGAAGTATTCGGCAGAGGGACTGGTAGCCAAGGCGATCGAGAAGAAGTGAGCAACGCCGGCCGGTGCAAAGGCAGGGCCAGGCGCTCAGAATAAAGATATTGTTGACAGGAGAAAGGATGAAAGAGATGAAATACGTATGTGATCTTTGTGGATGGGAATACGATGAAGAAGCCGGTTATGCCGATGGCGGCATCGAGGCAGGAACTGCATGGGCAGATGTACCCGAAGATTTTGAGTGCCCCTTATGCGGAGCGGGCAAGGATCAGTTCAGCGCTGACGAATAATATCGATGAAATTCATTTCATGGAACGTTAACGGCATAAGAGCTGCAATGAAGAAGGGCTTCCTTGACTTTGTCCGGGAAGCCTCTCCTGACGTTCTCTGCGTACAGGAGACGAAGATGCAGGAAGGCCAGGCTGAGGTGCCCCTCGAGGGCTATCACCAGTACTGGTGTTCTGCGGACAAAAAGGGATATTCGGGAACGGCAGTGTTCACCAAAGAGGAGCCCATATCGGTAACCTACGGTATCGGCATCGATGAACACGATCACGAAGGCAGGGTCATAACTGCCGAATATGACGACTTCTACCTGGTCAATGTATATGTTCCAAACTCGCAGAACGAGCTCAGAAGACTTGACTACAGGATGGAGTGGGAGGATGCCTTCCGCACATATCTTAAGAAGCTGGAAGAGAAGAAACCGGTCATCACCTGCGGGGACTTCAATGTTGCCCATAAGGAGATCGACCTGAAGAACCCGAAGAGCAACCGCAGGAATGCAGGCTTCACCGATGAGGAGAGGGAGAAGATGACTGCTCTGCAGGATGCGGGGTTCATAGATACATGGAGACATTTTTACCCCGATCTTGAAGGGGTCTATTCCTGGTGGAGCTACAGGTTCAACGCCAGAGCCAACAACTCGGGATGGCGTATAGATTATTTCCTCGTATCCGATGCTCTTGAAGAGAAGCTTGAGGATGCACAGATACTGACCGAGGTCTACGGCAGCGACCACTGCCCTGTTGTGCTCGAGATAGAGGGCTGAGGACGAGGTAACACTAAGACAGAAGAGAAGGCATGAGACTGACGAGGGTGATCGACGACAAAAAGACCGCAGGGGCGCTTATCTGCATGTTGCTCCTGGGTATTTTTATTCTCGGCATAGGCCTGGGCGGCCTGTGGTACTACACGTCGGAATCCTACATGGTCATGGCCGGTGAAGAGGAGATGACCATAGGTCTGAACGGATACTTCAGGGACCCGGGAGTGGAGGCCAAGATAAGCGGACGTGACATCACCGACAAGGTGGAAGTGGACTCGGATCTCGATGTGAAGACACCGGGAGACTATGAGATAAACTACAGTGCGGGAAACTTCCATGCCGTAAGGAAGATAAGGGTGCTGGACCACATGTCCCCTGTGCTCGAACTGGAGGGGGGAGATGTGAACATCCTCCTTGGAGAAAAATATGTCGACCCGGGTTACAGGGCACAGGACGACGAGGGCAATGATCTTACCGGCAGAGTCAAGGTGTCGGGAGTAAATGACCTTAGGGCCGGCAAGAAGACCGTCACCTACACTGTGACCGATGATAACGGCAGGTCCACCAGACTGACCCGAAAGGTGAAGATAAAACCGAACACTCAGTGGCAGAGCGCAGGCCTTCCCATATGCATGTATCACTATGTTTACGATGAGGAGGATCCACCCGACGATCTTTATGCCAGATACGGAAACTACATCAGTCTCCAGGCCCTTCAGGAGGAGGTAGACTGGCTCAAGTCGGAGAACTATTACTTCCCCACGTGGAAAGAAGTAAGGGATTATGCCGAAGGGAAGATCATCCTCCCGGACAAGAGCATAGTCCTGACCTTCGATGACGGTGAGAAGAAGACGCTGGAAAAACTTGCTCCCTTTGCAGAGAAGAACAGGATACCGATCACTTCCTTCCTGATCACATCCAAGAAGGGCGAGGAGAAGGTGGTGGAATACAAGAACGACTACCTCATCTACCAGTCACATACCCATGACCTTCACAGAGCCGGCGGGGTGCCGGGCCACAAGGGGATATTCCCCGTAATAGGCATGGAGGAGGGAGTGGCCGATCTGGATAAGTCCGCTGAGATCTGCGGCAGCCGCGATGCTTTCGCCTATCCCTATGGCGACTACAGCGAAAGTGCCAGAGCCATTCTGGAAGAGGCCGGATTCCTGTGCGCCGTCACCACTCAGCCGGGCAAGGTGTACCCGGGGGACGATCCGTTGCTTTTGCAGAGAGAAAGGATGAGCCTGGGCCAGAGCCTTGAGACCTTCAAGTCCATCGTCGCTCCCGAAGTCAGTGCGGTGGACAGCGATGCTGTCGTAACGACGCAGACCCCCTAAGTGTGGTAGAATGTCTGCATGGTTCATTTTGATAACAGCTGGGACGAAATACTCAAGGGAGAGTTTGAGAAGGAATACTATCAGAAGCTCAGGGAGTTTCTGAAGGAAGAGTATAGCAGCCGGATCATCTATCCGGATATGTATCATATTTTCCATGCCCTTCAGAAGACTGCTTATGAAGATGTCAAGGCGGTCATCCTGGGGCAGGATCCCTATCACGAGCCGGGTCAGGCTCACGGGCTCTGTTTTTCGGTACAAAAGGGAGTGGCACCTCCGCCATCCCTGGTCAACATATTCAAGGAGCTGAAGCGGGAACTGGACATAGATCCGCCTTCTCACGGATGTCTCGAGAGCTGGGCTGATCAGGGAGTCCTCCTGCTCAATACCGTGCTTACGGTCAGAGCCCATCAGGCCAACTCCCACAGAGGCAAGGGGTGGGAAAAGTTCACGGACAGAGTAATAGAACTACTCAATGAGAGAGAAGATCCCATGGTCTTCATTCTCTGGGGCAAACCGGCCAAAGCAAAGGGACAGCTGATAACATCGCCACGGCACAAGGTGATCGAGGGGGTCCATCCCAGCCCCTTATCAGCACACTACGGATTCTGGGATGGAGGATATTTTACGGGAACGAATGAGTTCCTGAAGAGTCAGGGAAAAGAACCTATCGACTGGAGGATATCGGATTGAAGATAATAAACATAGCGGTCATAGCACACGTAGATGCAGGTAAGTCTACGCTGGTGGACGCATTCCTGAACCAGAGCGGGGTATTCAGAGAGAACCAGCAGGTGGTGGACTGTGTCATGGACAGTGACGACATCGAGCGTGAGCGCGGCATCACCATATATTCGAAGAACTGCTCCGTCATGCACGGAGACACTAAGATAAACATCGTCGATACGCCGGGACACGCCGATTTCTCATCGGAGGTGGAACGTATAATCAGGACCGTGGACACGGTAATACTCCTCGTGGATTCAAGCGAGGGACCCATGCCTCAGACAAGGTTCGTACTGAAGAAATCTCTGGAGCAGGGCATCGTTCCCATCCTGCTGATAAACAAGATAGACAAGAAGGATGCCAGGATCGAGGAAGTAGTCGATGAGGTCTATGAACTCTTCATGGATCTTGAGGCAAATGACGATCAGCTGGATTTCCCCATACTCTACGGCATCGCACGTCAGGGCATAGTGGTGAGAGATCCCGAGGAGGTGGCAGGCCTTCAGGTGGAGCAGGGAGACGAGAAGATCAAAAAGAGCGCCCGCGGCATGAACGGACTGGACATTACCCCGCTCTTCGAGACCATCACGGAACACGTCCGGCCGTATCCGGACAGAAGCGGGGAGTCTCTCCAGCTTCAGGTCTCCGCACTGGCATATGACGATTACATTGGAAGGCTGGGGATCGGCAGGATCACCAGGGGTACCCTTAAGAGCGGCAGTACGGTCACTGTGTGTACCGATGATGGAGCATCCAGGGAATGCAAAGTCAATCAGGTCTTCGTCTACAGAGGCCTTGGAAGGATGCCTGTAGATGAAGCGGCCTCAGGGGACATAGTAGTATTCTCGGGAGTGGCGGACATATCCATTGGAGAGACGGTCTGTGAGGCAGGCCAAGCGGATCCAATGGGCATGATATCCATAGAGGAGCCGACCCTGTCCATGAACTTCATGGTCAACAAATCCCCCTTTGCGGGCAAGGTGGGCAAGTTCGTAACATCGAGGCATCTCCGGGAGCGATTGGACAAGGAGCTTGAAGTCAATGTGGGACTGAAAGTCGAAGAGACCGATTCTACGGACAGCTTCAAGGTCTCGGGCAGAGGCGAACTCCATCTTTCGATCCTCATAGAGAACATGAGGCGTGAGGGATATGAGCTGGCTGTCTCCAAGCCGGAAGTCATAATGAGAAAGGATGAACAGGGCAAACCACTGGAGCCCATAGAGGAAGTGGTCATCGATGTCCCCGACGAGCATTCGGGTCCGGTCATATCGAAGCTGAATATCCGAAAGGGGACCATGCTCCAGATGAAGAGCGAAAACGGATTCACACGACTGACCTATCACGTCCCGACAAGAGGACTGCTGGGATACAGAAGTGAATTCATAAACGATACGAGAGGCGAGGGGACCATGGTAAGGAGGTTCGATCGCTTCGACAGTTACTGTGGAGAGATCCAGGGCAGGATCAACGGAGTGGCCATAGCTCAGGAGGAAGGTGTCACCACACCCTACGCCATATTCAACATCGCCGAGCGTGTCCAGATGTTCGTCGAACCGGGGACTCACGTATACGAAGGTATGATAGTGGGCATGAACGCCAGGAGCGACGACATGGTGGTCAATCCCTGCAAGGCCAAGAAGGCGACCAACATGAGAGCCGCCGGAAGCGATGAGAACATCAAGCTTGCTCCGGCCAGAGTGTTCACCCTGGAGGAAGCCCTGGAATTCATAGACGAAGATGAGCTGGTGGAGATCGTTCCCGACGACATCCGCCTTAGAAAGAAGATCCTCAGTGAACTGGATCGCAGAAGGAACAGGAGAAAGTAAATGAACAAGGAATTCGTTGCCTTTGGACAAAGCATAGATGGACCCCTGGCCACGGCGGTATCCATCGCCATCATACTGGTCGCAGGCCTTATCGGGACCAAGATAATCCTGGCTATAGTTCGTCATCTGCTCAAGAAGAGCAACCACCTGGATGACATGTTGAACGTGTTCTTCGTCAACCTGATCAGGGTGGCATGTTTGATAATAATCATCGCCATATGTCTCGATAAACTGGGAGTCAGCACAGGGACCATAGTTGCCGTCCTTGGTGCTGCGGGGGCTGCCATCGCCCTGGCTCTCAAGGATTCCCTGGCAAATGTAGCCGGTGGTCTCATGATAATAATCACTCAGCCCTTCAGGCAGGGCGACCTGATAAACATCGGAGAATACCGGGGCAGGGTCCAGAGCATCGACCTGTTTCTGACTACCCTGAGGACACTTAACTATCAGGTGATCACCGTGCCCAACGGACTGATCAACACCTCGGTGCTGGTCAACGAGAGCAGGGAGGAGAGGCGCAGAGTAGATCTTGAATTCGCCATCAGTTACGACAGCGATATCGAGAAGGCAAAGGCGATCCTGAAGGATGTCTGTCAGGCGGGACCGCTGATCCTCGATGAGCCGGCGCCGGGGATCGGCGTCAGACGCCACGACGACAGTGCCGTGATCCTGGAACTGCTGGCCTGGTGCGAGACCGAAAACTATTTCAAGGCAGAATACTATTTGAAGGAAGAAGTGAAGAAGGCCTTCGACGAAGGCGGCATACGGATACCATTTCAGGAGCTGGATGTGCACATCAGGGATCATGGATGAGCAGACTGAGCCGGGCGGGGATCCGGAGAGTTAGAGCAGCCTAATGCAATAAAGTGATATTTCCGCCTTCTGGCACAGCGTAATTCCCTGTGAATCTGACAAAAAAATAACAAACTTGCCTACCTTGCGACGGGTAGGCTTTTTTACGTGACAAGAGGGAAGAGAGTCAAATATGATGGGGTTGATAAAAAAGTAACAAGCAATAATTGAAAGGAGATCGATTATGTGTGGCACGTGTGCTAAGGAAATGGAAGCGAAGCTTCACACTATCATTGACCGGCACAAAGGTACCCGCGGAGCACTCATCCCCATCCTGCATGAAGCCCAGGAACTTTACGGATATCTGCCGCTTGAGGTACAGAGGACTATCGCAGAAGAACTGAAGACCCCTCTTGCGGAAGTCTATGGAGTGGTGAGTTTTTATTCGCAGTTCACTACGGATCCGAGAGGCAGGTACCGCATAAGCGTATGCATGGGGACGGCCTGTTACGTCAAAGGTGCCGGAGAGATCCTGGACAGGCTCAAGGCCAGACTCTCCGTCGATGTGGGTGAATGTACCGAGGATGGAAGGTACTCCCTTGAACCCTGCAGGTGCATAGGTGCCTGTGGGCTTGCCCCCGTTGTCACCATAAACGATGAAGTCTTCGGCAAACTGGTGCCCGATGATGTGGATGACATCATCGACAGATATGATGAGAAGGAAGGACAGGTGTGATCATGGCAAAAACTTCTGCAGAGATACAGAGTATCCGAGACAGGATACGTGAGGATCTGATGATCCGCCTCGATCCAAAGGCAACACCGACTCCGCAGGGAGGACGTATGCACATAATGATATGTTGCGGCACCGGGTGTACATCCTCCGGATCGATGAAGATACTGGAAGGTCTTGAGGACAGGATCCGCGGTGCAGGCCTGGAGAACGAGATCAAGGTCGTCAAGACCGGGTGCTTCGGACTCTGCGCCCAGGGTCCCATACTGATGGTCTATCCGGATCATGTCATGTATACCCTGGTGACTCCTGAAGATGTGGACGAGATATTTGAGAGTCACGTAATGAAGGGTGAGCCTGTAAGAAGACTTCTGGCCGGAGAGGAGGATGAGAAAGAGATCGCCAACGCCATGGAGAACGTAGACTTCTTCTCGAGGCAGATGCGGGTCGCACTGAGAAACTGCGGTGCCATAGATCCGGAGGATATAGATGAATATATCGCACGGGAAGGATACATGGCATTGGAAAAATGCATAAGCGAGATGGAACCCGATGAGGTGGTAGATCTGATCAAGGCGTCCAATCTTCGCGGTCGCGGCGGTGCGGGTTTTCCGACGGGGATCAAATGGAGCTTCGCTGCAGCGCAGCAGAGCCACGAGAAATACGTCTGCTGTAATGCTGATGAAGGAGATCCGGGAGCTTTCATGGATCGCTCGGTCCTGGAGGGAGACCCCCATTCGGTAATAGAAGCTATGGCTATAGCCGCCTATGCCATAGGATCGAATCAGGGATATATCTATGTGAGAGCCGAGTATCCCATAGCTGTCGAGAGACTTTCCATAGCCATTGAGCAGGCCTATGATTACGGCCTGCTTGGCAGCAACATACTGGGGAAGGGGTTCGACTTCGAACTGGAACTCAGGCTTGGCGCAGGAGCTTTCGTCTGTGGAGAGGAAACGGCGCTGATGACATCAGTCGAGGGCAAGAGGGGTGAACCCAGGCCCCGCCCGCCCTTTCCTGCCGTAAGCGGACTCTTCGAGAAACCGACCATACTCAACAACGTAGAGACCTACGCAAATATTCCCGTGATCATTCTCAAGGGTGCGGAATGGTTCAATTCCATCGGTACGGACACCTCAAAGGGAACCAAGGTCTTCGCAGTCGGCGGCAAGATCAGAAACACGGGGCTCGTGGAGATCCCCATGGGAACTACACTGAGAGAGATAATCTACGATATAGGCGGAGGCATCCCCGACGGCAAGGACTTCAAGGCGGCTCAGACGGGCGGTCCATCGGGAGGATGTATCCCGGCGTCGGAGCTGGATACGCCCATCGATTTTGAAAACCTTCTGGAGCTGGGATCCATGATGGGATCCGGCGGACTCATAGTTATGGATGAGGACACCTGCATGGTGGATCTGGCCAAGTTCTTCCTGGAATTCACCGTGGAAGAGTCCTGCGGCAAATGTCCGCCCTGCAGGATCGGGACCAAGCGTATGCTGGAGATAGTCACAAGGATGACCGAAGGCAAGGGAGCGCCTGAAGATCTTGAGAGGCTGGAGACTCTGGCGAGGAACATCAAGGCGGCCGCATTGTGCGGACTGGGACAGACTGCTCCCAATCCGGTACTGTCCACCATGAAATACTTCAGGGATGAATACATGGCACACGTGGTCGACAAGAAATGTCCTGCCGGAGTATGCAAGTCAATGCTGCAGTACATCATCTTCGGCGATAGCTGCAAGTCCTGCGGGATCTGTAAGAAGAACTGCCCGACAAACGCTATTTCCGGGGACAAGAAGACGGGCCAGGATTACGTTATCGATCAGGAAAAATGCGTCAAATGCGGCGTATGTATGGAGAAGTGCCCCTTCAAGGCCATCCTCAAGAACGCGTGATAAGGAGGTTCTCTGATCATGAACAAAGTAAACATTACAATCGACGGGATCCAGTTGTACGTACCGGAGGATTACACGATACTGGAGGCTGCCAAGGAGGCGGGAATAGGGATACCGACCCTGTGTTTTCTCAAGGATGTAAATGAGATGGGCTGCTGCCGCATGTGTATAGTCGAGGTGGAGGGTGCAAAGGCAATGCCGGCCGCATGTGTACATCCCGTCTCGGAAGGCATGGTGGTGAGGACCCATACCCCTCGGGTCATGGAGGCGCGAAAAGTCAATCTGGATCTGATACTTTCGGATCACAACGCCCGCTGTCAGACTTGTTCGAGGAGCATGATGGACTGTGAACTTCAGGCTCTTGCAAACAAACTGATGATAGAAGACGTGGTCTTCGAGGGTGAGTCGAAGAAACTGCCGATGGATATCGGAACATCCATAGTTCGGGATCCGAACAAGTGCATCCTCTGCAGACGGTGCATCAGTGCCTGCAAGAAGATCCAGACTGTCGGGGTCATCGATCTGACTGGACGCGGATTCGATGCACAGGTGTCATCACCATTCGGGATGAAGCTGGAGGACACTCCCTGTGTCAACTGCGGTCAGTGTATAAACTACTGTCCTGTCGGCGCACTGAAGGAAAAAGATGATACGACGAAGGTGTGGGAAGCCATATACGATCCGGACAGGATCGTCATAGCTCAGACGGCGCCCGCTGTGCGGGTTGCCCTGGGCGAGGACTTCAACATGCCCATCGGAACGCCTGTCACAGGCAAGATGGTGACAGCTCTGAAGATGCTTGGCTTCGATCAGGTCTTCGATACAGACACCGGTGCTGACCTGACAATAATGGAGGAAGGAACAGAACTCATCGACAGGATAAGAGGCGGAGGCAAACTCCCGATGATAACATCCTGCTCTCCCGGGTGGATCAAATTCTGTGAGCATAACTACCCGGAATTCCTCGATAATCTGTCGACCTGTAAATCGCCACATCAGATGTTCGGGGCCATACTCAAGACCTACTATGCGGAGAAGAACGGAATAGATCCGGAGAAGATCTACGTGGTATCCGTGATGCCCTGCACTGCCAAGAAATATGAAGCTGCCCGCCCGGAGATGTCGGTGAACGGTCTGGCCGATGTGGATGCGGTGATCACCACCAGGGAACTTGCTTCGATGATATACGACGTAGGCATAGATTTCCCCAATCTTGGAGACACTCAGTTCGACGATCCCTTCGGATCCGCAACGGGAGCCGGTGTCATCTTCGGCGCGACGGGAGGAGTCATGGAAGCTGCTCTGCGTACGGTAGCCGACATACTTACCGATCAGTCTCTGGACAATTTTGAGTACGAGGACCTGCGGGGACTTGAGGGAGTCAAGATCACCACGGTTGAGATCGCCGACCTGAAACTGCGTGCAGCAGTAGCTCACGGACTTGGTAATGCGAGGAAACTGATGGATGCGGTGAAGGCGGGCGAGCATTTTGATTTCATAGAGATCATGGCATGCCCGGGTGGCTGCGTGAATGGCGGCGGACAGCCTCTCCAGCTCTCTGAGGTCCGCTCATGGATAGATGTGCGGGAGGAACGGGCCAAGGGGATATACAGAGAGGATATGAAGTCCTTCATCCGCAAATCCTACAATAACCCGTCCATTAAAAAACTGTACAAGGAATACCTGGGCATGGCGGGAGGAAGCCGTTCCCATCAACTCCTTCATACTCACTACGAGACGAGAAGCAATTACGGAAGTGAAGCCTGAAAGAGGGATTGAAGTCAGAGATAAAATGGAGTATAAAAAGGGAGGGAGATAATTGATCGGAGGACGATGATGTCAACAAAAAAACGTCGTATAGTAGTGAAGGTGGGGACCTCGACACTCACCAACAATGAGGGCAGGAGTGATCTCAGGAACATGGAGAAGCTGGCCAGAGTGCTGGCGGATATCCATAACCTCGGAAATGAAGTGGTGCTTGTATCTTCCGGTGCCATCGCTGTCGGTGCTCACAAGATGGGCCTTGAGGAACCGCCGGCAGATCTTCGCATGAAACAGGCGGCTGCTGCCGTTGGACAGTGTGAGAACATGTTCCTCTACGACAAGTTCTTCGGTTACTACGATAAGACGGTCGCTCAGATACTCCTCACCGCCGATGACATTACCCAGGAGGAGAAGAAGGAGAATCTGTCCAACACTATCGAAACTCTGTTAAAAGAGGGGATCATCCCCATCGTCAATGAGAATGATTCGGTAAGCTATACCGAGATCGAATCCGAGGAGAAGCTCTTCAGTGACAACGACGTGCTGTCTGCTGTAGTCGCTATTCTGGCAAAGGCGGATCTTCTTGTGATACTTTCCGATATAGACGGATTTTATGATAAGGATCCAAGACTCTTCAAGGATGCTCAGCTCCTCCACAGGATCGAGAAGATAGACGAAGATACACACGAACTTGCCGGCGGTGCCGGCTCGAGAAGAGGGACCGGAGGTATGCGTACCAAGGTTCAGGCGGCAGAGATGGCAACCTCTCAGGGAACATCAACGCTGGTCACCAATGGGGGCAGACCTGAAGCCCTCTACGATATAGTGGAGGGCAGGAAGGTGGGCACCCTTTTCGTTGCAGACAAACAGCATGGATCCAGATGGTGACCATGTCACATACACAGTTGTCGATCCGTAGTATCATGTAGACAATATAACGGATGTAGATAAATGTAAGGAGGTAACGATATGAAGTACGCAGGAACACAGACGGAAAAAAATTTGTGGGAAGCTTTTGCAGGTGAATCCCAGGCAAGAAATAAGTACACCTATTTTGCTTCAAAGGCGAAGAAGGACGGATTCGAGCAGATCCAGGCCATCTTCCAGAAGACGGCTGACAACGAAAAGGAACACGCCAAGCTCTGGTTCAAAGAACTGGAAGGCATCGGTGATACGGCTCAGAATCTGGCTGCAGCAGCAGACGGTGAGAACTATGAGTGGACTGACATGTATGACGGTTTCGCCAAGACAGCGGAGGAAGAGGGTTTCCCCGAACTGGCAGCGAAGTTCCGCATGGTAGCGGCCATCGAAAAGAGCCACGAAGAGAGATACAGAGCGCTGCTCAAGAACGTTGAAGCCAAGGAAGTCTTCGCCAAGAGCGAGACAAAGGTCTGGGAGTGCAGAAACTGTGGACATCTCCACACAGGAAAAGAAGCTCCTGAAGTATGCCCAACATGTGCACACCCCCAGAGCTTCTTCGAAGTCCACGCGGAGAACTACTAAACTTCGCAGGTCTCGTAGAAATTATCGGATCGGGTCACCGTCGTCCTGGGAGCAGGATCAAGGTCCCGGTCCTCGATCTTCAAGATCTTTTCAGGCGGTATCCAGGGTCTATCCTGGATACCGCTTGTTTCTTCGTGTGTGAGATAACCCTTGTATGCCGTAAGGGATCTGCGCAGGAAGCCATCCCTTGCGCAGGCACCGTCGACCCCGTTTCTGATGATGTTCAGGAAGTGGGGCAGGACCGATGCGGCATAGCTTACGGAAGTTGATCCGGCGATGGCGCCGGGGATGTTGCTGACACAGTAGTGAACGACGCCTTCCTCGATGTAGGTGGGATCGTCGTGGGTGGTCTCTCGGAACGTTTCTATGCATCCGTAGTCATTGCTTATGTCCGTAATGACGGATCCTCTCTTCATAGTGGCGACCATCTTCCTGTCGATCATAAAATCCTCGGCATCCTTGGGCCAGCGGACAGAGTTGATGACCAGGTCGGTCTGTGGGAGGGCCTGCTCCAGATTGTAGCGGTTGCAGATCATGGTAGAGATCTTGCCGTCATACTTGCTGCTTACCTCTCTCAGGATGCCCACGTTGATATCGGCGACTGTGACCTGACACCCCATGTTTACCAGAACTTCTATAGCAGCCCTGCCGACGATGCCGGCTCCGCATACTATGGCGCGGACTCCGGGAGCTCCCGCAAGGCCTGAGGCGAACTTGCCGCTTCCGCCGTTATTGCTCATGATAGCCCACAGGCCCATGAAGGCCCCGGCCTTACCGGCTGCTTCGCAGTTCGGCGATCCGAAACGATGGGAGTCCTCTGCCGTAAAGGCAATGACTTTTTTCTCGAGAAGAGCATCCACTTCCTCTCTGTGAGCGGCAGGATGGATGCAGGTGTATATGATCTGACCCTCGCGCATCAGATCGTATTCGTTTTTTTCGATCTCCTTGACCTTTGCCACGAAATCACATGTGGCCCAGATCTCTTCGTTGGTGTCGACAACGACAGCCCCTGCCTTTGCATACTCATCGTCGTCGAAGCCCGCCTTGTATCCGGCTCCGGAGCATACGTAGACCTGGTTGCCTTCGGTGACCAGCGCATGGACCTCGGGAGGGGTGGCGATGACACGGAACTCTCCGTTTTTGATGTCTTTAAGTACTCCAAATTTCATTTCACTTCTCCTTATACGTGTGTTTCCCCGATATCGTCAGAGGCGTTGCCTTCCCGTTCTGCGGCGGCGCCTGTATCTTCGTATTCTGTGACGGCATAACCTTCAGCGTATTCCGGTGCGGGATTTGCCGCATTGTATTCGGCCTCTGCCTTTTCGTATTCCCGGGCCAGATCCTGTTCCGGTGCATAGTAGAAACGGTTATCCTGGTAAGGACGATTTCCCCATCCGTTCCTGCGCAGGATCTGATTGACCCTGTCCTGCATGAGGGCAAGATTGATTATGGATGTGATGCCACTTACAAAGTACTTGGCTATCTCAAGGACCAGGTAGAGGACAGGGCAGTCGTTTGCCTCGTTGCTTCCCCGTGCGTTGGCCTCCTCGCGGAATTTCTCTCCCTGTGAATATGCCCAGTAGACTCTGAATATTCCGAAGGTGACTATACAGAGAAGGACGACGAGACCGGGATGCATCTCGCCTCTGCGCCCGGATAGAGCGTTTGCCTCATCGTGCAGTTTGTATACCCAGTAATAGCCATAGATCCCCAGGGTAATCACGGTGAAGACTATGGCGAGTGGGATGCTTCTCTCTTTGATGCCTGTTGGATTGTTGTTCATGTTCTTCCTTTCTCAGGGCAGTTTCCTGATTCGTCCGCCCAGGGCTTCGAACTCCTCGAAGAAGCCCGGGTAATACTTGTTTATCATACCTGCGTTTCTTATCAGGACGGATTCGCTGCAGATGCAGGAGGCTGCTGTAGCTGCCAGAATGGCGACGTAGTCCATGTCATGGCCCGCATCGCCGCCGTCGAATATGGGTTTGCCCTGGAAACGAAGGGAGTTACCATCGATAGTTACCTCAGCTCCCAGCCGGCTCAGAACCCCGATGAGCTGATCGGTGGAAGATCTGTCGATATCGGTCATGGTCGATATGCCCGAAGCCGATGCCAGACAGACCGACAGGATCGGGATCAGATGGGGGATGTGTCCTGCGTTTATGTTGCATCCCGTAAGGGAAGCGGCGGTAACGTTGGCTCCGTCCTCTCCGACTCCTGCAGCGGCTCCCATAGTGTGAAGCTTGTCCAGGATCTGCTTAGATGACTGGCAGGAATCGGGATCGAGATCGCGTATGGTAACGTTGCCTCCGAGGGCCCCGCATCCCAGCCAGAAAGCCGCGGCCGTCCAGTCTCCGTCCAGTCGGATCTCATCCGGGATCCTGTACTCCTGGGATCCGGGAACGATATAGTGAGGATAACCGTATTCGTTGACCGATGGGTCTATAGCTATGCCGTACTGAGCAAGGACGCTTACAGCCATGTGGGCCAGCTCGCTGCTCTCGGGCAGAGTGGTCATTCTTATGGTCGAATTGCCGTTGAGAAGTGGCAGGGCGAAGAGAAGACCGCAGAGGAACCAGGGGTCTTCCTTGCCGTTGAGAGACAAGTGACCATAATCCAGCTGTCCTTCGATGGTCGCTATCTCCTTGAGCCTGCTTCTGTCTCTGCGCCTGATCTTGAGACTGCCACAGGACGACCGGACTCCGTAACGCTCGAGCTCTTCCAGTAGCGGCTGGATCTGATCGGTGTCGAGATCGAGGTCTCCCACAAAGGCGACCTTCCTTCCCGTAGCTGCGGCGATAGGGAGGATAAGCTGTATGGCCACGAGACTGCTGCCGAAGTTTATCACATCTTCGCCTCTGATGAGTGAATCGAGTGCTGAACAGACAGCGTCCGTATCCGCCGGATCGATCTCCGCTCGTGAGAGCATGTCCTTCACATTGCAGGCGGGACCGGGGACAGCTCTCGCACGTCCGGTCAGGACTGCAACCCTCATTGCCGTCTCATTAAGACAAACACTCACGGCCGATGGCCGGGAGTGCAGTGTTCCGTTAAGTTTAGTTGGTGTCAGGATCATATCCATAAATATCCCTCCGGATCGTGTTTCAGTTCACAAGGGTATTATACATAATAATCACCATCCGAAAAAGTAGTCAAATAGACTTCCGCCCTCATCGTCGGGGACTGCGGGAAATTCGTTGCCTTTGTTCGAGTCGGGGGATTCGCCTTCTCCCTCAGACTGGTCACCATCGGTACCCTGTTCGGGATTGGTGGAAACCTTTTTCTCCTCCAGTTCGAGTTTGATCTTTTTCTCGTTGCCGTCTCTGGAGATGGTGAAGGTGAGAGTGTCCCCGACTTTGTGAGATGTCACGATAGCCGAAAGATCGTTGAAGGAAGTGATCTCTTCGCCGTCGATGGCCAGGACTATATCGCCTGATTTGAAGCCGGCCTTCTTGGCGTTGTTGCCGTTGACGCTGTATATGTATACCTGGCTTGCCGTCTGGCCGCCGAACATGGACTCGAAGGAACCGAATCCGCCGCCGCCGGTGGAGCCTTCCTGATAGGTCATGCCCGTTGAAGGCTGCCCGCTGACATATCCCTTATCAATGAGCTGCTGTGCCACGTTGGCCGCCGTGTTGACAGGGATGGCGAAGCCAAGGCCTTCCACGTCTGATCCCGCTGACTTGGCCACCACAAGGCCGACAAGCTGACCGCTGTCATTGAAGAGGCCGCCGCCTGAATTGCCCGGGTTGATAGAACTGTCAGTCTGGAGCAGATGGAGGGTCTTGCCGTCTATGGACAGGGCTCTGTCCTTGGCGCTGATGATGCCGGCGGTAACAGTGCCGCCCAGTTCTCCCAGAGGATTGCCGATGGCTACTGCCATATCGCCGACTTCCAGTTCGTCGCTGTTGCCGTAGGTTGCTGCCTTGAGATTGTCGGCATCTATCTTGATGACTGCAACGTCATTGTTCTCATCTGTGCCGATGAGCTCGGCGTCGTATTCTTTTTCATCTGCCGTTGTTACTTTGATCTTACTGGCGCCGTCGATGACGTGGTTGTTCGTCATGATGTAGCCATCCTTGGATATTATCACGCCGCTGCCGGCACCCTGGGTCACGTATTCCTGCATCCAGGTGTCTGAGGCAACGCTCTCGGTCCTGATTTCTACGACACTGTCTTTTGCCAGTGCAGTTATCTCCTTGACCGAAAGATTACTTCCCGTGGCACTTTCGAGATTGTATCCGGCTGTCTCAGTCTTGGCTGCGGAGCTGGCCTGCTGCTCTCTGGCCTGTACCTCCTGGTGGTAGCTGTCGTAAAGGTTATATCCCAGAATTGCTCCGCCGATGCCGAAGAGGCTGGACAGGAGGAGACATCCTGCGATAAGAAGTCCCAGAGCCTTCTTCGAAAGAGTCACGGGCTTGGACTGTTTTTTCTTCTTCTTGCGACCGCCGCTTCCCGATCCGGAAACAGGAGTCTCGCCGCTTCTCCAGGACGCGGAGGAACCGGTCTTGAAATTGGTCCTCGGGTCGGAGTAGGTCCCCATCCTGCTGCCGTCGTCATAACTGGGGTTTTCAAACCTCGGTCTCTCGTTAGGTGACGGCTGAGGTGCCGTGGGCCGATCCTGCGGTGCAGTGGGCCGATCCTGCGGCGCAGTGGGCCTGTCGTAGGATGATGAGGCGGATCCGGCCGGTCCAGTGGGCCTGTCGTAGGATGATGAGGCGGACCCGGCCAGCCCGGTGCCAGCCCTTTCTGAGGCGGATCCGGCCACCCTGGTGCCGGCCCTTTCTGCGTTAGATCCGGCCACCCTGGTGCCAGCCCTTTCTGCGGCAGATCCGGCCACCCTGATCCTGCTCGAGTTCAGTGGCTCGACTATAGTGTGGCGTGCCTGAGGACCCTCGGCTCCGGTGCCGGGCTCAGTTGCCTTTGGGGATTCCTCCTTGAGAGGATCGATAGCCCTGCGCGGGTCACCCTCATCTGCCGGTTTGTCTTCCGGTTCCCTGAGGATGAAGTTGGGCTCGTAGTCCGAGGTGTTACGGGTGTAATCGTTGTCGTTGTTTCTTTCCATAGTGTATGGTCTCCTGTATTGATTCAGGGACGAGTCGCATCTGATCCGTCACGTCCCGATAGATTCTGATTGTATATTAGTACAGTATTATGTTGATTTCGTGATTGGATCATGGCGGTTTTCTGCTTTACGCGTGGCGACATGCTCATGTATAATGATTAGGTAAATCTCAACAGAAGGCTGGAGGAGCACATGTCGGAAGAGAAAACAGTAAACAGTACTAATTTCATACACGCCAGGATAGAGCAGGATCTGGAGTCCCAGAAGTACGGGGACAGGGTCCTGACCCGTTTCCCGCCGGAACCCAACGGCTACCTGCATATCGGCCACGCCAAATCCATATGCCTGAATTTCACCACGGCCATCAAGTACAACGGCGCATGCAATCTGCGCTATGATGACACCAATCCGGTGAAAGAGGACATGGAATACGTGGATTCTATCGAGAGCGATGTGCGCTGGCTTGGATTCGAGTGGAAGGAAAGGCTCTGGGCATCCGACTATTTCGATGAGATGTATGAGTGTGCGGTCACTCTGATCGAGAAGGGCCTTGCCTTTGTGTGCGACCTGAACGCCGACGAGATAAGGGAACACCGGGGTACTCTGACGGAGCCGGGCAAAGAAAGCCCCTATCGCGACCGTACCGTGGAGGAGAATCTGAAACTCTTCGAGGAGATGCGTGAGGGCAGGTACGCCGACGGAGAAAAGGTGCTTCGTGCCAAGATAGATATGGCATCGCCCAACATAAACATGAGAGATCCGGTCATCTACCGTATCGTCCATGCGGAACATCACAACACGGGAGACAAGTGGTGCATCTATCCCATGTACGACTTCGCTCATCCGATAGAAGATGCTATCGAAGGCATCACTCACTCCATCTGCACTCTTGAGTTCGAGGATCATCGTCCGTTCTATGACTGGGTGCTTGAGGCTGTAGGCAAGTGGCCAACGCCACCTCAGCAGATCGAGTTCGCCCGTCTGAACCTGACCAACACCATCATGAGCAAGAGGTATCTGAAGCAGCTGGTGGACGACGGCGTCGTAGAGGGCTGGGATGATCCGAGGATGCCGACCATCGCAGGCATCCGCCGCAGAGGATGTACTGCCGATTCGGTGAAGGACTTCTGCGAGCGCATCGGTGTCGCAAAGGCAAACAGCACCGTGGACATCGGCCTGCTTGAGGCCTGCGTTCGTGACGATCTGAAACTGAAGGTGGAGAATCGTAACGTGGTCGAGAACCCCATCAAGGTGGTAATAACAAACTACCCCGAAGGACAGACCGAGGAGATGGAGATCGAGAACAACAGAGAAGTACCGGAGATGGGCAACCGGATGGTGCCCTTTAGCAGGGAACTGTGGGTGGACGGCGAGGACTTCATGGAGGAGCCGGTCAAGAAATACTTCCGCCTCTTCCCGGGAAACGAAGTCCGTTTCAAGGGAGCCTACTTCATCACCTGCAACGAGGTGGTGAAAAACGAAGATGGTTCGATCAAGGAACTGCTCTGCACCTACGATCCCGAGACCAGATCCGGCAGCGGATTCGAAGGCCGCAAGGTCAAGGGAACGATCCACTGGGTGGATGCAGCCACTGCCGTGAAGATAAGGATAAGGAATTACGACTACCTCATGATCGAGGATGAGAATGGGGACCAGGTCATGAACCCCGACTCTCTGGTAGAGACTGTGGGATATGCAGAACCTCTCCTTGGCGAGGCCGCCGGCGGCGACCGGTTCCAGTTCTTCCGCAAGGGATACTACATGGCCGATCCTGTACTGACCACCGATGATGAGAAGGTCTTCAACAGGATCGTGGGACTCAAGTCCTCCTTCAAAGTAAAGAAATAGGAGGAGAGAAGGCTGACCTGCAAGGTTTGCCCCAAAAAACCTGACAGAAAAACATGAACCTTGCCGATTTGGCAAGGTTTCATACTTTGAGGTCAAATTATCTGTCGGTCACCTTGCCAGCATCTTCAGAAAACACGTCTTCCAGCAAGGTAATTCGACCGTTGTCGTTGTCAATTGTGATTTGAATCGCAACTCATACCTCGTTGGCGCTCCTGAACATGATGAATGCCAGGAAGTAAACCGCTGCCGAGATCACATCCCATGAAAGGGGGAAGCCTCTTTTGGCGGTGAGAAAGGTGCATGCGATGGCTACGAATAGCAGGAACAGCGCGCTCAGTACGCGCTTGGTATCCCTCTTGCTGCCGTTGCTTCTGATAGTCATAGTGTTTTCCTCCCGACGAAATACTAACACAATACTTTTGAGGTAGCAACCGCCCATCCCGTGCCGGCGACTATGGGTGATCCATGCCGGCGTAGTGGGTGATCCATGGCGGCGTTGTGGGTGATCCATGGCGGCGTTGTGGGTGATCCATGGCGGCGACTATGAATTTTTCTCAGTTCAACGGGCCGATTACATAGTTTGTTATGAAAAAAATCGATTTCAAGAGAGCTTTTTCATAGTTTTTGATGTGAAGCGGCTACAGGAGAGCGTCTCGGCGCCTTTTAGACCATAAAAACTATGAAAAACGGGGTCCGAAATGCGTTTTCTTCATAGCAAAAAAAGAAAGATGATCTGAATTCGTGTAACGTTTTTGTCTGCCGATGGTCTAATATATAAAGAGGCAAGAACGCTGGAGAATGAGACATGAAGGACCTCGAAAGAGTATACAAAGACAATTTCATAAAGGTCTACCGATACATACTTTCGGTTTCCGGCGATGAGCACCTTGCGGAGGAGATAACTCAGGAAACATTCTATCGGGCCCTGCGGACCACGAAGGAGTTTCGCGGAGACTGCGAACTGTCCACCTGGTTATGTACCATCGCCAGGAACCTGCTGATCAATCAGGTGCAAAGGCAACAGAGAGCCGGTGTGGCGGTAGATGAACTGAAGCGAAGGGGAAGCGACGGCAGCAGCGCAGAGACGGAAATGATCCTGAGAGAGACAGGAAACAGGATACGGCAGGTGATCAGCGAGATGGAGGAACCTTATGGTGAAGTGCTGGCGTTGAGACTGTACAGTGAACTGCCATTTGCAGAGATAGGGAAGATGTTTGGCAAAGGCGACAGTTGGGCTCGGGTGACATACCACAGAGCAAGGATGAAAGCGAAGGAGGAATTGAAAGATGAAAATCAAATGTGAGGTGATACAGGACCTTCTTCCTCTTTATGTAGACGATGTCCTGAGCGATGAGAGCAGGAAGCTGGTAGAAGAACATCTGGCCGAATGCGATGAGTGCCGGAAGTATTGTGACGACCTTAAATCTGCGGAGGATGTGTCGGTTGATCAGGACTTTGCGGGAGAGATGGAACCCCTGAAAAGGATAAGGCGAGGCGAGATCATCAACCGTATCGCAGTGATCGCCATACTGATTGCCTTTGTGGCACTGACTATAGGCATACTGTCAAAGATTGACCTGACCTATTCCTGGAAGGTGGAGGATCACGTGTCATATACGGTACCGGAAGGATATGAGCTCAGAAGCGACGAATCTTCAAAGGAATATCTGGTATATGTCCGCGAGACGGATGAGACGTGGGAGAAACTTTCGATCATACTGGATGACCGTCGGAATCTCGACTTCTATGAGGAAGAAAAGGTCGACGTCGGCAATGACTGGGAAGGCTGGATATCCAAAACCTATGATCAGGAGGACCACTCGGACTTGAACCGTATGATAGGTCTGTTATATAACGATGAGGATGCGCTGGAGATAGAATATACCTGCCGTATATGGGACAAGGGCGCCTACTATGACTCCTGTTCGCCGGAGCAGCAGAAGGAACTGATCGCATTTATGAATACCTTTGAGCATAAGGATCAGCCAGCCGAAGGGAATGTGTTCCAAAAGATGCAGAACAATGTCGGCCCGGGTGGTCTGATCATGTTCGGTGTCATGGCGTTGATCCTGGTGTTGGTGCCCATAGCCATAATGATTTCCTCCCTGACGGGTAAAGGAGCAGGAAGGAAGGATAGAGAGCGGCCTGTGAGCAGTATGGACCTACACAGGGAGATGAACGAAGAGAGAAAGGCAAAGGGAGATTCGTCCATCTCTGCGATCAATACCATTGGAGGTGTGAGTACCAACAATCTGGCCAGAAAGGACAAGAGCTGGAGCAGTGTCCCTGACTTTTTCATAAAACTTTTCAGAGGAAGATCGGACAAGTAGGACGGGCAAAGGCAACGGAAGCGATAACAACGAAGGCGGCGGGGATGTAGAAAAACCCGCCGCTTTTTATAAATATACATATATGTTCATTTTTCCAAACATTGTCATATATTATGGACTTCTTTTAGATAAAGTACTATAATTTATACATATAATATCGGATGCAAGTTGGTGTATATTGTATCCGTTACTTGCAATCATCATTACTTATTTGGTAAGGAGGAATTATTATGGGTAGAAAAGTGCCAATGTGGCAGTGCATCCTCGCCATTCTGGCCATGATCGTGTTCCTGTTCTGGAACGTCATGGGCGACGAAGGCGGAGAGGCACACATCGGCCTGATCCTCGCCGCCTGCGTAGCAGGAATCATCGGTGCGGCAAACGGCTGGAAATGGAGCTACATGGAGCAGGGCATCCTGGCAGCTATCAACAGATCCATGCAGGCGATGTTGATCCTTGCTGTAGTCGGTGCCATGATCGCTTCATGGAAAGCTGGCGGCGTTATCCCGTCAATGATGTACTACGGCATCAAGATCATTTCGCCTAAGGTATTCCTGTTCACAGCAGCTCTGCTGTGCTCGATCGTATCTTTGGCAACAGGTTCATCCTGGTCCACAGCAGGATCCATGGGTGTAGCCATCATCGGTATCGGTACCGCTCTGGGATTCCCCGATTATATGGCAGCCGGCGCCATCGTATCCGGCGCATACTTCGGCGACAAGATGTCCCCGCTGTCCGACACCACCAACCTGGCTCCTGCTGTTGCAGGCTCCAACCTGTTTGATCACATCAAGCACATGGTTTACACGGTAGGACCGTCGCTGATCATCGCGTTCATCGTTTATCTGATCCTCGGATTCACCCACAGTGGTGGATCGGCAGATACTGAACTGATCAACACGTTCCTCGACTTCATCAGTGCTAACTTCAGCATCGGCATCCTGTTCCTGATCCCGCCGGTATTCGTTATCGTCGCGGTCATCGTCAAGATGCCTGCACTGCCTGCACTGATCGCTGGCGTGCTCCTGGGTGTACCTTTCATGTCATATCAGGGCATCAAGCTCACCCCGGGACTTGGGGACAACATGTCAAACTTCATGTACATCCTCAACAATGGTCTGGAAGAGCTGCCTAACGCTGAAGCTGCAGCAGCGGCTGAAGCAACAATGGATCCGCTGATCTATGAGAAGCTGACCTCACTGCTGACAGGCGGTGGACTCCAGAACATGATGTGGACTATCTCCCTGATCATGCTGGCAATGTGCTTCGGTGGTATCGTTGACTCCACCGGCATCATGGGCAACCTGGCAGATGCAATGCTGAAGCTGGCAAGAGGCACCAGAGGCGGTCTGGTTATCGTTACCGAGCTGTCCTGCATCTTCGTAAACGCCATCTGCTGCGACCAGTATCTGTCCATCATCCTGCCCGGCAGAATGTACAAGGAAGCTTGGGAAGACAGAAGGCTCAAGCCCAAGAACCTGTCGAGAGCTCTGGAAGACTCCGGAACGATCACATCCAACTTCTTCCCCTGGAACACATGCGGTGCAACGATGCGTGGATTCCTGGGTGTCAACAGTGCATACATTCCGTTTGCTGTCCTCAACTGGCTTAACCCGCTGGTATCCATGTTCTATGGAATCACAGGTATAACCATGGAAGAGATGACCGAGGAAGAGTATCAGCACGTCCTCGAGCAGAGAGAGGCCGAGAAGAAGGCTGCTCTCGAAGCTGCAGAAGCATAAGCCTCGGAACATTATGCTCAAAGGACCCGCGGGAGTCACAATTCCCGCAGGTAATCAAGTCGACTAGATACACCAGAAAAGGGCACCCATCGGGTGCCCTTTTTCGTTTCTCTACAATTATATATAGAGAATTCACACAGACATATAAAGAGAAGCCGGACAGTCGCATATGATGATGAGATCTATCCGCTGGAAAATTCCTCTATAATTCCAAAAAATAATCATTGACAGAGGGTAGCCCCTGACATATAATGAAAAAGCTCGCCGACGGGGAGACCATGGTTTTGGTGCGACCCGAAAGCGCGCACATTGAAAACTTCATAGTGTAGAAATTTGAGTCAAAAATTTCTTGAAACCAAGCAAAACCAAACAATGAGAATTGGATAGGTCGAGCAAGGTTTCCGACAATTTCTGAAAACTCAAAAGCAATAATTTATCGGAAGATAGTCATGCGTTTTGAGACAGGATGATTTTAAGGGCTTAGGCCTTTAAGATACCATTTACTTAAGAGTTTGATCCTGGCTCAGGATGAACGCTGGCGGCGTGCCTAACACATGCAAGTCGAGCGAGAAACCTGCGAGTAGATACTTCGGTTGAAACATGCAGGCGGAAAGCGGCGGACGGGTGAGTAACGCGTAGGCAACCTGCCCCATGCAGAGGGATAGCCTCGGGAAACCGGGATTAAAACCTCATAATGCCCAACCAAGACATCTTGGATGGGCCAAAGATTTATCGGCAAGGGATGGGCCTGCGTCTGATTAGTTAGTTGGTGAGGTAACGGCTCACCAAGGCGACGATCAGTAGCCGACCTGAGAGGGTGATCGGCCACATTGGAACTGAGACACGGTCCAAACTCCTACGGGAGGCAGCAGTGGGGAATATTGCACAATGGGGGAAACCCTGATGCAGCAACGCCGCGTGAAGGATGAAGGCCCTTGGGTCGTAAACTTCTGTTCTAAGGGAAGATAGTGACGGTACCTTAGGAGCAAGTCCCGGCTAACTACGTGCCAGCAGCCGCGGTAATACGTAGGGGGCGAGCGTTATCCGGAATTATTGGGCGTAAAGAGTACGTAGGCGGGAGCTTAAGCACAGGGTTTAAGGCAATGGCTTAACCACTGTATGCCTTGTGAACTGAGCTTCTTGAGTGCAGGAGGGGAAAGCGGAATTCCTAGTGTAGCGGTGAAATGCGTAGATATTAGGAGGAACACCAGTGGCGAAGGCGGCTTTCTGGACTGTAACTGACGCTGAGGTACGAAAGTGTGGGGAGCAAACAGGATTAGATACCCTGGTAGTCCACACCGTAAACGATGAGCACTAGGTGTCGGGTATGTAAGTATTCGGTGCCGCAGTTAACGCAATAAGTGCTCCGCCTGGGGAGTACGTACGCAAGTATGAAACTCAAAGGAATTGACGGGGACCCGCACAAGCAGCGGAGCATGTGGTTTAATTCGAAGCAACGCGAAGAACCTTACCAGGGCTTGACATCTCCTTGACAGGCTGGGTAAAACCGGCCCTTCTTCGGACAAGGATGACAGGTGGTGCATGGTTGTCGTCAGCTCGTGTCGTGAGATGTTGGGTTAAGTCCCGCAACGAGCGCAACCCTTGTCTTTAGTTGCCAGCATTTAGTTGGGCACTCTAGAGAGACTGCCGGGGACAACTCGGAGGAAGGTGGGGATGACGTCAAATCATCATGCCCCTTATGTTCTGGGCTACACACGTGCTACAATGGTCGGTACAAAGAGCAGCCAGACCGCGAGGTGGAGCAAATCTCAAAAGCCGATCCCAGTTCGGATTGCAGGCTGCAACCCGCCTGCATGAAGTCGGAGTTGCTAGTAATCGTGGATCAGAATGCCACGGTGAATGCGTTCCCGGGTCTTGTACACACCGCCCGTCACACCATGGAAGTTGGGGGCGCCCGAAGTTGGACAATCAATAGTTTACCTAAGGCGAAATCAATGACTGGGGTGAAGTCGTAACAAGGTAGCCGTTCGAGAACGAGCGGCTGGATCACCTCCTTTCTAAGGAGACGAAAGTTTCTGCACTATGATTGTTTTTATGGGGAGCTAGCTCAGTTGGGAGAGCACCTGCCTTGCACGCAGGGGGTCAGGGGTTCGAATCCCCTGTTCTCCACCAATTCAAACCGGCACCGTGAGGTGCCCCATATATAATATGGAAAGGCGAGGATTGTGCACATTGAAAACTGAATAAACCAAAAGCAAATCAAATCGAACGAAATCGAGCGATTGCATGTAGAAATACAGGTAATCAGCGACACCCATAGTTTTTTATGCAACTAAGCAAAGAATGCGAAAGGGTATACGATTTCAACCGAGAGATACCAGACATTTCACATTGAGTAACAATAGTGAAAGAAAAGACCTGCCTGACGCTACAGGCAGGCGTA
>Ga0256406_1000879_pt1 | contig 51515 bp, 62 predicted proteins | sample RumenRJG_03DNA_FD_185986 | JGI IMG/M metagenome (GOLD analysis project Ga0256406, IMG submission 185986) | Bovine rumen microbial communities from Lethbridge, Alberta, Canada - RJG_03 | ecosystem: Host-associated > Mammals > Digestive system > Stomach > Rumen | place: Canada: Alberta | collected...
ATAGTGGCTTGGACACCTCTATTATACAGGAAAGGTGATTTTTTTAGTATAACTAACACCGCGCACCCGCATAGCGGGTGGGTTATATTTCGCAGGCTTCGCCGGCTCAACAGGGTAAACCGGCAACAAAAGGAGCTGTCGCTTTGCGACAGCTCCTTTTTTCACATCAATCCTTAAAATAAGGTTTGAATACGGAACGGTTCGGTTCTTTATGCTGTTTATTTTCACGGCGCTGGTTGTTGCGGGAATTATTGCGGTTGTTGTCCCGATTCTTGGGAGCGAAATGGCGGCGCCGTTCACCGCGGTGTTCACTGTTGCCTTCACCGTCGTCTTTGCGGTTGCGGCGGTCTCCCCGGCGGTCGTTACGGTTGTAGCGGCGGTTATTGCGGTCGCCGCGGTTGTTGCGGCTGCGGTGGACGCGGAGCGGGGCTTCTTCGGTGATCTTGACTGGCGTCGTGTCCGGTTCTTTCGTCAAGAGCTTGATGGCAGCGGCTACGAGGGCGGCCGAGTCGTAGTTGGACAGGAGTTCTTCGGCATTTTCTTTGTACGTACCGAAATTGCCTTCTTCTGTCGTCGTGATTAGGCTGCGGATGGCTGCCTGCTGGGCGCCTTCCAAGGCTTCCGAGAAGGTCGGTGCCTTGCGGCGGGTGATGCGGCGCTTGATGAGCCGTTCGATGGTCCGCAAGTGTTCCATTTCGCGGGGAATGACGAAGGTCGTCGCTTCGCCGCTCTGGCCGGCACGGCCGGTACGGCCGACGCGGTGGACGTAGCTTTCCGGGTCCTGAGGCAGGTCGTAGTTGAAGACGTGCGTGACGCCGCTGATGTCGAGGCCGCGGGCGGCAACGTCTGTAGCGACGAGGATGTCGATGGTCTTTTCACGGAATTGGCGGATGACCGTGTCGCGCTTCGCCTGGGTCAGATCGCCGTGGATGCCTTCGGCGGAATATCCACGCTTCTTGAGGGCTTCCGATACTTCGTCGACGCGGCGCTTGGTGCGGACGAAGATGATGGCCAGGTCCGGTTCCTGCAGGTCCAGGAGACGGCAGAGGATGTCGAATTTCTGGCGGTCCGGCACTTCGATGTAAGACTGTTCGATGAGGTCCATCGTGACTTCTTTGGCCTTCATGCGGATAATGAGCGGGTCGTGCAGGAACGTTTCGGCCAGCTGTTGAATCGGTTTGGGCATGGTAGCCGAGAAGAGCAGGGTCTGGCGCGTGTTCGGCGTAGCGGCCATGATGATGTTGATGTCATCGATGAAGCCCATGTCCAGCATTTCGTCGGCTTCGTCGAGGACGATAGTCGTAATGTGACTCAAATCGATGGTGCCGCGTTTCATATGGTCGATGAGGCGGCCCGGCGTAGCGACGATGATCTGCGGGCATTTGCGCAGGCGGCGCAGCTGGCGTTCCATATCTTGGCCACCGTAAATCGGCAGGGCCTGGATGTTGGTGAACTGGGCCAGGTGGTTCAGTTCTTCAGCAACCTGCATGGCCAGTTCACGCGTCGGCGACAGGACGACGGTCTGGATATCCTTGGACGGTTCGGCTTTCAGGATTTTTTCCAGGACCGGGATGCCATAGGCAGCGGTCTTACCCGTACCGGTCTGGGCCTGACCAATCATGTCGCTGCCGCTCATGGCGACAGGAATCGATTCAGCCTGGATTGGCGTCGGTTCTTCAAAGCCCATTTCGTTGAGAGCGCGGATAATGACTTCGCTAATATTCAAATTTTGGAATTGTTCTAACATGTACTTCCTCCTTGTTGTGTAACTTAGTTATTATAGCATTAATCAAGGGAAAAAGATAGGGGCGGGAGTATAGGAGAAGACTTGCATAAAGATAAACGTTAAACCTGGTTTTACTGGTTTTTCTTAAATAAAGTATCACGTTTAAGTTAAAAATATTCGGAAAAGTTCTGGAAAAAGCCTTGCAAATTACAAAAGGTTATGATAACATACAAAGCGTCAACAGACAAACAATCCAAAATAAAAATGCGTTGAAGAGAACTAGTAAGTTCCGGAATGTTTCCAGAGAGCTGCCGGGTGGTGTGAGGCAGCAGCGGCACGGAACAGAACTCATCTCTAAGCAGCTCGCTGAAACAAAAGGAGTAGGTGGAGCCGGGGCCTGGCCGTTAACAGACAGGAGGGTATCGACAGTTGTCCGTACCTGTAGAGAGCCTATCTTCGGATAGGAATTAGAGTGGTAACGCGTAAGTATAATCTTTCGTCTCTTTGAGACGGAAGATTTTTTTATTTTGATTGTGTAATGATTTATTTTAAATTTATTTCATAATCATAGGAGAGATGCAGTATGAAAAACGTAGAACATTACAAAAAAGGTTACTTTATGCCCCCCGTTGTCGATATGTCCTGGACACAGAAAGAATATCCCGATAAAGCGCCGATTTGGTGCAGTGTCGATTTGCGCGATGGCAACCAGGCCCTCATCATTCCTATGAGCCTTGAAGAAAAGATTGAATTCTATAAAGTCTTAGTCGGTATGGGGTTCAAGGAAATCGAAGTCGGCTTCCCGGCCGCTTCGGAAACGGAATTTGAATTCCTGCGCTACTTAGTTGATCACGATATGATTCCTGATGATGTCACGGTCCAAGTCCTGACCCAGGCTCGCGAACACATCATCCGCAAGACCTTCGACGCCCTGAAGGGCGTCAAGAACGCTATCGTCCATGTTTACAATTCCACGTCCTTTGCCCAGCGCCAGCAGGTCTTCCGCAAATCGAAGGAAGAAATCAAGCAGATTGCCGTTGACGGTGCGAAATTATTACAGCGCCTGACGGACGAAGCCGGTGCCAACTTCCGCTTTGAATATTCGCCGGAAAGCTTCACCGGTACGGAACCGGAATATGCTTTGGAAGTTTGCAACGCCGTCCTCGATGTTTGGAAACCGACGGCTGACCGCAAGGCCATCATCAACCTGCCGTCGACGGTACAGATGTCCATGCCTCACGTCTTCGCTTCGCAGATTGCCTATATGTCGCAGAACTTGAAATACCGGGACAACGTCATCTTATCGGTTCATCCCCACAATGACCGCGGCACAGGCGTTGCCGATGCTGAAATGGCTATGCTCGCCGGCGCGGACCGCGTTGAAGGGACTCTGTTCGGCAATGGTGAACGGACGGGCAACGCCGACATCGTCACCATCGGCATGAACATGTATGCCTTAGGCGTCGATCCGGGCCTGGATTTCTCCAACATGCCGAAACTGGTGGAAACATACGAACGAGTGACCCGCATGCATGTCCATCCGCGTCAGCCTTATGCCGGCCAGCTGGTCTTCGCCGCTTTCTCCGGTTCCCATCAGGACGCCATCGCCAAGGGCATGCATTTCCGCCAGGAAAACAACGAACAGTACTGGACCTGCCCGTATCTGTACATCGACCCGCATGATGTGGGCCGCACCTACGATGCCGACGTCATCCGCATCAACAGCCAGTCCGGCAAGGGCGGCGTAGGCTTCATTATGGAACAGAACTACGGCATCGACATGCCGAAGAAGATGCGCGAAGACTTCAGCTACTTCGTCAAGGAGGTTTCGGACCACAAGCATCAGGAACTGAAACCGGCCGAAATCTACGACGTCTTCCAGAAGAATTACCTCAATGCCGAAACGCCGCTGAAAGTCGAAGACTTCTCGCTCAAGAAGAAAGGCGACAAATGGGTCGGCAAAGTCCTGGTCCGCGCCAACGACCAAGAAGTCGTCCTCGAAGGGGCTGGCAATGGCCAGCTGAACGCCGTCAGCAACGCTGTCTGCAAAGCCTATGGCATTGAATTCAGCAACCTCGTCTACAGCGAACACGATTTGGACCGCGATTCTGATTCCCGCGGCATTGCTTACTTCGGCCTGACTGATAAAGCCGGCCATACGACCTGGGGCGCTGGCGTCGATACCGATACCATCACGGCTTCTATCTTCGCTTTCATGACGGCCATTAACCGCATGGACGGCATGGCCCAGCGCGTCAAGTTCCGGGCCCTCAAGTCCACGCCGGATACGATTACGGCTTTCAAAGCCACGTCGGGTCAGCATTAAAGTTTAATGCTTGAGGTTTGATGTTTGACGTAAAATCACTTACATCAAACATCAAACCTACCACATCAAACTTAAATATGATAGCGATTCACTATATTATAACTTTCAGAGTTAATTAGCATAAGGAGTGTATATACATATGGGTATGACGATGACGCAGAAAATCCTGGCAAAACATGCCGGCGTCGACTCGGTGAAACCGGGTGATTTAATTACTTGTAATCTCGATATGGTCCTGGCCAACGATATTACGGCTCCTCCGGCCATTGCACAGTTCAATAAGATTGGCAAGCCCGTCTTCGATAAGACGAAGATTTCCCTGGTTCCAGACCATTTTACGCCGAATAAGGATATCAAGTCGGCCGGCTTGGCCAAGATCGTCCGCGATTTTGCCAAGAAGCACGGCATTACGCATTACTTTGAAGTCGGCCGCGTCGGCATTGAACACGTCCTCCTGCCGGAACAGGGCATCGTCGCTCCGGGCATGTTGACCATCGGTGCAGATTCCCATACCTGTACGTATGGTGCTCTCGGTGGTTTCTCCACAGGCGTCGGTTCGACGGACTTAGGCGTTGCCATGGCGACGGGCAAGGCCTGGTTCAAGGTCCCCGATGCCATCAACGTCCACCTGACGGGCACGAAACCGGACGACATTACCGGGAAAGACGTCATGCTGACCCTTATCGGCATGATCGGCGTCGACGGTGCCCTCTACCAGTCCCTGGAATTTACTGGCGAAGGCGTTGCCGCCCTGGATATGACCGACCGCTTCACCATTGCCAACATGGCTATCGAAGCCGGTGCCAAGAACGGCATTTTCCCCGTCGATGAACAGACCATGGCCTATGAAAAGGGACGCGTCCCCGATGGCTACGACATCGTCACGGCCGACGAAGATGCTCATTACAGCCGGACTGTGGAAATCAACTTGTCCGAATTAAAGCCGGTCGTCGCCTTCCCGCATTTGCCGGAAAACACCAAGGTCATCGGCACTTTCGGCGACATCAAGATCGACCAGGTCGTCATCGGGTCCTGTACCAATGGCCGTCTGGAAGATTTGAAAATCGCTGCAGATATTTTGAAAGGCCATAAGGTCCATCCTGATGTGCGCTGCATCGTCATTCCCGGCAGCCAGCACGTCTACATGGAAGCCATGAAGGCCGGTTATATTGAAACCTTCATCACCGCCGGCTGTGCCGTTTCGACGCCGACCTGCGGCCCCTGCCTGGGCGGCTACATGGGCATCATGACGGCTGGTGAAAAATGTGTCTCCACGACGAACCGCAACTTCCGCGGCCGCATGGGTCACGTCGACAGCGAAGTTTACCTGGCTGGTCCTCAGGTGGCCGCAGCCAGTGCGATTCTCGGCAAGATTGCCGCACCGAAGGAGGTCCGTTAATCATGACATTAGAAGGAAAAGTATGGCGCTACGGCGACAATATCGATACAGACGTAATCATCCCGGCTCGTTATTTGAACAGCTTCGACCCGAAGGAATTGGCCACGCACTGCATGGTCGACATTGACGAAACTTTTGCCGGCAATGTCAAAGAAGGGGACATCATGGTCGGCGGCCACAACTTCGGCTGCGGCTCGTCCCGTGAACACGCGCCGATTGCCATCAAGGCTTCGGGCGTTCCCGTCGTCATTGCGGCCAGCTTCGCCCGCATCTTTTACCGCAACGCCATCAACGTCGGCCTGCCGGCCCTGGAAATCGGCGACGACGTCGAAAAGATCAAGGCCGGTGACATCCTTTCCATCGACCTCAGTACGGGGAAGATCATCGACAAGACAACGGGCGATACTTTCCAGGCCCCGCCGCTGCCGGGTTTCATCCAGGATATCGCCCAGGCTGGCGGCTTGATCAATTACGTAAAGGAGTCTAAGTAACATGGCTAAACATATCGTCGTCATCCCCGGCGACGGAATCGGGGAAGAAATCACGGCAGGTGCCGTCAAAGTTTTACAGAAAATCGATGAAGTCTGCCACATTGGCCTGACTTTTGAAAAGAAACCGGCTGGCGGTACGGCTTATGACCTCTGCGGCTCGCCCTTGCCGGAAGATACGATTGAAGCGGCTAAGAAGGCCGATGCCATCCTCTTCGGCGCCGTCGGCGGCGACAAGTGGGATAACGTCGACCCGAAACTGCGGCCCGAACAGGCTGTCTTAGGGCTGCGCAAGGCCTTGGGACTCTACGTCAACCTGCGTCCGGTCAAAGTGCCGGAAGTCCTGGCTGAATATTCGCCGCTCAAACCGGACATCGTCACCGGCACGGACGTCCTCATCGTCCGCGAACTCGTCGGCGGCATCTACTTCGGCGACCGCTGCGAATCGGAAATCCACAACGGCGTCGAACGCGCCTGGGACCTGGAAAACTACAGCGTCCCGGAAGTACAGCGCATCAGCACGTTTGCCATGAAAGCGGCTCAGAAGCGCCGTCATAAGGTCACGTCCGTCGACAAGGCCAACGTCCTGGCTACGTCCCGCCTGTGGCGCCGCACGGTCATCGACGTCGCCAAGGACTATCCCGATATCGACTTGAATCATTTCTACGTCGATAACTGCGCCATGCAGCTGGCCCTCAATCCGAAACAGTTCGACGTCATCGTCACGAGCAACCTCTTCGGCGACATCCTCAGCGACGAAGCGGCCGTCCTCGGCGGTTCCATCGGCATGATGCCGTCGGCTTCCATCGGCGAAATGACCAGCCTCTACGAACCGATCCACGGTTCGGCACCGGACATCGCTGGCCAGGGCATTGCCAACCCCTGCGCGACCATCCTCTCGGCAGCCATGCTCCTGCGCTACTCCTTAGATGAAGACGTAGCGGCCGACAAGATCGAAAAAGCCGTCGATGCCGCCTTAGCGGACGGCTGGCGCACACCGGACCTCTATAAGGAAGGCTTTAAGAAAGCCGATACCCAGAAGATGACCGATGTCATCATCAGCAAAATTCAATAAATCGTTTGGCTGCAAACTGCTAACTTAATACTCAAAAAGGAGCTGTCACGATGCGACAGCTCCTTTTTTGCACCTATATTATAGTATTAAAGAGAGTCACACCTTGAAAGGTAGCGGCGAATAGTGTATGATGGAAAATAGTTTAAGTACATTTTCAGATTTCGTGTACAGCGAGAGGCAGGATGGAGATAGATGTTAGAATTTCCGATTAAACGCACGATCATTATTGATGATTCCAAAAAGAAGAAGCGAGGCCGCAAGAAAAAAGGCGACGGTGAGAAGACCGTCATCCACGGCACAGTCAATCTGCCCAAGAAGGAACCGCTGAAGAAGCTGGATCCGCTTCCGAAGAACGCCAAGAACCTGGTCATCGTCGAATCGCCGGCCAAGGCCAAGACGATTGAACGCTTTTTAGGCAGCGGCTATAAGGTCATGGCCAGCCGCGGTCACCTGCGCGATTTGCCGCGCAATCAGTTCGGTGTCAATATCGAAGACGGTTTTGTACCGACGTATACCAATATGTGGGATAAGCGCAAGCTCATCGAAGACTTGCAGAACGAATACATCCGCTCGAAAAAAGTCTATCTGGCAACGGACCCGGACCGCGAAGGGGAAGCCATTTCCTGGCATTTGGCCCATTTGCTGGAAATCGATCCGCACGATAAGTGCCGCATCATGTTCCACGAAATTACTAAGAAAGCCATCCTCGAGGCCATCAAGGACCCGGAACCAATCGATTTGAAGAAAGTCGACGCCCAGCAGGCCCGCCGCGTCCTGGATCGCATCGTCGGCTATAAATTGAGCCCTCTCCTGTGGAAGAAAGTCTGCAAGGGCCTCAGCGCCGGCCGCGTCCAGTCCGTCGCCGTCCGCCTCATCTGTGAACGGGAAGAAGCCATCAAGGCCTTCGTACCGGAAGAATATTGGACTGTCAGCGGGACCTATACGACGGAAGACGGCCTGACGTTGCCGACGGAACTGACCAAGATCGACGGCAAGAAGGCGGAAATCCCGACACAGGAGGCAGCCGAAACCATTGCTCACGACTTGACCTGGGAAAGCCGCGGCGAAACGCACGACCCCGATATGATTGTAAAAGTCGAAAAGCGCAAGCGCAAACGCCAGCCCCAGCCACCGTTCACGACGTCGACGATGCAGCAGGAATGTGTCAGCAAGCTCAATTTCGGTGCCAAGAAGACCATGATGCTGGCTCAGCAGCTCTATGAAGGCCTCGATATGGGCGACCAGGGCCATGTCGGCCTCATAACCTACATGCGTACAGACTCGGTCCGCATCAACGACGACATGGTCCAGGCTGCGCGGGAATTCATTACGTCGAACTATGGCGAAGAATATATCCCGGAAAAGCCCCGCGTCTACAAGACCAAGCAGACCAGTCAGGATGCGCATGAAGCTATCCGTCCGACGTCGCTGGAACTGACGCCGTACAAGGTGTCGGAATTTCTGTCCCGCGACCAGCTGCGCCTGTATACCCTCATTTGGAACCGCTTCCTGGCCAGCCAGATGGAATCGGTCGAAACGGAACACATGGCCATCATCATCGAGAGCGGCCGCTATGAACTGCGGGCTGCCGGCTACAAGGTCCTGTTCAAGGGCTTTACGGAACTCTATGAAGACGCCAAGAAAGATAAGACTCTGGCTGAACTGCCGCACATTTCGGCGAATACCGTTGTCCACAATCAGGCGGTCACGCCGCAGCAGCATTTCACTCAGCCGCCGGCCCGCTATACCGAAGCCAGCCTGATCAAGACGCTGGAAGAAAAGGGCATTGGCCGGCCGAGTACGTATGCGCCGATCATGGATACCATCCAGAACCGCAATTACGTAGAAAAGAAGGACAAACAGTTCGTCCCGACAGAACTGGGCGTCATCATCGTCGATTTACTGAAAAAATATTTCGCCCAGATCATCAACGTCGGCTTTACGGCCCACATGGAAGAAGAACTGGACGCCATCGAGCAGGGCCAGGATACGTACCGTCACGTCTTGCAGGAATTTTACGATATTTTTAAGCCGGAAATGGACGAAGCCGAAGAAAAGATGGAAAAGGTCACGATTTCCGGCCAGGATTCAGGGCAGGTTTGCGAACTCTGCGGCGCGCCTATGGTCTATAAATTCGGCCGGTTCGGCAAGTTCCTGGCCTGCTCTAATTTCCCGGAATGTCGCAATACCAAGGCCATCGTCGAAGACCTGGGCATTACTTGTCCCAAGTGCGGCAAGGGGACGCTCATCAAGCGCAAATCCAAGCGGGGCCGCGTCTTCTACGGCTGCAGCCAGTATCCGGAATGTGACTTTGTCCTCTGGAACCAGCCTGTCGACAAGAAATGTCCTGTTTGCGGCAGTATCATGATTGTCAAACATTATAAAAAAGGGCCTGATAAGATTTTTTGCAGCAATGCAGAATGTGAAAACCATAAAAAAGGTGAGGTAGTGAATGAAGAATAGTGTCTTAATCATCGGTGCCGGTCTGGCCGGTTCGGAAGCTGCCTGGCAGCTCGTCCGCCGCGGCGTTCCAGTAGAACTCGTCGAAATGCGGCCGGTCAAATCGTCGCCGGCACACCATACAGAATATTTTGCTGAACTCGTCTGCAGCAACTCCCTGCGGGCAGCCAATATCGAAAACGCCGTCGGCCTCTTGAAGGAAGAAATGCGTCGTCTGGGCTCGCTCATCATGGACGCAGCCGATACGCACCGCGTCCCGGCTGGCGGCGCTCTGGCCGTCGACCGCGTCCCTTTCAGCCAGTATGTGACGGAAAAACTCAAGAATCATCCTTTGGTCACTATCCGTCATGAAGAAGTGACGGAACTGCCGGATGACCAGATCTGCATCGTCGCCAGCGGCCCTCTGACCAGTGACGCCCTGGCCGATACCATCCGCCGCCTGACGGGGGAAGACTATTTCCATTTCCACGATGCCGCAGCGCCTATCGTCGCCGTCGACTCCCTGGACATGACCAAGGTCTACCGCGCGGCCCGTTACGGCAAGGGCGGGGCAGACTATCTGAACTGCCCCTTTACCAAAGAAGAATATGAAGCCTTCTGGCAGGCCCTGACGACGGCTGAATGTGCCGAACTCCACGAATTTGAAAAGGACGACAGTGTCTTTGAAGGCTGTATGCCTATCGAAGTCATGGCTGGCCGTGGTATCGACACCATGCGCTATGGCCCGATGAAGCCGGTCGGCCTGGAACTGCCCGGTACGGGTGAACTGCCTTATGCTGTCGTCCAGCTGCGCCAGGATAACGGCAGTGCTACGCTGTACAATATCGTCGGCTTCCAGACACATCTCAAGTTCCCTGAACAGAAACGGGTCTTTTCCATGATCCCCGGCCTGGAACACGCCGAATTCGTCCGCTACGGCGTCATGCACCGCAATTCCTACATCAATTCGCCGGAACTGCTTTTGCCGACGCTGCAGCTGAGCAAGCAGCCGAACCTCCTCTTTGCCGGCCAGCTGACCGGCGTCGAAGGCTACCTGGAATCGGCAGCCATGGGCCTTTTGGCCGGTGTCAATGCAGCCCGTCTCCTGCAAGGGGAAGACGGATTGACCTTTTCCAAGCGCACGGCTATGGGCGGCCTGAGCCAGTATATCTCCAGCGGCCCGAACGACCATTTCCAGCCGATGAACATCAACTTCGGTCTCATGGAACCGCTGGGCATTAAGAAGCGCATGAAGAAGAAAGAAAAGAACGCCTTGCTGGCGCAGCGGGCGCTCGATGAAATCGAACAAATGAAGGGGGATTACCCATGTCTGAATTAATGTCTACTGAATTCCACGCTACTACGATATGTGCTGTCCAGCGCGATGGCAAGACGGCCATTGCCGGTGACGGCCAGGTTACGATGGGCAATGCTGTCATCATGAAGGGGACGGCCCAGAAAGTCCGCCGCCTTTACCACGGCAAGATCATCAGCGGCTTTGCCGGTTCCGTCGCCGATGCGTTCACCTTATTCGACCATTTCGAAGCGAAATTGAACGAACACAACGGCAACCTCGTCCGCAGTGCCGTTGAACTGGCCAAGGACTGGCGGTCCGACAAGATCCTCCACAAACTGGAAGCCCTGCTCCTGGTTGCAGACAGCCAGCGCATCCTGCTCATTTCCGGCAACGGCGAAGTCATCGAACCGGACGACGGCGTCCTGGCCATCGGTTCCGGCGGCAACTACGCCCTGGCTTCGGCACGGGCCCTCATGCAGAACACGGACCTGTCGGCCCGGGACATCGCTGAAAAGTCCCTGCACATCGCAGCCGACATCTGCGTCTACACCAACCATAATGTCATTGTCGAAGAAATCTAAGAAAGAGGTATTTCCATGGAAAAAACAGAATTGACGCCAAAACAGATCGTGGCGGAACTGAATAAATACATCGTCGGCCAGAGCGAAGCTAAGAAATCCGTTTCCATCGCTCTGCGCAACCGCTGGCGCCGCAAACGCCTGAGTGAAGACATGCAGGATGAAATCATCCCCAAGAATATCCTGCTCATCGGCCCGACCGGTGTCGGCAAGACAGAAATCGCCCGCCGCCTGGCCAAGCTCGTCGGCGCACCGTTCATCAAAGTCGAAGCGACGAAATATACGGAAGTCGGCTATGTCGGTCGCGACGTCGAACAGATGATCCGCGACCTCGTGGCCAACGCCATCCGCATGGTCCAGGAACAGGAAAGCCAGCGCTATGAAGAAAAGGCGGAAGAAGAAGCCAACAAGCGCATCCTTCAGGTCTTCTGGCCCAAGAAATCCATCAAGGAAAAGGTCAAGAACCCGATGGACGTCTTCTTCAGCAGCGACGATGATGACGACGATACGCCGGAAGAACCGAAGCAGCTCGAAGAACCGAAGTCCGACCGCCGCCAGAAGATGTTTGAAGATATTTGCGCCCACAAGATGGACGACCGGGAAATCGAAGTCGAAGTGGCTGAACAGAACCAGGGTTTCCAGGGCATCCTGACGGGCAATTCGACGGAAGAACTAACCAATAACTTCCAGGAAATGCTGGGCAGCATCATGCCGAAAAAGAAGAAGAAAAAGAAGATGACCGTCGCCAAGGCCCGGGAAATCTTCAAGGAAGAAGAATTGGAAAAATGCCTGGACATGGACATCATCGTCGATAAAGCCATCGAAGCGACAGAAGAATCGGGCATCGTCTTCATCGACGAATTTGATAAGATCGCTGAAAAAGGCCACGCCAACGGGCCGGACGTCTCCCGAGAAGGCGTACAGCGCGACATCCTGCCCATCGTCGAAGGGGCCACGGTCAATACGAAATACGGCCCGGTCAAGACGGACCACATCCTCTTCATCGCTGCCGGTGCCTTCCACGTTTCCAAGCCGAGCGACCTCATTCCGGAACTGCAGGGCCGCTTCCCGATCCGCGTCGAACTCCAGTCCCTGACGGTCGACGATTTCCGCCGCATCCTGACTGAACCGAACCAGTCCCTGGTCAAACAGTACAAGGCCCTCTTGGAAACAGACGGCGTCACCCTGGAATTTACCGATGACGGCATCGACGCTATTGCCGAATACGCATACCGCGTCAATTTAGAAACGGAAAACATCGGCGCCCGCCGGCTGCACACGATTTTGGAAAAAATCCTCGAAGACGTAGCTTATGAAGCACCGGACATCGACGAAAAACACATCGTCGTCAACAAGGGATTCGTTTCGGGCAAACTGAACGACGTCGTCCAAAACGTCGACTTGAGCCATTATATTTTATAAAACGGGGGTACTATGAACCGACCTTATGCAAAATTAACGATTACGAAAAAAGGGGAACGGGCCGCCCGCAGTGGCCACCCCTGGGTATATGGGGAAGAAGTGACCCATGTCGAAGGCACGTATCAGACCGGGGACATCGTCGACGTTTACAGCGATAAGGACCGCTACCTCGGGACGGGCTTTGCCAATGATATTTCCAAGATCCGCGTGCGCATCGTGTCGCGCAATGCCAACGACCGCTTCGACGAAGCTTTCTGGCAGCGCCGGGTCAAGTACGCCCTGGACTACCGCAGGACCGTCATGGGTGAGAAGGACTTCGCCTGCTGCCGCCTCATCTTCGGTGACGCTGACGATATGCCGGGACTGACGGTGGACCGCTACAACGATGTCCTCGTCGCCCAGGCCTTGTGCTACGGCATGGACCAGGTAAAACCGGTCATCTTCAAAGCCCTCGTCGATGAATTGGCTGCCATGGGTGTCACCATCCGCGGCATTTACGAACGGAATGACGTCAAGGTCCGTAAACTGGACGGCATGGAAGAGTATAAAGGCTGGTATGAAGCGGACTTCCTGCCTCAGCCGGGCAGCGTTTTGACGACGATCGACGAAAACGGCATCCTCTATGATGTAGACGTCGAAAATGGCCAGAAGACGGGCTTCTTCCTGGATCAGAAATACAACCGCCTGGCTGTCGCCAAAATCGCTGCCGGCAAACATGTCCTGGACTGCTTCACTCATACCGGGGCCTTTGCCCTTAATGCGGCCAAGGGCGGAGCGGCCAGCGTCACAGCTGTCGATATTTCTCAGGAAGCTGTCGACATGACTAACGAGAACATCCGCCGCAATGGCTTGGAAGCCATCGTCACGGCCAAACAGGCCAACGTCTTCGATTTGCTCACGGACCTGGCTGAACACAAGTGCCACGACTATGACTTCATCATCCTCGACCCGCCGGCCTTCACCAAGTCGGGCCATACCGTCCGCAATGCCATCCGGGGCTATAAAGAAATCAACTTGAAAGCTATGAAACTCCTGCCCCGCGGCGGTTACCTGGCGACCTGCTCGTGCTCGCACTTCATGCGCGACGACCTGTTCCGCCAGATGCTCCACGATGCCGCCAAAGACGCCGGCGTCCGCCTCCGCCAAATCGAAGGACGCCAGCAGTCGCCGGACCATCCCATCCTCTGGAACGTCCCGGAAACGAATTACCTGAAATTCTATTTGTTCCAGGTCGTGTGATGTTAGTGGCTCGTGATTCGTGGTTCGTGGTTCGTAAGGGCCGTCCCAAAGGACGGCCCGCCTAATATATGTCAGATACCAAGCCCTATTTTTTGTTTGACCAATAGGAGGAAAGCATGGTAAAATAAAAAGGTACTTGCGAGTGTGGCGGAATGGCAGACGCACCAGACTTAGGATCTGGCGCCTCACGGCGTGAGGGTTCAAGTCCCTCCACTCGCACCAATGGGACAACCATCGCATTCAGCGGTGGTTGTCCTTTTTTATTGACCCCACGATGTCTGGTGCGTTTGACCCCTTTTTGACCCCGCGACAGGGCAAAGTTAAACGAGGTCGATTAATTTATCAACGACTTTCTCTTCAATATCTGGCAAAACGTGACTGTATGTGTCCATAGTCTGCTGGAAGGAAGAGTGGCCCAGGCGGACCTGGACAACTTTGAAATGAACGCCCGCTTTGAGAAGTAGTGTGGCATGAGTGTGTCGCAACATATGAAAGGTCAGGTGGAAGCCTGCCAGCTTTCCATATTTATTGGCCGTATGACTGATATATTTCGGATCGTACGGACGTCCATCGCGTCGGCAGAACAATAACCCGTTATCTTCATAGTCTGATGCGGTCATCCTGTTTTTGAGTGTCCACATAATTTGTCGCCGCAAAACAGCCAGCGTCTTGGCATCAATGGAAATGGTACGCCGGGAAGCGGAATTTTTGGTTGTCGGCGATATAACCGGATTTCCGCCAACGAGAATGACCGTTTGATTGACAGAAATGGTTGATGCTTTCGTATTGACATCACGGATACGCAAACCAAGTATTTCAGAACGTCTCAGACCCGTATGCAAAGCCACGTAGTATAGATTATAGTGGCAGGGGTTGGAAATGACGTCTAGCAGGCGATGAGCTTCATTTTTCGATAGTGCGGATACTTGCGTCTTCTGCTTTTGTGGTAATTTGACACCACGCATAGGAGAGACCGGCAGCACACCATCATTGACAGCCTGATTGAGTCCGATTCGGACAACAGCCAATGCATACTGTACAGAGCGGTTGCTATAGCCGAGAGCCAGCAAATCAGCAATCAATTTACGGAACATATGTGGTTGTAAATCGACCAGCTTGATTTTTGCCATAGTTGGCAACACGTATTGACGCAGCTGATATACGTATGATTCATATGTATCTTCTGCCAGCGTCGACCTGGCGCCTCGTAGCCAGATAGACAGCCATTGACCTAAGGTGATAGTATAATCGACGTTGGGCGCGGCGTGGAGTGCATTTTTGAATTTGTCGCGACGCTGTTCCGCTTCCTTGATGGTTCGGCCGTAAAAATAATGACGCTTGCCGTCGATGGTCAGAGAGACTTTGTAGCGGCCATCAGGTCTTTTTTTCATAAAAATCGCCTCTTTAAAGAAATAAAAATACACTCAAAAGGTTGTTTTTATATTTACAAATACACTCAAAAAGTGTATAGCATCAGTACAGGCTTCAATATTCTTCATGCAGATTCATCCTTTCAAGTACAGAAGATAATTCAATGGCTTTTCACGGCTTACATACACCGCAAGGTACATATCCTTCAGCAAGGGCTTCATCACGGGAGTCGATGGGGACAAAATTTTCAGGATGCTTGATGGTACGGCAGTCGGTATAGTGGAATTTCATGGAACGGGGATTGCCCAGGTAGTCGGCGGCAAAGGCTGTGCCGGCCGAGGACAATACGCAGATCATAGCCAGGACCAGGGTAAGTTTCTTAATCATAGGATTCATCCTTTCTTTTATTTTTTCTTCAGTTGGTTTTTCTTTCATTGTTACCTGGGGATAATTTGTCCCTATGTAGTTACCGAGTTCTGTATATATCTTTTGAATATCTGTTGAAAAACACATATATTTTGCAAGATAAATCATTGCTATTTAGTATCTTGTGGACATCTGTACCTTTTTATACAACATAAAAGGCCTTGCATCTCTAAGGATACAAGGCCTTTTTGCTTTAGGTGTGGAGTTTCACCACAATGTCCTAATTTTAGGTGCGGGTAACCGCTGTGTTTTATATCCTTATGATACATTAGCTTGAATTGGTTGTCAAGGTTGGTTTGTAAATAGTTCGATAATTTTCTTATCAATGCGATTTAGACCATCGTTTGATAGTTTCAGCCCAAACAAGATGTCATATTTATCCGTGGGATCTAAAACACGCATTTTGCTTACAGTCCGTATTTGATTAACGACGGCAATGCTACCATGCTTCAAAACCGATAACTTCTTCTTTGTCTTTAACAGCAATTGTTCTTTTTGGTCTAGCTCATCAAGTTTGAAGAAAAATTCCTTTTTATTTTCTTCACTGTTGATGCGGCCAACAGCCTCTTTGAGTAGATTTATTTCCGTCGGAATGGAAATCTTTAATGATTCAAATTTCGCTTGGATTTTGAAGTATAATTCTTCACCAAGATATATTTCTGATGGATGCAATTTTGACGGGTCTTTGGAAGTTTTTAAAGAGGATAGCGGAACTATTACTAGATTAGGGTTACGCCGATTGCTGTTTTGCAAAACAATACCATAATGCAGGCCCCCAAGCTCTGATCCGAGATTGAAGCCTAGGTTTAAGTTTACAATATTTCCTCGTTTAAAGTCAGGATAGTATTTTGGATTAAAGGTGGTTTCGTTTTTGATGTAGTTTTTGTAATCACGTAGCCAATAATATAATAAAGCTGCCTTTTTATAGGTGTCTTCACCCGACGACAAATCCGTGAATAATTGTTGAAAATCGCTCAACAGGCTTTGCACCTTTATATCAAGAGATTGTTTATTTTGAATGTCTTTAAGGTCCATAATGAAAATCACCTCTTGTAACAATATATATATCAGCAATGGTGGAAACGGATTATTTAGTTATTTGATGATTACAGATTTGCTTTATCGCTTTTCTTTTGTTTGATTCCAGAGAAAATGTAGAAAATAGCGAAAATAATGAACAGGCCGCCCCAAATAGACAAGTCTTTATAGACATCCGAATTGGCGACCCCTAACAGACCAGATAGGCCATAAACAACGCCTGCGACGATGGAGCCCGTTGCGTTTTTACGGCAGACGATAGCGATGATGCCGGCGATGACGACCATAAAGGCTACGACTAAGCCGACGCTGCCACCAGCATCAGAGCTGGCATTGACGGAATTAACGAATCCTGCGGCACAGGACTGGAAAAGAATGATGAAAAACAAAATGAATGAAACAATACCAATGATTAAACGAGCATTTTTCAATTTACTCACTCCTTCATCCGTTCCGCCATATTGCTGATTTTCAAATAATTGTAGGAAGTTACTTGAGGTTGCTCTGCATTTTACTATCTACAGCACCATCTTTAAAAGATACCTGCAAGAAGCCACCCTTTGGGTTATGCCAATGGAATATCTTTTGATCGCTGTTGAATAGTTTAGTTTCTGAAGAAAGACAGCCATCAAATCCCAAAATTCCTTTCACATCATCATAGGACATGCCGGTTTGGATTTGGTTAAACTTATCCATCGTAACTTCCTTGCCTTTAGGCGCTTTGGATGTTGTACCCATTATTTGCTTAGACTTTAAAACACCATTTTGGAAATGCAAAGATACGTTGATACCCTTTGGGCCGTCCCATTTATATGATGCGGATTTCAGATTTCCCGTATCTGAAGATTGAGTTTGTTGCCCATCACTGCCCATAATGGTTTTAGCTTCATCATAAGAGATACCCATTTGGATGCTCACGAATTTATTGTAGTATTCTTGAGCTTCAGATGCCTTCTGTTCTTGCTTAGGCTGATTATTGCCAGATCCGGAAGTGTTATTACTTCCACATCCACCAACAGAAACGGCGGCCAACATGGCACAAAGGGAAGCGGTTACTAACATTGATTTTTTCATACAATCAGTCCTTTCTAAAATTTTCGTCTCATTTCCACGACCTTGCCAATGATTTGTATAGGAAGGTTTTGGATTTCTTTGTTTGAATAAAATTGAGGGGTATAGATGGCGGCATTATGGCCGATAAGGGTGATGCCGGATGGGCTTTCTTTTATTTCTTTGACGGTGGCATCGTTACCGTTCACGAGGACAATGGCAATGTCGCCACTATCGACCGTGGATTGCTTCTTGACGATGACGATATCCCCATCACGGAGCGTCGGTTCCATTGACGCGCCTTTGACCTGAAGGGCAAAATAATCGCCAGTAGCTGCCATTTCCGGCGTGATTTCCTCATAATCAAGAATTTCCTGGACGGCATCAATAGGAACACCAGCGACGACGCGACCCAGAACAGGAATTTTAACGCCTTTACCATGCTGCTCTTTGCTTTTTATAGCTTTTACATCAGACTTACCAAGCAAGTAGTCTATGGAAACATTGAAGAACCGAGACAGCTGGTCTAATTTTCTAGTTGGTTGATTTTCTCCGCTTTCCCATTTTAGATATGTGGTTCTACCGACGCCAATTATTTTTGCAACCTCTGACTGTGAAAGTCCTTTTGCTTCTCGAAGTTGCTTTAAACGGTTACCGGTGTTCATATTTATCACCTCTACCCATATTATAGGTTATTTTAAATTACATAAATAGATGTGATATTAAATAACATAAAAACAGGACTACCACTTGACATGTTATCTAAGATAACATATAATAAAGACAACAGGTGATATAAAATAACATAGAGGGAGTGATGATATGAACAAAATAAAAGAATTGCGAGAAAAGGCTAAATTAACACAAGCTGAATTGGCCGACGCTTTAGGCGTAAAAAGAGTGACTGTATCACAATGGGAACGTGGTGAGAACAAGCCGCGCATTGATACTTTAATTAAAATGTCGCAATTATTTAAAGTAACGACAGATTATTTATTGCGCCCTTAGACGTGATTTAAAATAACATAAGAGAAAAGATAAAGCTAAAAATTATGGCCATAACGGGATGCTCAAGGAGCACATGACGTTTCTGGAATTTCTGCTTTTGACAGGGAGAAACTGAGGTTAAAGGAGATGAGAAAATGAAACATTACAACGAATACGTAGACAGCCGTGGCTGGCATTATCGAGCTATGCCGCTTATCGGCGGTCAACCATACGCACTTTGCTATCAGCGTACACCCGGTGGCGGTTGGCATCGGATGAAACAGATGATGTTGCGCATGACATTGGCCGAAGCCAAACAAGATCTTGATGAATATGCGGGCAAGAAAGGCTGGACGGGATTAACGAATTATATGGGAGGAAACCAATGAATAAGAAAGAAAAAGAAATTCTGGAAAAGCGGGTATTAGAGAGTGAATTGGAATGCCTGGAAGCGGAAGAAGATATGAAGAGCGATAAGAGCAAACAAGCTCGGATGCTGGCGATGGAAAAGAAGATGGCGGCGAAGGAAGCGGCCCATATCTGCCAACTGTTATTGCCAGGCACGAACATTTTTCAAATCAAAATGGATGCTATGGAAAAATTCAAACTGACAAAGGGAATGTAGGAAGGAACATTTTCTTTAGCGGTTAATTTCATTATAGCGGAAAGGAGATGGATGACCATGAGTAAAGGTTTCGGGATTGAAATAAAAAGAGCCCGCAAAGGTGCAGGCTTCACGCAGGAGCAGGCAGCGGAAGCGCTGAACGTGTCCGTAAGGACGTACGCAAAGTATGAAAGCGGGGAAATCCTGCCAGGTGACGACATGGTTGCCGGCATGATGCAGGTCTTTGAAAATCCGTGCCTCGGCTATGCATATTTGTCGAAAGAATCGGCAGTCGGCAGGCTGATCCTGCCGAAAATCGGAAAACTGCCAGGCGTAGCGGCCGGGGCCATGCAGTATCATATCGCCCTGGCAGAAGCCAGCAGCGACTCGATGAAGCTGGAGAAAATCTGCTGTGACGACAAAATCGACGCATACGAAGCCTTAGCCATACAGCCGCTCATCGACAAAATCTTTGAATTGGCAGGACGAGGGCTGACACTTTGGCTAACGTGTCCGAAACGGACACAAAAAAAGAACCGCCCGGCGGCAACCGGACGGCTCTAAAAGAAAAAATCTGATGGCTATATTATAGCACGACAGGCTATAGGACAACAAGAGAAAGGAGAAAAGAAAATGGAACGGAACCCGTTGGAAAAAATGAAGCTGTGTGACCAGCTTACATGGAACCGAAAGGAACTGGCCTTGGTCACGGGACGGAGTCAGGAAATCGTAGATAAATGGATTTACGAAGGGGCGCCATGCATCAAAGAAGGGCATACCTATGTATTTGAACGGACAAGCATCATTGCCTGGCTTCGCGAACGGGCTATTAATCGTATCGGTATGACCAGGAAGAACGTCTATGACGACGTATTTCCTGGAATCGAATTAGCGTGAACAGGAGGGAAAACAATGAAAAGAGAAAGGCATATTGGACGGGTTTTACTTGCCCTGGCGGTGGCTTGCAGTGTCGGCCTGTATGTAGGCCATTCACTGGGAGAAACAGTGAAAGCCCAGGAAGATGCCCGAGTCCACATCGTGGACCAGGGAGAAACACTGTGGGGAATTGCCAGGCCTATCGCGGATGAACGCGGTATGGATATCCGCGAAGTCATCTATGAAATCAGCGTGAATAACGACATCAATAGCAATGACGACATCCGCCCTGGGCAGCGGTTAGTCATTAATTTCTGAAAGGCAGGCGAAAATCATGAAATGGGTAGACACACGCTACGAATTACCGGCCCCGCATCGCAGGGTACTTGTCGCAATGAATGTAGGCACAGACTGGGAATTTGTTGCAATAGGCACGTTCTGCATGGATCATTGGATTGTAGACGGGGAAATCCGCCTTGTCACAATGCAAGAGGTCCAGTATTGGGCGCCGATTGCGTCGACGCCAAGGAGGGGAAAATAACGTGAATATTATGCCAGTCGATGAAGCCTATGAAAAAATACTCTGCTGTGCTATGCGCTATGCCCTGGGACGGCGGACGCACATCGTCTATGAAGTCGCTGACTATATTAAGAAGGTGTTGCCGGCACTGAGCCTGGACACGTTGATGATTATGCAGCAGGATATCGAAAATCAACACGGATTCGGTGATGAACTGGATGAAAAACGTTGGATGATGTTATACGTCGATATCCTCAACGAAATCAAAAAGAAATACGCCTGTGAAATGAGGGAATAGCCATGAAAAAACAGGATGAAAGCAAGTGGTTCCGGCGGATGCAGAACCGTAACGTCCATCAAGACATCGCCCGGGAGGCCATCAAGCTGGCGACTAAAGAAATCCATGCCGGACACTGGCACGGGTACGCCGAGGAAATATATTACAAAGATGGCTTTCCCTGCATCCGATGGCAAGACGGTCATTGCGCTCATTACAATATCGTCAAAGGGACGGTATACTAATGGACCCGTGTCCGCTATGCGGCCAGCCGACACACAGTTGGATCTATTGCCGTAAATATAAAAGGGACATCTGCCAGGACCACTGCGAAGATTGTCCGTGGTTCATGGGGAAGATGTTATGGAGTTGCCGCTATTCAGAGAGGAAGAAAACACATGAAAATCGCTATTTACAACCTAAAAGGGGGCGTCGGTAAGACGGTAACGACGGCGAACCTGGCCCACCTTTACGCTACACAACGGACGCATCACGTGCCCGGCAGTCATCGCGGCCAGGCACCGCAAGTACTCATGATTGACTGTGACCCGCAAGGAAATCTGACACAGTTCTACAAACGGTACGACCAGTCAGCTCCGTGTGGGATGCGGGAAAAAGAAATCATCGGCACGGACTGGCCGTTTCTGTCGCTCATGCCGGGAAATATGGATTTGTATGAATTGGAACGCAGTTATTACGAAAGCAAGACCGTCGATGCTCTGGCCGACATTGGCAGCGGATATGACATTGTCCTTATCGACTGCCCGCCGGCACTGAACATGCTGACCATTAACGCGCTGAGCATCGCGGACTTTATCGTCATACCAGTGCGGCTGGACGCCTTTTCCAGCCAGGGACTGGTGGAACTCGACACACAGCTTCAGGACGTCATGCAAATCAATCCGGCTCTCCAACTGTTGGGCGTGCTCATCACGCATGACGAACGGACGACGCTGAGCGATGAAGCGGAAGGACTGCTAAGAGCCAGCTTCCCTGTCTTCGATACGAAAATCAGCCGGAGCCGCTGGATCATCGACAGTACATTGATGTGCAAGCCGCTGGCCGAACTCGGTATGACACTCAAACCAGCATGGCAATATAGAAAATTAGCCAATGAAATCATAAAGAAGGTGAAAGAATGAGCTTAATGGAAAACATGGGCCTCGTCAACAAGGACAAGGACCGAACTATTAAACAGATTCCGGTCAATCTGCTCGTAGAGAACCCGGATAACTTCTATATCGTCGGCGATGTAGAAGAATTGAAGAACTCGATCATTGCCGCCGGCGGCGTCCGTCAGAATTTGATTGTCGAACCGATGAAAGACGGACGGTACCTGATTGTATCCGGGCATCGCCGGTGTAAGGCCGTCAAAGAGCTGCTGAAAGAGCAGACTGTGGGGATTCCCGATACCGTACCTTGCGAAATCTCTACGGACCATTACGGAAATCAACTGCTGCTTATCGATACGAACAGTACGTCCCGGGACTTGACTGCCTGGGAACGGGTCGAGCAGTATAAACAGCTCAACAGCCTGTTCAAATACGGCGTCATGACGAATCAAATCAACGGCCGCAAGCGCGACGCGATTGCCAAAACACTGCATGAGAGCACGACCAATATTGCAAGATATTCAGCCATTTCCAACAACCTGAGGAAATATTACGCAGATTGGATGAAATCGGGAAAACTTGGCATTTCGGCGGCCTATGAATTATCTAAATTAACGCCGGACCGGCAGAAAGATTTCTATGAACAGCATATGGATGACGATGAAATTACCTTAAAATCTATCGAAGAATTCATCCATCCGGTGACAGAAGAAGCGCCGGCCCAGGAAGCGGCCGTACAGGAAGAAATAACTGTGCAGGAAGAAAGACCGGAAGCGGACGAAGAAGATACGGAAGATATTTCTGACGATGATGAAGCGGAAGACATCGAAGAAGTACCAGAAGAAGCGGCCCAGGAAGAAACGCCAACAAAAGATAAACCCATCACATCAGAAGAATACATGGAACTGCAAAAAGAATATAAGAAGGTCATGAGAGATATCATGGATAAACATCGGCTTATAGATAATTATGTAGAACTGGAAAAGAATGGCTCGTACACCCAGACACAAATGATACACAACATGCAGTGGGCCACCAGCAATATGTATAAGCAGTTGGACTACCTGCAGGAGCTGGTTGATAAGATGAAGGTGGTAAGAGGACATGCAGAAAAGTAAGAAAAGAAACTTAGAAATCGGCTGTAATGCCGGCGAAACGACAACGGCCACGTTGGTTTTTATGGCCCTTCATGACATGCACGGATTTAGCAAAACACGCATGGAGCGAATAAAAAGGAAGTGCAATGAATACAATCATCAGTCACTAGAAAGAGATCCTGATTTTACAGGCAACGAATTTATCGCCATGAGGACCAAAATGGAACGACTCGGCGTCGATGAACGCATGGAGCGGGACTTCATCAGCTGGATTGTTTCCGGCCTGGGCATGAATGGTAAAGAGCAGCGAAGAGCCGCAATGGCCAGCATCGAAGCGTCTTACATTTATCTATTCCTAGCCATTCACGAATTATTTGGCTTCGGAGCGCAGCGCCTAAAAGCCATTCAACAGAAAATTAAATTCTATGCCGGCTGTATCCGCGAAGGAGAGCCGGGGATTGAAGAATTTATGAAATGTATGGCTGTTGAATGTGGCCAGGTATATCCGGGACTGATTGCCTGCGAAAAAAAGTACGGAGAAGTAAAGATTTATGGATAAGGGGTGGAACTATGATTTGTCCTTGCTGTGGCCGGGAATTCCAGGCCAAGGGAAATGGAAAGTACTGCGAATCATGCCGGCATCGCATCTTAGATGAATATACCAAGTGGCGGCGCATGAAGACGAGAAAGAAACTAAAGAAGTGTATCGTATGTGGACGGCCGCTGGAGCATTACACATCGCCATATGTGTGCAGCCATGAATGTGGGAATATTGCAAGGAATATCTTGCATACAGAAAAGCAGCGGCTGTCACGACAGGCAAATAAGCAATGGAAAGAAAAGATGTGCTATGGGAATGGGAAGGAACAGCCCGTACCACGGCGCAAACTCAAGAAGCCGTTATCGCCGTTGGGACTCGATATTGAACAGGCGAAACTTCACCACATGGACTATCCGACGTGGATGAACAGCAAAGAACGGAAGGAATGGAAAGCACAATGCACGTAACAGATCATGAACTCAGGGCTATAGTATGGCGGGGTATGATTATCATCAGTCTTTTATTTTGGGGCGGATTTATTTATATTCTGGCCCACATCTTAAATTAAAAAGGGACAATGGAAACGTTCATTTCGAGCGTCTCCATTTTTCCATATATATGTATATAAAGGAAGTGATGGGCCACAGGCCCATTGGGGCTTGTAGTAGGCGTTATATTTAGTGCCACCTGGAAAGGAAGTGAGACCATGGGGTTTGTTCGTAATGTGAAATATTTCTGCGGAAAAAGATATTTTGAAACGGATTTGTTTGAAGTTCCCGATATGGGGAAACGTGGAAAGAAGATGAGAGAAAAGAAAGTCAACCTGTCTTCGCCGGATCAAGTACGCCGAAATAAAAAGAAGGCATTGCGAACATTCTGCCAGAAAGTAAAAACGAATTTCACGGGAGACGATGTTTATTTGACATTGACCTATGACACGCTGCACAAACGGGACAACGTAAAGAATGCCAAGAAAGACTTCCATAATTTCATCAAGCGCGTGAACCGTCGGCGTAAAAAAGCGGGGCTTCCCACGGCAAAGTATATGGGAGCCATCGAACGCAAGGGAACGAATATTCATTTCCACCTGATTATCAGCGGGGGACTGGACCGCAATGAGCTGGAAGACGTTTGGGGCAATGGCCTGAGCAACGCCAGCCGGTTGCGGATAGACGATGCAGAATTGATGCAGCGGCTCTGTCAGTACATCATGAAGGAAGCCCGCGATAAAGAGAAATTCGAGAACACGTATATTTGTTCACGGAATCTGGAAAACCCGAAGGTCACGAAAACAGACTGGGCGTTTACGCATCGTAAGCTGGAAGAATTGGCAGGTCAGACAGACTGCCGGGACGTATGGGAAAATTTATATCCTGGCTATGAATTCATCGAAGCCAGCAGTACGTTCAATGAATTGACGGGCTGGCATATCACGGTAAAAATGACGAGGAGGGATAGCGACGTATATTGCAAAGACAAAAAGAGTACGCCTCCGGGGAGTCAAACTAAAACGGCTCAACGACAGCGTACACGAAAGAGACGGGTATAAGTGCATCGTCTGTGGGAGCTACATCGACGACGGGGAAAAGATGCACCATGAGCCGTGCGGGATTTATAAGTCGGATGAAATCAATAAAACCGTCACGCTTTGTGAGCGATGCCACTACGAGCGCCACCACGGGGCCAGGGCGGCAGAAATACGAATGAAGTGCGTGGCCTACTTACGAACTCTTTATGGGGAGGCAGGCGCACGTAAAGAATAGGAGGTGAGACGATGGAAGTGCATATCAGCATTACCGGGGACGACGAATCCGGAAAAAAAGTTCTGGACATTTTGACGGGCGGCGGCATACTGGACAATCTGGAAACGCCAGCCAAGCCCAAGAAACATCCAGGACGACCGAAGAAGCACGTAGAGGAAGATATTGACATGAACGAAGTGTCGGAAAAGATTTTCGGAAAGTAGGCGAGGCGAATGAACAGTGAACATTACCAAGACCCGACAGCGGAAAAAGCAATCAGCCGGGTTGAAAAGAAGCGGCAGGAGAAGCGGAAGAACCGTAGGTATCGTATACGCCGGATGCTGTTGAAGCGGGCGCTGGAAGAAATTGCGACTATCTGCGGATTCAAGGTGCACATTACGTTCATCGAAAGCAAGGTGAAGTTATGATCATCCACAAGAATTGCGTGCGCAGTAATGTTGTCCGAATCGGATACCTCGAAAACGAAAAAGAAGCGCCGCGGGAATATATACTGAAAAGCAAAGAACTGGCCCGGCCAGAGCTGTATAAAGCCATGGAAAATATTTTTCAAGTTATGGCCAATGCGGATACCTGCTTTGCCGCGGTATGCGACGGGGAGATTGAAGACATCGTGATTAAATACAACCGTGACAACAGCGTCGATAATTACGTATTAGCCGGAGCGATGCACGGCGATGACGGATTAGTCGCTACATTCAAGACGGAAAAGATTTATGCTAGAGCTTGGATGGAGCTGGACAACGCCGTGCGAAGCGCTATGAAGGAAGCGGAATTATTCATCAAGGGAAAGCGGGCGCAGATGACGCTGGACATTGAAGCGGAAACGCCGGCACAGAAATTAAAGGGAGGGGTAGCGTGACAAGCAAAGAATATCTACACAAAGTTTGGATGGCCCCTATCAGGCTGAAAGAATTAGAGCAGGAAGAGCAGGACATCAAAGAAGATATTTTGCATCTATCAGCTACCGATTATAGCGTACCGAGAGTTTCCGGCGGCGGATGCGGCGGAGACACGTCGGATAAAATTATCCGCTATATGGATGCCAGGGATAAAGTAATGACAGAATGGGATGGTTGGATTAATCTTCGGATACAGTGCCGAGAAGTTATTATGGGAATTTCTTGCGGAGAAGATACTGAGATTTTTCAAACCGTCTTGAAGTACCGCTACCTGGGACACATGCAGTGGGAAGAAATTGCAATACGTATGGGGTACTCGTACCGGAGGGTCACGCAGATTCACGGCAAAGCCCTGCGTGCCTTCGAAAAATCTTTTGAAAGATTTCCTATAATTTCCTATGGGTAGTATGATATAGTGTATATGTGGACCAAAGGGAAAAGCGGCCACTCTCATGTAAAGCAACGCAACCGAATATGGAAAGCACCGTCTCAATCGCGAGGCGGTGCTTTTCATATACAGGCGTGGCACAGCAGCAGGGCGGCGCCTGCACCGCGGTGCGGAAGGGCTGGCCGACGCGGCCGACCGACGCAGGCACACACGGGCCAGCGGCTCGGTGGGTGGGCCGGGCACAGGCCAGGGCATCCAGCTTGTTTCTGAAAAATCACATTCCCTGCTGGGGTGGCCCGTCTTCACTGGCCGCGCCGGCAGAAAATAGAGGGCCCAGACGGCTGGCAAGCCCCCCCGGTGCCCAAGGTACTGTGAGCGGGGCAGGCCAACACGGGTCTGCGAGTCCCGGCGGTTCTGTCCGTCAAAATCAAAAAAATAGGTTGACAAACTGACGATTCAACCCTTTAGGAGGGAAGGAGGAATGGCAGTTAATGCAAAAAACGCATATAAAGAAGAATTTTCTGATGAAAAGTTCATTTTTTCTACGGCAGACACCTGCGATTTCTTTGGAATTTCGAGGGAAACATTGTCAAGTTGGAACAAAAAAGGCGCTCCCAAGGCCGCCCGCGGAAAGTGGAATCTGAAAGCGCTGCTCAATTGGCGGTATAAAAGCGAAAACAAAGAATCGCCGCAACTGCGAAAACTGAGGGCCGAAGCGGATTTGAAGGAGGCCAAGGCCAAACAGGAGCAAATCAAATTAGGCGTAACTAAGGATGAGTTCTTACCAGTTTACGAAGTCCGGGAAGACCTGACACTGTTGATGACTAATTTGAAGAAAAGTTTACTGGCTATCGGCCATAACGTAGCTATAGAGCTGAATTCACTGGATGCGGATGCGGCGGAAGTGGCAAAAACGGAAGTTGACAAGCGGGTACATGAAGCCCTGGAAGAATTAAGCAAGGGAGGTACATATCATCGCAAGCGGAAGAAAAAAGCCACCCTATAAGCGGTACATCCTTGATGCACTGAAGGTATTGAAACCACCGGAAAAAATGAGCGTGTCTCAATGGGCGGACCGGTATCGGATCTTATCGGCCAAAGACAGCGCGGCGCCTGGCCGATGGCATACGTCGCGGACGCCATACTTGCAGGCTATCATGGATTCATTCACTAAACCGGGCATCCACGACATTACGTTTGTCGCCGGGACCCAGCTGGGGAAGACCGCAGCCGAACAGAATATGATGGGCTATGCCATCGACCAGGCGCCAGGACCTATGCTGATCGTATATCCGACGGATAAGCTGGCCGAGTTCACAAGTCAGAACCGTATCAAGCCTATGATTGCACTGTCTAAGCCCTTAGCCGAGAAATTTGATGCCGAACACAGCCAGAAATTGGAGCTACAGTTCCAGGGCATGTATATCGCCCTAGTCGGGGCAAACAGCCCGAGCGGACTGGCATCCCGCCCTGTACAGTATGTATTCTTCGATGAAATCGACAAGTTCCCGAAGTGGTCTGGCCAGGAAGCCGGCCCGTTGGAGCTGGCAGAAGAGCGAACTAAGACGTTCTACAATAAAAAGATCGTCAAAGTATCGTCACCGACGCTTAAAACAGGGAACATCTGGAAGGGATGGGAGCAGGCCGACGCCCGCTATGAGTATTATGTACCTTGCCCACATTGTGGAACCTATCAAGTGCTCACCATGAAACAGCTGAAGTGGCCGGAAGAATCTAATGCGTATGACGCCAGAGATGCGGCAGAGTACCACTGCATTTCATGCGGCAACATCATTGATGACCGGCAGAAAATGGACATGCTGCGACATGGCAGGTGGAAAACCATCAACAATCCGCCGAAACGAGTGCACTCCGTGGCATATCACTTGAGCTCTTTCTACAGTCCGTGGCTGACCTTTGGCGACATGGCTTATAAGTTCCTGAGTGCAAAAGATGAGCCGGAACGGTTGATGAACTTCATCAACTCGTGGCTGGCCGAACCTTGGGAAAACAAGGCCAACCGGATGCAATCTGACATCGTCATGGAGAAGAAGCTAAATTACCTGCGGGGAACAATGCCGGCAGAGGCCCAGCTATTGACGTGCGGTATTGACGTGCAGCTGGACCACTTCTGGTATTCTGTCCGTGCCTGGGGGCCACATCTGACGAGCTGGCTCGTCGATTATGGCCGCGTCGAGACCTGGGGCGACGTGGAAACCGTCATCAACCGGGACTATGCCGATATAAATGGCGAGGTACGCAATATCAATCTGGCCTGCATCGACTCCGGCTACAACACAGACGAGGTTTATTCGTTCTGCGCTCAGCACATGGACGTAGCCATTCCGACTAAAGGGGCGTCTACGCCGCTGCGGGCCAGATACAGCGTTACCGTACTGGATAAGGCCGTTGGCTTTGGGCTGCGGCTTTATAACTTCGACACCAATCAGATGAAAGACTTCATCGCCGGGCGCCTGGGCGTAGCTGCCGGAGCCGCCGGCAGCTGGAATGTCTGCAAGGATGTTGAGCCTTATTATGCAGACCAGATTTGCGCCGAGCAGAAGGTCGAACATAAAGACAAAAAGGGGCGGATAACGCTGAGATGGGAACCCATATCCAGTCATGCGCAAAACCACTTGCTGGATACAGAGACCAACAGTGCCCTGGCTGCAGAAATACTTGGCGTCCGCTATTTAATGGAACCCGACACAGAAGAAATGAGCGAGCCGGAAGAAAATGACTGGCTCGGAGATGCCGGGAAAAACTGGTTTTAGAAAGGAGGTGAAAGGTATTGGATACACTGGAAATCCAGCTGGAGCGCGTACAGACAGCGATTGCCGCGATTGAAACAGGGGCGCAGAAGTATGAAATCAACAACCGCAGTATTACCAAGGCGGACCTGGCCACGCTGTACAGCCGCGAAAAGCAGCTGAAAGCCGCCATTGCGGCCCAGGATGGCGACAACATTTTGTATGCGAATACCGAAAGACGATGAACCTGCTTGACAATGTTATTCAGATTTTTTCACCTAAGTGGGCCTGCGAACGGGCGGCTTACAGGGAGCTGCTGAGCCGCTATGAGGCCGGTGAAATCAACCGCTTCAACGATGACTGGACGCCTATCAACGCCGACACAGAAAATACCGATAAGACACAGCGGGATATTATCAAAGCCCGTGCTCGATATCTGGAAAACAACAGCGATATCGCCAATGCAGCTGTCGGCGGGATTGTACGTAATGTCGTCGGCGTCGGAATCAAACCCCAGGCCAGGACGCCGCTGGAAGCACTGAATAAGGACATTGAGCGCCTGTGGGACCAGTGGTGCCGGCCGGAAAACTGCGACATTACCGGGAACCAGACGTTTTATGAAATGCAGCGCATGCTGCTGAGGCGGAAAATCGTAGATGGCGAAATCCTGGTCAAAAAAATAACCGACAAAGACGCAGTGGTTCCCTTCAAACTCCAAATCATCAAATCCGATATGCTAGACCCTTACTTACTGTATGCTCCCAAAACGAACCGAGTCATCCGCAGCGGCATCGAGCTGAACGACTATCTAAAACCGGTAGCGTACTGGATCCGGCGCAAAAGCCCGGATGGGTATATTGAGTACGAGCCCGACCGCGTGCCGGCCGCGCAGATCATTCACCTATGGACCAAGAACCAGCCGGACCAGATACGAGGGATGTCTGACTTGACGCCTATCATCAAGCGTATCAAAGATACGGCCGACTACCTGGACGCCGAAACGGTGGCTGCTAAAATCGCGGCTTGTTTTTCGGTATTTATTACCAGCGAGTTCGGGGGGGCTAATGTCGGGCGCGGGAGCAAGATGGACAAAGACGGGAAGAAATTGAAACGCGTCAGCCCCGGGATGATCCAATATCTAAGCCCTGGCGAGAAGATAGAGACGGCGAACCCGTCGCGCTCTATTACGTCCGCTAAAGACTTTGTCGCCGTCCAAGAAAGGCTGGCAGGGTCAGGACTTGGGCTGTCCTATGAAATGATGTCGCGGGACTTCCAAAAAGCGTCCTTCAGCTCGGCCAGACAAGGAGCTCTGGAAGACCGAAAGACCTTCGAACCTATGCAGCTATTCATGGCCTCGCATTTTTGCCAGGTCGTCTACGAAGAGTTCATGGATGCGGCTGTCCTGTCGGGCGCGTTACAGATACCGGACTATTGGCAGCATCGCACACTGTACACCAAGGCCGAATGGGTCGCTCCTGGGTGGTCGTGGATTGACCCTGAAAAGGAAGTCGATGCCGACATTAAAGCCATACAGAATGGAGGCAAGACGCTGTCGCAGTGGTGTGCAGAACGCGGATATGATTGGCGGGAACAGTTGGAACAGATGGCACTGGAAAAGCAAACTGCCGAATCTCTGGGGCTGACGCTGTCTGTGCATACGCCAGAATCGGTCCAGGCCGCCGAAAGCAATCACAAAGACAATAACCAAGGAGAGGATGGAAAAAATGAACCAGAAGAACAAGAAGAATCTGAGCCGGAATCTTAACGGCAACATGATTTTATTGAGGGCTGAGGGCGAAGAAGATAACCGTCAAGTACAGTTATCCTTTTCCAGCGAAGAACCGTATCAAAGATGGTTCGGCCCGGAAATCCTCAGCCATGAAGAAGGCGCAGCCGACTTGAGCCGGTTGCAGGACATCGGGGTATTGTTGTGGCAGCACCGGCCAGACGCCCCAATTGGCAAAATCATCGACGTATCCATCGACACGGCCAAGCGCCGCGGCGTGGCTACCGTGCAGTTCGACGAGGATGAATTGTCGGATATGATTTATCAAAAAGTGCTCAGCGGGACGCTAAAAGGAGTTTCCGTGGGCTATGATGTAAGTGTATGGGAATCGGTCAGCGAAGGCGCTACGAGCTCAGATGGACGATTTACAGGCCCCTGTGACATCGCCAAGCGCTGGACTCCCTACGAAATTTCTATTGTATCGCTGCCGGCAGACCCGACGGTCGGTGTAAACCGGCAACTCGAAGAAGGAGAAAACGACGTGAGAGAAAAAGATAAGCAGAATGAGCAGAATGTAAGAGAAATGGCAATGAACGATGAAAGGGACCGTGTCAATGAAATTGTGTCCATGTGCCGCAGTTTTAATTTGAGCCCTGACGAATACATTTCCCAGGGAACCAGCGTGGATGATGCAAGAGCCGCCATCCTAACGGAACTGGCAGCACAGCGAAAACCTTCAGAAGTATCGGTAACCGCCGACGAAAGCGAAAAGTTCCGCGCCGCCGCAACGGACGGCCTGGCTCTTCGCGCTGGCGTGGCCGTTACTAAGCCGGCCGACGGGGCCGAAGCCTTCCGGGGTAAACGGATGCTTCGCCTGGCAGCAGAATGCCTTGAACGGGAAAAGGGTGTAGATACCCGAAAATGGGACGATGAGATGTTAGTCAGAGAAGCCCTGACAGGGACCGGCGCTTTTCCGGGAATCCTGTCGAATGTAGCCAATAAATCGCTTGCCCAGGCCTATGCCACGGCGCCGACGACGTTCCAGCACTGGACAAGCACGGGGTCGAACTCGGATTTTAAACAGGCAACGCGCTATCGTCTGTCGGAAGCAGATACGCTTGAACCGATGACGGAAAATGGCGAATTTAAGAATGCCGAAGTGTCGGAAGGCTCCGTTGTGACAGTAGTTGGCACGTACGGCCGCTCTTTCTCGATTACCCGTAAAGCCATCATCGACGACGATCTTGGGGCATTATCGCAGATTCCCAGCAAGTACGGTGCGGCGGCGAAACGAGGCATCAATAAGCGCGTATATGCACTGCTTAAGCAGAATCCCTGGATTGAAGGCGCGGCACTCTTTGACGAAGAACATAACAACTTAACGAAAGGCAGCATTTCGGTCACTTCCCTGGGCGCCGCCAAGGCCTTGATGGCACGACAGACCAACCTGAAAGGCGAAGAAGCCTTGAATGTGCAGCCGGCCTACTTGATTGTGCCGCCGGAATTGGAAGTTGCAGCGGCTCAGCTGGTCAGCTCCGCCGTTGACCCGACCAAGTCCAATGCCACACCAAACCCCTTTGCCAACAGATTGACCGTTGTTTCTGATCCAGAATTGACCGATGCGGCTGAATGGTACTTGGCCGCAGCACCTGGCATCCTTCCGAGCATCGAAGTAACGTATCTGAATGGCAAAGAAACGCCGACCGTAGAAAGCGCTGTACAGTTCGATACACTGGGCATCAAATGGCGCGTATACCTCGATTTCGGGGTTAATCTGATTGATTTCCGTGGTTTGCTCAAATCGAGCGGAAAGGATAAATAAATGGCAACTGCAAAATACATTCAAAAAGGACAGACGATTGATTACACGCCTAAAAGCAACATCGGGTACTTGGAAGTCGTTCCTTTTGCCGCCTGCATTGGCGTCGCCGCCGAAGCCATTGAAGCGGGCAAAACAGGGGCTGTCAGCCTGGTCGGCGTATATGAATTACCGGCCGCGACTGGGTTGGCCATTACGACAGGCGATGCTGTGTACTGGTCCGAATCGGACAACGTAATCAATAAGACGGCAGAAGGCGGAGTTCCGGCAGGCCTCTGCATTGCCGACAAAGCCGATGCCGCCACGACAGTACTGGTGAAAATTGGCTGATGTTTAAAGATATGGTGGCGGCAGATATCGACCAAGTGATCCTGAATGAAGAAGAGTTTGCCGACTGGCACGATTTGAACGGGACAAAATGCCTCTGTGTCGTATCTGATGATGCGACACGGAAGCGGTCCACGCTGTCCAGCCGAAACTATAGCGGCCTGCATGGAGAATTTACCTGCCTGGCCGTCAAGAAAGATTCCCTGCCACGAGAACCCAAACAGGGCGAAAACTTCAAGTTCGATGGGAAGCTTTACAAAGTCATATCGTGCGTCGACGACATGGGCATGTATACCATCGAACTCGGTGCGTATAGAATGGGGATGACATGATGCTTGAAATTGACGTAAGCGATTCCTTACAAAAGGCAGAAACCCTGCTGGAAAGCATGCCAGGGGCCGCAGAAAAGGCCTTACAGACATCTATCCGAAAGTCCATCCGTGGCGCCAAAAAAGACGCCGTACAGAAGGTCAAAGAACGTTATACTATCAAGCCATCCTACGTGACGCGGACCATGAAAGTAACGTACCGGGGGCTGATAGCCTCATTAGTATCCAAGGGCCCCGTAAATGATCTGGCTTACTTCAGACACAATCCGGGGAACCCGCCTAAACATCGCCCGCCGACAGGCGTATACACGTACGCCGAAGTCGTAAAAGGCCAGGGTGGAACGATTGCCCATGCGTTCGTAGCCCGTATGAAGTCGGGCCATGTAGGCGTATTCCAGCGAGCTGGACACGGATCTTCCAATGCCAGCCTGCCGATTGAAAAGATTTCCGGGCCGTCGACACCACAAATGCTGGGGACGCCGACGGTTGCCGAATTTATCGAAAGGAAGGCCCAAGAAAGAATGGCAGAAAATTTAGATCATGAAATCAACGCCTTCCTTATGGGGTTTAGAAAATGATACCTGTATTACTGATTGAAGAATTGGCAAAATGCATCCGCAGCGCTGTCAAAGACTATAAGCTCCAGGCCGAAGGACAGGCAGACAAAACGGTAACGGTATATGAGCAGCACATCTCCGAAGAAGATTTTCTCAGCGATACGTATTACCCCTTGGTTATCGTCAGCCTGCAAAAAGTAGAAGATGGCGAAAGCAAAGAAATGCCGGAATCCTACGCGACCGTAGGACTCACTATTGGCTGCTATGGAGAAGACAAGCGGGCCTGGCAGGATACACTGAATATCATGGAACGCATTCGGCAATCTGTGCTAAAGAAGCGGACCATCGCGAATCGGTTCCGTCTGCGCCTGCCTACCAAGTGGGAGACTATCGAAGGACAGCCGTATCCATTTTGGTACGGCTACGGAACACTGGTCTACACGATTGCCCAGCCTGTGGAAGAAATGGAGTATTAATGGAAACACGCATCAAATCTTATATCTATATTGGACCCAACCGGATCCAAGATGGATTGAAAAGCGGGCGCGTCTATAGAGACGGCAAGCCGTTTCGACGCGTCCAGGAGCTTCAAGAAAAATACCCTGGCATTGAGCAGCTGTTTGTCCGCGTAGACAAAGCCGGGGAAGCGGAAAAAGAGAAACAAAGAAAAGGCACGGCCATCTACATGGCTTACCAAGCAGTAAAGAGAGGAGAAAAGCATGACTTATAAACATGGCATTTTTACATCCGAGCAAGCGACGGGACTTATCCCTATGACCGAAACGGATGCGGGGTTGATTGTAGCTTTTGGCACTGCGCCAGTGCACCTGGCATCGGACCGGGCACAGGAAAATACACCGGTACTCTGCTATACCTACAAAGATGCCGTAGCCGCCTTGGGCTACTCGGATGACTGGAAGAAATATACGCTCTGCGAAGCCATCTATACACACTTTGCACTGTATAATATGGCACCGATTGTCCTGGTGAACTGCCTGAGCACGAAGAAGCATACCAAGCAAAAAACGAGTGTAGAAGTTAAATTGACGGACGGTAGCGCTAAAATTAACGACGCTGTCCTGCTGGAAACCTTACAGTTATCGACACAGGTCAGCGGCCAGGCAGATACCGTGAAAGGCACTGATTACACAGCGGCCTATAATGACGACGAAGAAGTCGTTTTGACTGCGTTAGATGGTGGGAAGCTGGTCAGCACCAATACGGTTTATGCCACATACACGGCCTTGGATCCGAGCACAGTGACGGCGGATGACATTGTTGGCGGCGTCAGCACGGAAACGGGTGCCAGCAGCGGGTTAGAGCTGTTAGATGAGGTTTATCCGAGATTCGGTATTGTACCGGGTATCGTCATTGCGCCGGGCTGGTCGGACAATGCCGCCGTTGCAGCTGTTATGAAAGCGAAGGCCAAAAACATTGATACTGTATTTCAGGCCATCACGATTCATGACGTAGCTGACAGCGTAACGAAATACAGCGATGTATCTGAATGGAAAAACAAGAATAACTTTACCGACACGACAGAAATTGTCTGCTGGCCGAGAGTTAAGAATGGTGGTAAATTGTACCATCTATCTACCCAGATGGCCAGCCTCATGAATCAGGTAGATTCGGAAAATAAGGATATTCCTTACTATTCGCCGTCCAATCATTCACTGCAAGCTGACGGGGCCTGCCTGGCCGACGGAACAGACGTTTATCTGAATGTCGGCAGTGCCGGCTATTTAAATGGACAAGGCGTTATTACGGCGCTGAATTTTATCGGCGGCTGGAAGTTGTGGGGCAACCGGACAGCTGCCTATCCGTCGAATACAGACCCGAAAGACGCGATGCTGACCAATCGACGCATGTTTAACTGGGTCGGAAACACCCTGGTTACGTCCTTCTGGAGCAAAATCGACAATCCTGCCAACAAGCGGCTCATCGCGACAGTCGTAGACAGCGCCAATATTTGGCTGAATGGTCTGACGGCCAGCGAATGTTTGCTGGGCGGACGTGTGGAGTTCCGCAGTGACGAAAACACGACGACGGATCTGGAAGACGGAAAACTGCATTTCCATGTATATATCACGCCGCCGTCGCCGGCGCGGGAAATCGATTTCATCCAGGAATACGACCCGTCTTATATGGACACTTTATTTGAATAAGGAAGGTGAACTGAGATGCCGATTAATGAACAGCGCGATAAATTAATCAACTATGAAGTCTTTTTAGGCGGCAAGCGTAAACTGGGCATGGCAGATATTACGCTGCCTAAAATCAAGTACCTGACCAACACAATGAAAGGTGCCGGCATTGGCGGTGATATCGACATGCCGACGCTGGGCATGACCAGTGATATGGATTTGACTATCAAATGGCGGACCATCAACACTGACGTCGCAGAACTTTTCGCACCTAGGGCACACGATTTAGTTTTCCGCGGCGCCAATCAGCATTATGATGCGGCGACAGGAGAACTTGTAACAGATTCGATTCGGATTAACGTGCGGGCACTGCCGAAAGAAATGGACGTCGGCAAGCTGGATCCGGCAAGCCAGACTGATTCGACGAATCAGATGAGCGTGCTGTACTTCCAGGAAAAAATCAACGACAAGAAGAGAATTGAAATTGACAAGCTGAATTATATTTTCGAAGTCGACGGCGTAGATTACTTCGCGCCCGTCCGCGCAGCATTGGGATTATAGGAGGTACTCATGGATACGACAAATTTACAGGCCGGACTGGAAGCCTTGACCGGATATGATTTCGAGCAAGCAGAAAACGCGGAACGCACGGCCGGGAATATGACGCCGGACATTAGCTTCAGCAAAGGGTTCCAGGCTCGTCTTGCTGCTAAAGCACTGGGCGTATCTATTACGGATATCAAGAACTTGGGTATTCGTGAATACGCCGTCATCACGACAAAGGTAATGAATTTTTTATTCGCGAATTTGGCCGCCGACGTCCAGGCTGCCGCAAATGGGGACCAGCCGACCAATATGCAAGAATCGCCGTCGAACTCGTAGAGTACGACAGACTGGACTTTTGGATGGGACAAAGCGTATACAGCATAAAGCGCTGGCTGGAACTCATTCAAGAGCATGAACGAAATAAATAAGACCCCTTTATGGGGCCTTATTTATTATCCAGTATAAAGCGGTTCACGAGGTAATACAGGAGACGGAATACAAGTTTTAAAAGACGCACTCCGATGTTTACAAAAAACATAAATACGAATAGTGCAATCGTTACATACAGTGCAGTAAGCAGCATAACAATCACATCCTTTGTTAATTTCATTATATCAGAAAGGAGGGAGAAACGGTATGGCCATGGGACATGTTTTTGAAATCGCCTTTGCTATCAGTGCAACACTGGGCGCAGGCTTTCGCGGCGCAACAACTGGCGCCACGAATCAAATGAAACAATTAGGAAATACGGCAAAAAGCATCAGTGCTCAGCAGAAGCAGCTGGACCGGGCCTGGAAAGCTAGCGCCGCCTCTGTGAAAACATATGAACGACAACTGGTAAGCCTGAAAAACCAATTCGACCAAGGAAAAATCACTGCGACACAATACCAGGCTAATACCCGGCGTATCGGCCAGGCTATGAAGACCGCCGGGATGAGTGCGGAAGAATATCGCACGCACTTGCAGCGTTTGCAGCAGGAAATGGATAAAACGAGGGCGGCACAAGCTAAACTGCAACAAGTATTGATGGCCAGAAACAGTGCAATGGCCAATTTCAGTGCCGCCAGCAGCGGACTGATGAGCGGTGCCGCAACGGTTACCATGATGAGTGCCCCAATTGTCAGCATGATTCAAACAGCGGCAAACTTTGAAGCTGCCATGTCCAAGGTCAAGGCCATTACCAGCTCCAGCGACCAAGAAATACAGCAGCTAACGAACCAGGCCCGCGAATTAGGCGAGCAGACCCAGTTTTCAGCTACCCAGGCCGCCGACGCGATGAGCTATTTAGGGATGGCAGGTTGGAACACGGAGCAAATCATGGCCGGGATGCCAGCATTACTCAACCTAGCCGCCGCCGGAGGTACTGATTTAGCCCGTACAGCGGATATCATTTCGGACGATCTGACAGCCTTTGGGCTATCGGCAGAAGATGCAGGTCATATGGCAGACGTCTTTGCCGTAGCGGCCAATAAAACGAATACCAGTATCGAAATGCTGGGCGAAACGATGAAATACGCCGCTCCGGTCGCTCACGCTTTCGGGGCATCCATGGAAGAAACGGCGGCCATGGCCGGCATCATGGCAAACTCAGGCATCAAGGCCAGCCAGGCCGGTACGGCCCTGCGGTCTGGGTTTATCCGCTTAGCAGGGCCGCCGAAAATGGCCCGAAAAGCCATGGAAGAACTGGGGTTGTCCATGGAAGATATCACGGCAGAGCAGAAAGAAGCGGCTATGGCCATGGAATCGCTGGGAATTCAAATGAGCGATCAGAATGGGCCTCGCAAGATGTCTGCTATCCTGAGTGAATTAAGGGATAAAACCCAGAACTTGAGCAAGGAAGAAAAGCTGGCTACGCTGGGCGCCATTTTTGGTAAGGAAGCGGCCACCGGGTGGCTGGCTGTGCTGTAAGCCGGGCCGGATACCTTTAATAGTCTGGTAGACGCCATGGAACATTCAGACGGGGCCGCTGCGCAGATGGCTGAAACTATGAATGATAATGCCAAAGGCGCGGCTATACGGCTGAAATCGGCCGTCGAGTCATTATCTATCAGCGTAGGTAATATATTCCTGCCAACCATCGCCAAAGGGGCTGACACATTGGCTGCGTGGGCTGGTGGCCTGTCAAAAGTAGCCGCCGCCCATCCCGGCGTTATTGAAGGCATGATGGGAATTGCCGGCGCAGCTGTTGGGCTATTTGCCTATGTCAAAATATCCAACTTCCTAAGCTCAGCATTTAAGCTGTTAAAGGCACAGTATGAATTCATCAAAACGATGCAACTCGCCGAAAAATTCGCCAAAATCGGTCAGGCTATGGCGAAAATCGGGCCGATTGCCATGCGCATGGCTACCACCGTAGGCGGTGCTATGCTCCGACTGGGAGCGGCTATGATGGCCAACCCGGCAGGACTGGTCATCATCGGCATTGTGGCCGTCATTGCGGCGTTGTACTTGCTATACAAGAACTTCGATAAAGTAAGGGAAGGCGCAGCCAATGCCTGGAAATCTATTTCTACCGGCGCTGCCGGAGCCTGGAATAGCTTGACCGGGTCGGTTAGCAGCGCTTGGGGAAAAATCAAAGCCGGCGCCAGTTCTGCCTGGGCCAGTTTAAAAAATGGTGTTTCTGCGGCCGGGGCGGGAATTAAAAATGGCCTTATGAAAGTCGTTGGATTTTACGTCAATTTTTACACAAGCCTGCCAGGACGGATAGCCTTTGCTATTGGATTCATCGTAGGCGTTTTAAGGGCCCTGCCAGGAAAAATTGCTAGTATGGTTACAGCAGCCGGACAATGGCTGAGACGCCTGCCGTCCATCTGCTTAGCCGCCGGCTCTGCTTTCATTGCCGCAGCCGCCAGCTGGCTCAGCGCAGCTTATAGCAGCGTCGTGTCGTGGATAGGCAATATGATTGAAGGCGCGGCTACCTTCTTAATGGAATTACCAGGACGGTGCATGGCCGCTGGTTCCGCCTTCATTGCCGCAGCATCTGCTTGGCTAAGCGAAGCTTACGAAACAGCTGTATCGTGGATGAGCAATCTCGTCCAAGGTGTGTACAACTTCCTCGTACAGTTACCGGAATATTGCGCAGAAGCCGGCGCGGCTTTTGTTTCGGCAGCAGGACAATGGGCTAGCGAAGCCTATGACGCTGTAGTGAACTGGATTAAACAGATTCCTGGCGCTATCAGCGAAACGCTTTCTGGAGCTTGGAAAAGCATCAAAGCACAGTTTTCAGAAGGCATTACCGTCGGTGTACGCACCGTAACCGACTCAGGGGGCGGCGATGAACCAGCAGAAAATGCGCGCGGCGGCATTTACAGCCGTGGTGCCTTCCTGACTTGGTTTGCGGAAGACAGCGATGAAGCAGCCATTCCTTTGGACGGATCACCCAGGGCCATTGGACTTTGGAAGAGGGCTGGGATGGCATTAGGGTTTAATACCGATGAAATAGAACCGGAAAGGTCTGGCCAGAAAGGTCCGAATCGGACTATACCTGCAACCGTTCGCCCGCGAATTCAAAGAACGCCGGGCATCACTATCCAGCAAGAAGACCAGGCGCCGACTGCGCCCAATATGGTATTCAACATGAACTTCTATGGAGAAACACAGCCTAAACGCGTTGAAAGTGCTGTAAAAGAAGCAGCACAACAAGCAAGGCAGAGCTTTGCGGAGCAGCTGGAATCCTATCGACACGAACGGAGGCGAGTAAGTTTTGGCTACTAGGTACAGAACTATCAGCGGAGATACATGGGACCTCATTTCATACCGCGTGTATGGAGATTGCAAGTACACGGATACCCTTATTAACAATAACACCGCTTATGCGGATGTTGTAGTTTTTGGAGCCGGAACGATATTGAATGTCCCTGATATTGAGTTGGAGACACCGTCAGCCCTGCCGCCATGGAAGAGGTGATGTAATGAATTTATGGGAAACATATGCTAAAAAATTATTTCCCCAACTGACGACGTCACAGGCTCGGATGGCAAAGGTCATCGTGCTCTACAATCACGAAAACATTTCGCTACAAATTGATAAGTACGCTAAAAGCGTGACCGTCGATGATGTCATGGATGGAGAAGCAGACAGCTTGAACATTACCCTGGAAGACCGTTCAGAGTTTTGGAAAGACGGATGGCTGCCAGAACGCGGGGCCATGCTCGATATCGTATTGATTACGTCCCATTGGGTAAATGGGGAAGACCTTCAGAGTCTTCCCATAGGAAAGTTTGAGATTGATGAAATCGAATGCAGCGGCCCACCAGAAGAAGTGAAAATTAAGGGCGTATCTATCCCGAACAACGCAGAAATCCGAAGCGTAGAACATTCCCAGGCATGGGAAAAAACGAAGCTGTCGGCCATTGCCCAGGACATTGCAGATCGGGCTGGACTACAGCTCTTTTATGATACATCGGAGGACCCCGTACTGGATAGAGCTGAAGAAACGGCTCAAACAGATCTGAGCTTTTTATATAAGCTATGCCAGGATGCGGGATTATGCCTGAAGGTATCCGATGAAAAAATCATCATCTTTGACGAGCAAAAGTATGAAGACCAAGACCCAGTCATGACTATATTCAAGGGGCATGACTCACTGGAATCCTATTCCATCAAAGCCACGATTCACGAAGTTTATAAATCCTGTCATGTGAAGTATAAGAACAGTAAAAGCGGCGAACTTATCGAATTTACCTATACCGTGCCGGAGCGGGAAAACCTGCCTGGTATGACACTGGAGGTAAACGAAGAAGTCGCCGATGTTGCCGAGGCCGAGAAGCTGGCCAAGAAAAAACTACGGGAAAAGAACCGGGAAGAAGTACAGGCAACGGTAACGATGGCCGGAAATTTCTATATGCTGGCTGGCAATACCGTCATGCTGGACGGCTTCGGGAAATTCAACGGCAAGTACGTCATCACGAAAGCCAGCCATAACTTGGGTAACGGCTACACCGTACAATGTGACTTGCGGAGGTGCTTATATGGATACTAAAGCCATAGCCAATGTGCTGAAGAACATGTTTCGGGTCGGAAAAGTATCATCCCTCAATCCGGAACAGAATACAGCCCGCGTGTACTTTGAGGATCAGAGCGGCATGGTATCCTGCGAACTGGCTATTTTGAATCGAGGCAGCAAGGTTGTCAAAGATTACTGGATGCCAGACGTTGGTGAAGACGTGCTTTGCCTCAATCTTCCGAATGATAAAAACAAGACGGTCGGGTGGATCCTGGGAAGTTATTTCAGCCAGAAGGATAGCCCACAAATTGCAGATGACAAGGTGCGACGCATCGACTATGGGGACGGAAGCTATATTGAGTACGACCGAAAATCACACACCCTGAATATCCACTGCGTCGGCGACATCAACATTACGGGAGCTACTATTAATCTGAATTAGGAGGCGATGACAATGCCAGCAGCGGCCAGAAAAGGAGACAGTGAAACCGGAACCTGTGACCTGGGGAAAGGCTGTTGTCCTCATACTCGGAACGGGAGCAATGGGATAGTTTCAGCCGATGTAATCATCAATGGACTGGGAGCACATCGTTTGGGGGATACGGGGCCGTGCAACTGCCCGCATAGCGGCACGTTTCAAAGTACGGGGGCATCTGCTACCGTCTTTGTAAATGGAAAGGGCGCCGTTCGTATTGGCGATGCGACGACCTGCGAAACATGTGGAAAAGGAGGGCGGCACACGACAGGGAGCTCGAATGTTTTCATTGGAGGATAGTCATGTCATTTCTATCAAACGTAATCCGGGCGCGGCTACAAACGGCTGCTCAACGGATGGAACAAAATGCTATCAGCATATTACGCGGGAAATTGTCATCCTGGGGCCTGAGCATCCCTATCGGATGTCTGGGGCCTGTTGTCTTCACTGTTTCCAGCTCAGAAGTGAGGACTTTTTCGGACTGGAAGCGGGAAGCCAAGGGAAGGTATGCTACACATAACGTAATGGGCGGGCGGCCTGTACTGGAATTCCTGGGAACCGATTTGCAAACCATTACATTCACCATGCGGCTCAGCGTCTTCCTGGGAGTGAACCCGGCGAACGAAGCGGCGAAACTGCGCCAGCTATGCGAAGAAGGCACATCCATGCCGCTCGTCATCGGTAATGAGCCGATAGGGGAAAATAACTGGATTATCGAAAGCATCGGAGAAGAAACCCAGGAATGGGACAACAACGGGAATATACTGACATCGACGTTACAGGTAACCTTGAAAGAATATGTAGGCGATATGATCGTCTTAGGGGGAGACTATGATTTGGCAATGGAAGGAGATGAAGAGTCGTGAATGTAGTGCTGGAAATGGAACTGGATCATGTTGACTTCGCGCCTTCATCCATGGCGGCCGAAATCGTTCAAAACGTACAAACCATTTTGACGACGCCAAAATATACGGTCCCCCTGGACCGGGAACTTGGCATTGATGCCAGTATGTTGGATGCCCCGATTGCCGTAGCCCAGGCACGAATCAGTAGCGAAATCATAGCGGCCATACATCAATACGAACCCAGGGCATCTGTAACCAAAGTGGCCTTTAAAGGGGATGCCGCTGAAGGAACTATCAGCGCTGTCGTCAGCGTGAAAATTACCGAATAGGGGGCGACTATATGCGACTACAAGATTTACCAGATGTCGAATTCTTAGACACAGATACAGAGACAATTAAAAATAGCATCATCACCATTACAGAAGGAATTTTAGGAAGAAAATTGGCCAGGGCGGACCCGCTGCGGTTATTCCTCAACTCCTTGGCACTTATCATCATACAGCAAAGAGTCGCGTTTAATCATGCCTTCAAGATGAACCTGCTGGCTTACACTGAAGGCGACGCCATGGACCATATAGGAAATTTTATCGGATGCGAACGCATTGAAGCAACGGCAGCCACAACGACTATCCAGGTGACGCTATCAGCTACACAGAACCATACCGTCATCGTTCCGGCCGGAACCCGAGTCGCGACGGACGACAATGTCGTATTCTTCGTCGAAAAAGACATCGACGTACCCATTGGAAGCCAAACAGCGACAGGACGAGCTCTTTGCCAACAGAAAGGGAGCGTTGGCAACGGGTACGACATCAATGCCGTAAAAAATATCTTAGACAATGTCCCTTATGTGGCGGAAATCACCAACATCACCATGACAGAAGGCGGGGCAGAACGTGAGAGCGATGAAGACTACCGGGAACGGATCCACGAGGCTCCGGAGAAATTTTCCACGGCAGGGCCCGCGGGAGCATATGCTTATTACGCTAAACAGGCATCTTCTAACGTTGCCGATGTAGCAGTAGAAAGCCCAAGCCCCGGAAAAGTTACCGTTTACCCCTTACTGAATAATGGAGAGTTGCCAGGAGACGAAACACTGGCGCTTATAAAAGAAAAAATCAATGCAGATGATGTACGGCCTTTGACTGACTATGTCACCGTAAGCAAGCCGACGACATTATCTTATATGATTAATCTCACATACTACATTAGCAACACAGATAAAGCTAATCAATTAGCCATAAAGCAAAAAGTAGAGCAAGCGGTCAAGGACTATGTTATATGGCAAAAAAGTAAATTAGGACGAGACATCAACAGAACCGAGCTTTACTATCGCATTAAAGCGGCGGGCGCAAAGCGGGTAGAAATAATGTCACCGACTTCTGATACCGTCGTAAGCAACCATCAAGTGGCCATTGCATCGACCACGAATGTATTGTACGGAGGACTAGAAGATGAGTAAAAACTTACCCAGCATAAGTATGCTCGACATCCTGCCACCAAACCTATGCGACGATAAGAACATTGTGGCCGCCGCAAAAACTATAGATGCTATGAATCAGTATAGTATCAGTAAGCTGCCAAATGGCGTATTGATATCAAATATTGACCAGTTAACAGACAACATATTGAATGTTATGGCTTGGCAATGGCACTTGGAAAATTTTGATGTTAGTTGGCCAGAGAAGACCAAAAGGGGCACTATCAGGAAATCACTAACATGGCATAGAAAAAAAGGAACGAAAGCTGTTGTTCAAGATGCCGTAAATGAGCTTGTTGCGAAATGCATGGTCGAAGAATGGTATGAATACAATGGAAAACCATACACATTTCGATTGAAAGGCAGTCTTGACGATATTAAAACCATTGGACTCAAGAAGGATGAAATAATCAACATCGCAAACAGCGTAAAAAATGTCCGTTCTTGGCTAGATTATATCGTTTTATTTGCCAGCAATCCGTTTAAACTAAATGGTTGCAAACGAGATGATTCATACATTCCAGAGACGCACAAAACAACATGGATAACGGAAATTGTTTTTAAAACAGGGCTAAACAAATCGTGCGGCACGATAGAAAAAATAGAAAGTAACGTAGCCCGAATCAAACACCACGAAACTATATTTTCAGGGAAAAAGATAAATGGAAAATTTAGACGCATAGTTTTGAACGATAGCCAATCATATAAAAAGCAGTGGGATACTACCCAAACAGTTCAGAAAAAGAAAAAAACATTTAACATCGGAGGATACTCCCTAAACAATGTTGGAATTACTCAAATAAAGAAAATCGACATCGGATACGACAAGGAGGTCATAGAAAAGCAGTTTACACAGGGAACCACAAACAATGGAGCCGTTCAAATTAGCTCCAAAGACCAGGCACTGCATATAACACACAGATGGAAAACCTTCAAAGCCGATACGATGAACGGAAAAAAAGATATCCGCTTAAACGGTGGGCAAGTACAAAAACATGAAAAAAGCGAAGTAAAAATAACACATACGACAATGAAAACCCTCGTCGGCGCGCTCACCAACGGGAGGCGGTTGACTAATAATAGCCCGACCACCACCATACGTCGGACAGTCCATACGCCAATCTATAAAAATATTATACAGAAGCCTGGAGCCACACTGCTAAATATGACGGATCATACAACAAAAAAAAGAGCAGTTGAAACAACAATCCCGGGGAAAATTATCAAGCGCTTTTCGCCAACAAAGGGGGTGATTTTAAATAGTCATGCATTGATGGGATACATTAAAATTCAGAAAGGATAATGAACATGAGTGAAGAGATAGTAAAATTTCAGGGCGATACGACAGCTCGTGAGCTTTGGGAAAATGGACCAACCGTGTCGACCGGCCTTTCCAGAGTCTTGAGCCCCAATAATCGGAACTTCGGTTTAGTGGCCTTTCAGCAAGCGAAGCCGATACTGGATTCCGAATTAAACCTGATGCAACAGATTCAAAATAAGTTAAGAGCCGACATCCTGCGGACAATCATGTCTTCAGGCATTATTAGCATGGACGTCCATGCGGGTATTACGGACAAGAAAAATACGTTGAGGATTTCCGGCGCAATGGCGTGCGTCAATGGCTGGCTACTAACATTGTCAGGAAGCAATCGGAACGATGCTGCATCGGACATTGTTTTTCCAGCCGCGCCGAACAGTGGCAGCCGCGAGGACCTTGCATTCGTAGAGTGTTGGTTTGAAGAAGTCGCACCGTCCGGCAGTCCCGAGGATGATGACGAGAACGTTTACCGCTATGGCGGCATCGCGTCTGGGACGCTTGCCAACGATTTGCAGGACAACGTGGCCGGCGCTGAGACGACGCGACGCATCCAGCTACGCTGGAACTTCCGCACCGTCACGGACGTGAATTTCACGACCTACCCTAAAGGCGTCGACAATGGTGACCGCGTGAAAGCGCGGGCCGGAGCACAGAGTGACACGAACTACACTTTCGGCAGCGTCGGCAACGGCCTGTATCGTGCGGGTGACGGCTCTAGCACCGCGTGCACGGCACTCAAGTGCGTTGATGGCTACGTCTATGCGTTGCCACTTTTCCGCGTCCATCGCCGCAACCAGACGGCGTATAATGCGACGAACAATAAAGAGGGAGCGCCGGCCTACAGCTCGGGTACGGTCATCCCGTCTGGGCTGTATCATGACGTCATCGCCGTGCAGGATGTATCGCCACTTTATCCGATTGCCTCGGCCTACGAGCAGAGCGCGAACCGCGAGAGCGACCAGGCCGTACTTAAAGAGCTTTTTCAGGCCGTCCATCAACAGGCCGCGGAGCTGACGAACTGGAAAACGCAGCGCATTCAGCAGGGCACGGCGACGATTTACAATAAATTCGTTGTCGCAGGCGGCATTATCAACGCTATCGACGGCACGCGAAACGTCAAGATTACGCGGACTGGCACGTATAGCGCGGCAAATTATTCGCTCATGTATGTAGACGGAATGCTCGTCTCCATCTACGACACGCAGAACAGCGTAGCGACAGTGCCAGTGAACAGTGGTAGCGCGGCGGCCAACTATTATGCCTACGTCGACAACGACGGAGACAAGTATAAAGTCAAGGTTGCAGACAGCGTGCCAGACGGCAAGCTTGGACTTTACCGCATCACGATTCCGGCCGGGGACACCGCGGCAAATCTCAACAACGCGAAATTCACCGACATTCGGCGCGTCGAGTCGCACTACAGCAATTATTACGGAACGATTCCCGCGACCGCGGTCACGCTGCCATACGCGGCAATCGGAAGCGATTACTCGGTCGCACTCAATATCGAAAGTACGGCTTACAACCGCGATACGGTGCTTGAAGTTACGGGCAAGAGTCCGAACGGCTTTACGATTAAGAGCCACGGCGTCGCGGATAACATCGTCGTGCGCTGGACGCTGACGCAGCCGAACGCATAAGCATAAGAGGAGGCAGAGAATATGCTGATTAAGAGAATCCCCAAGAAGTGGGGAAAAGCAGAGTACGTGCCGTTTAAGGTCGACGGCACGACGCTGTACGCAGGGCAGGGAGAGAATACGGTCCACGCCGATCTGCAAGAAATTCAGTCAGATATGGCGCAGACCGTCTACATCATGCAGGACTATTCGGGAACCTTAAGCGTCGGCTTCAATTCTTATCTCCCGTACATCTTGCTTATGGCGGAGATTCCTCCGTATCAGATGCAGATGGTCGACACGGGCGAGAAGAACAAAGACGGCGATGAGCAGTACAAGCCGGAGCGCGTTCCGATTGACATAGACAATATTCAATTCACGCTTTGGCCTATGCAGGTCGCCATCGAGTCAGAGAGCGCGGCAGCCAACACGACAACGGAAAGCGCAACCACGGCCACGGCAGCAGAAACCACGGCAGCAGAAACCACGGCAGATACGAAAGGGGAATAATCAAAATGGAAAGTTTCATCATTGACAAAGACCGCAAAGCCATTGAACACGCGAGCGGCGGCAAGAACACACTTGTATACGACAACGCGGGCAACCCGTCCGTCATGGTTGTTATTCCGAAATTCAACCTAGAAGATGTTGACCCGTCCGGCACGCTCGGCACGGGCACGCACCCGGCTTTTATTGTCCACGGTAAAGAAGTTCCAGAAATTATGATTTCTAAATATCAGAACATCGTAGTCAGCGGTCGCGCGTACTCTCTTGCGCACGAAGATCCTGCGAACTGGATTAACTTTGACGCATCGAAAGCCGCTTGCGAAGCGAAGGGCCGAGGATGGCATCTGATGAGTCGTCTTGAATGGGCAGCCATCGAGCAGTGGTGCCATAAGAACGGCTTTATGCCACGCGGCAACACGAATTACGGCAAAGCTCACGACGCGGCGCACGAACACGGCGTCATTGGCAGCGACAGCAGGACACTCACGGGCAGTGGCCCGCAGAGCTGGAACCACGACAACACGCCATATGGCATTTCTGACCTTTGTGGCAATGTTTGGGAGTGGAACGACGGTTACAAGACGGTTGACGGCAAGCTGTATGCGGTCGGTGAAGATGGCGTAGTTATGAATAATTTTGACAACCAAAATGCCTATAAAAACTTGACCGGATTTGTCGACCTCGGGACTTGCTACAACTCTACTGTTGCGGGCAACGCGAACAAGGAAACCAACGATATTGGTAAGTATAATCTCGCGGCAACCATTACGAATAAGCAGTACACCGGAAGTTCGACCGAAGAATATTACGCGGAGAACAGCAGTAAAATCACCGAGGTCGCTGCGGCTTCCGGCTTCACGATTCCGAAGAGCGTTTACCAGCTCGGCATTGCGCTTCCTTCTACGTGGACCGATGTCGACGACTATTCTTGGGTACGCAATTACGGCGAACGGCTCCCGCTCGCTGGCGGCGATTGGTACTACGGTTCGCGCGCGGGAGTTTTCGCGCTGAGCGTCTCTGACCGTCGGTCGCACGCGCGCGGCAGCGTCGGGTTCCGCTCCGCTTACATTGCGATTTGAACCTTGTCACTTGTGTTTTGCAGGCGCGGGCGATAGCCCGTGCCCTTACTTCAGAGAGGATGAACAACCATCGACAAGCTGACCATTTTGACGAAATCCGCGGACTTTATGGACGAGCTTTATGACGCGGTCGTGCAATATCCGAAGTCGGAGAAGTTCGCGCTCGGCGCGGATACAAAGGACAGCTTCATGCGGTTCTACCGGCTGATTATTGCAGCGGCAAAGAAGTATTACAAGAAGACAACGCTCCATGACGCGGATGTAGAGTTATTCGTCCTCAAGCACTTTATCCGGATGGGATTCGAGCGCCGCTATATGAGTATCAAGAGATACGAGAGGCTTTGCGCTTACATCGAGGAAATCGGCAAGATGCTTGGCGGCTGGATAAAAGCAGCGGAGAAGCGCTAATCACCTCTGGGGGATGGCCGTATATTCGGCTCCCGATCGCTGGCGGCAATTGGAACAACGGTTCGAACGCGGGAGTTTTCGCGCTGAACGTCAATAACCGTCGGTCGAACGCGAACGGCAACATCGGGTTCCGCTCCGCTTTACTTCGAACGTCAGAAGGCGCAGCCCTACGGGGCTACGCACAGTACACGAAGAAATAAAGGGGCCATTCTCCATGCACCAGCAATGGCGCAAAAAACAAAAACGGATACCCGCGGTTAGTACGGCGCACGCAGGAAGGCGCAGGCTGGAAGGGCGCGGGTAGGTTAGTAGGGATTTTGCTTGAAACGAATTGGGAATATTTATCCAGCTATTTACGACTTTGAAAATCTATATTACGCATACAGGGAGGCGAGGAAATGCAAGCGATACAGGCAGGAAGTCATGCAATTCGCGCAGAGCCTTGAGGAAAATCTTATCGAGATTCAGAATGAGCTGATTTGGCGAGAATACCGCGTAGGGAAGTATCACGAATTTTACGTGCGGGATCCGAAACGCAGACTAATCATGGCGTTGCCGTTTCGCGACCGTGTTGTACAATGGGCGATTTACCGGCAGCTCAATCCGATTCTCGACCGGAGGTATTTATCAACTTCCTACGGATGCAGGATCGGCGGCGGCGCGCATCGCGCGGTTGCGAAGCTCAAAGAATATTTACGACTACAGACCGGCACAGCCTACATTCTGAAAATGGACGTCAGCAAGTACTTTTACCGTATCGACCACGATGTACTCATGGGAATCTTGGAGCGCATCGTGAAAGACCGCGGGCTACTTTGGTTACTACATGAGATTATCTATAGCGACCACGATTTCGGCATCGCGACCGATGATTACGACTTCACGGGCGAGCGGCTTTCCAGCGTCGGAATGCCTATCGGGAACCTTTCTTCGCAGATGTTCGCGAACCTATACCTCAACGAAGCAGACCAATATGCGAAACGCATCTTGAAGTGCAAGTACTACATCCGGTATATGGACGATGTTATCGTCGTGAGCAACGACCGCGCGAGGCTTCGGGAAGTCTGGCTCGCGATGGACGATTTTATGCGCGAGAGGCTACGACTCAAGCTCAACGCAAAGACTTGTATCCGATCCGAGGTGCAGGGCGTTGACTTCTGCGGATACCGGATCTGGCGCGACCATATCCGACTCAGGAAAAAGAGCGCGCTCAAGATGAAGCACCGCCTTCGGTGGCTAAAAAGAGCCTACGCTCGCGGAGAAGTCGACATACAGACCGTCGCCGCTTCACTAACAAGCTATTTCGGACTATTGTCACACTGCGATAGCTACGAGCTCAGGAAGAGTATACTGAACAACCTTGTACTGGTTAGAAAGCGAAAGAGGTGAGTTATGGGCGAACATGATTTTCAGGCAGAAGTTCTTGAAAGAATGGGACGGCTCGAGGAGCAGTCTAAGCAGGCGCTGGACACTGTGAAAAAGCTTGAAGAGCAGTTCCAGGAGACGAAAGAGCTGGCCATTGTGGCCGACCAGCGCGGGCGATCCGCGCATCACCGGATTAACTCTATGTACATTATTTGGTGCTAGCATATAAATAGGACAAGTCAAACTGAGGTTTTCCATAAAGTGATACAATAAAAGTATATATAGGGGGTCTTAGTATGACGAAGTTCGACAAACAATTTAAAATGGATGCTGTCCAATA
>Ga0256406_1000880_pt1 | contig 51492 bp, 39 predicted proteins | sample RumenRJG_03DNA_FD_185986 | JGI IMG/M metagenome (GOLD analysis project Ga0256406, IMG submission 185986) | Bovine rumen microbial communities from Lethbridge, Alberta, Canada - RJG_03 | ecosystem: Host-associated > Mammals > Digestive system > Stomach > Rumen | place: Canada: Alberta | collected...
AGCACCGTAATCGGGTTAGCAAATCAGTTCAGCGTTTTTTTTATTTTTGTATGTATATTTTCTCTTATTCATCCCTATATAGCTGAAATCATCGATTGACCCGGGTGAATTCATGATTTGAGCTCAATCGATGAAATCACTCGAGTGAGGTTTTTGATGGAATTATGAACATTAAACATTAAATTACGACTCTATATTTTGGGGTATAAGGAGAAACGTCGTTTCTCAATGAGCAACACGTCGTTTCTCTGGTAGAGATACGATGAAATGAAGAGCGTTCACATAAATGACCATAAATGTCTCATAAATATTTGTGGATAATTCGTGTTCATTTATGATCATTCGTGTAGCGTCGCAGACATAAAAAATATCCATGAATAATTCAAACTAGAGAATTTATCCCTTACTAAGTGATATAGCATTTGCTACTTAGATATAAAGATAATAGTTCTCTAAAGAATTTTCTTGCTATCATGTAAAGGACAGATTGAAAGTCAGTAATATCGGTTTTGTTTCTAGGTAAATTAGCCCTCTGACTTCAGCCTTCAGACATCATACTTCAGCCTTCAGACATCAGCCGAGACACTCACCCGTCCCCTATGTACTTTGTACTCCCGTAATTTGTTTAATCGACCGTATCTTTCTTTTCGACAAAGCTCTCAAGCCGTTTTTTTATGGTCTCGAAATTAGTGTTCAAATCCAGTGTACGGATATAGAGCGTATAACCATCACGATGTGTAATTTGTGCATCGTCAAAGACAGCCTCTTTTGTCTTTGCATATAATAACATACCATCCACATTATGAAGATGGTTTCTATCGTACTCGTCCACGTACGTACGAATTTGATACAAATGATTGTTCCTGAGCGTCTCTTTTCCGTATTGTTCCTGCATGATTTTGGAATAATACTTGGTATCGATAATCAGCGTTCTCTCTCCCAATGACAGGAGCACGTCTGATTGCATGATGGGCAGTACAGAAGTATCGGTAGTCTCTTCGACTATATTCCAACCAATCTGAGCTGCACTTGCTTTGGTCTCAGGATGATGTTTCTTGTAATACTCCAATACAAACTTCTCAAACAACCTGCACATGTGATCGTCTGAAAATGCTTGCATCTTGAACTTTCCCTTTTCCGTAGTCATCAGCCATTCGCTAATGATGAAATAGCATAGGTATAACAACATACGATAGTTTCTGTTGTTACGATCAAAGCGTAGCGTATTCCAACGTATTGAGTGAATATCTATAGGTTTCACATTCTGAAAGAAAAGCATCAGTTTCTTTAGTTGCGATTTTCTTTCTTTTTTTACGTCAGAATGCCTAATCAGAATTGATGCTGTTGTAACCAGAATCTGATTATATGTATTGTTTTCGGACAACTCATCATAGTTACAGGCTATCTTCTGACTATTACGCATCCTTTGGGCAATGGTACCATTGATATCTATCTTGCCCATGACAGTCTGCATGGATTCGTTTCGTGCAACATATTCGCGATAAAGCCCTTGTTTTAGCTGATACGAAATGCCTCTTGCCAGAATTTCAGCAAACAAGTCATAGATGTCATCAAAAGTTTCACCTTCTATCTCTGCATAGTTATTCTGCCTAAGCTCTTGGAAAGCATAGGCCAGCATATAATAGATGTTGCGAATCAGTATGCCTTTGTCTTCTGTCATTTAATAGCAGCTTTCAGTTTCTGAGCCTCTTGGTAGAACCAGTTGTCATTATCAAACCAATACTCCCGAAGCATAGGGATGATGTCGTACTCCACTATGTTTTCTAACCTATAGTCATATCCTAAGTTGCAAAGATAGCTATGCCCTATACAGAAACCAGAGCCAAGGGAATCGTCGTTTTCAATTACCTTGTTCAATTCGACAATTGCTTTTACAAGGTTATTTAGTTGGGGGTCATGCAACTTTCTGATTCCTTCCTCAAAAGCAGGACTATTAAAGCCTGGCTTCATTTCAAAGAACGAGAATCTTCGGCGTAGTGCATAGTCAATCATCGCCAAGGAGCGGTCTGCCGTATTCATCATTCCTAAGATATAGAGGTTAGACGGAACAGCAAACATCTCGTCTTTATATGCCAACTGGATTGGCTTATCTCGATAGTCGTTTTCTATGAGCATCAGTAGCTCGCCAAATATTTTGCTCAGATTACCACGATTAATCTCATCGATAATGAAAAAGTATTTGTGTTCGTTGTCGGCAGCAGCACGCTTACAGAAACGGTAGAATACACCATTCTTCAACTCAAAACCACCTTCTTCGTTTGGCTTGTAACCCATCACAAAATCCTCATAACTGTAGTTCTGATGGAACTGCACTTGCATCACTCTGCTATCATCTTTCTCACCCATCATAGCATAAGCGAGTCTTTTTGCTGCAAAAGTCTTACCTACGCCTGGTGCTCCTTGTAGTATCAGGTTCTTCTTTCTAAGCAGCAGACTTTCAAGCCTTTCATAATCTTGATAACCGACATAGACTTCATCAAGGAAATTCGACTTGGTGTATTTCTCTATATTCTTCTGTTTGAGAATAGGATTATCTCCACGCACCAACTCCATAATGATGTCATATTCATCAGCTGTGACTTTAAAGAAAGAGCCTTGCTGATTCTTCATATACTCCATATTCTCAAGATCTGGAATTGACTTCAACTTTGAAAAGTCTATTGGAGTGGGGAGCGTTTCTATATTCTTGAATGAAATAGTTTGTCCATCACTTCTTTTTGAAATGGTCAAAAGATTAACGATTTGTTTGGTAGGTGTTGACTCGTAACCAATAACGATATCACCGACATTGGCATCTAAGAAATGCTGAAAAACCTTTCGCATATTACCATTTTCGTTGTAAAGCGTATATTGCTGCTCTTCACCAACTTTCATTCCAGAAAGGCTCCATATCTTAGGATTTCCAACTAACCACCAATACTGCTTTTCAGTTGATTCGACAGGTTCTGGTGAATCCTTTCCCTCTATCAGCTTATTCAGTTGCTTTACATCGTCCGTATAACGTGTAATATTTGTCAGCGTCTTCATGGCCAGCATACTATCTGTTTTCCATTCTCCTTTATGCGTCCAATTCACTTTGCGCAAATGGGGGTGATTATCACGATTACTATCGTAATAATAATCAGATGTAACCACGCCTCTACCCACTATCAAAGAACGTCCTTTCTTAGCAAACACTATATCGCCAGGTTTCATCTCATGGGCAAAACTATAAAGCATATCTGCGCTATTCTTCTGACTAGTTTCGTCACCATAATGTTGCTTTAGTGGGGCAACAAGGTCTTGCTGTTTTCTGTATTTTCTCAAATCTCCTATCTTATTCCATCCCAAGCCCATTATGCCATCTTGGTAATACTCATCCCAGTATACGGCTTGTTCGCCAGGAGCATATATCCAATAAGCTATTGTACTGATATTATTTTTCTCTTCTTTTTCTTGCTTTTGGGATGTTTTTAAATAGGCTGCATACGAGAATTCTGCATAATTCGTAAATCCCAAAGACTCTGTTTGCATCTTCTCGTCAAGCCTATTCATTACTTCCTTATATTCCTTATACTTTAGGAACTTTGTATTGTCGAATGTGATTCCAATTGAGTTAAGCATATCCTGACTTCTGGAGTCCAATGGCAAATACAAATCTGGTCTAATCCAGAATAGGCCAAAGGTAAGGTTAAACTTAACCAAATATTGGTGCTCAAGGGCATTATAAGAGTTCTCAATCTCCTTTCCTAGTACCGCTGCTTCAAAAACATTCCAAAGTCTCTCAATATCACCTTCTTCTCTTTTGTTCGCGAAAGCCATGAAGTTTGTTCTCTGGGCATTCATCACAGGGATACCATCAAAATCTTTTGGTACTGAAGCAGAGATGTTCAGATAATCTTTAAACATTTGGCATATTTCTATACGTTTTTCATGTGTTATACCACGGTTGAAAATCGCATAAACAGTAAAGGGGTCTATGTCTGCGACACGTCTCCCATCAGGTGCATCTTTTAGATGCTTGATATATTCACCCTTTATATTTGCGTATATCCAATCTATCAACGGCTGTCTATTGTTTCTGAACTGCAAGAGCTTCTGTGACAACTCTTTATAAAACGGAACCCAAGTATATGCCATATTTCTAATAATTTAGTTTCTAATATTTATTCCTCGTATATCTTTTGTCAAGATTCTCTTAAACATATCATCCCATTTCTGGGTTTCATTTGCATCTTGATTATATAATTTCTCTGTATGAATAAAAGTAAACGTCTCAAGGTTGTTATACAAATCTGTTACAGAGATTCCTTGATTACGAATATTGTCTTTTATATTACGCTCAGACTTTTCATTTAACGTGATAAATGTAAGATGCCTAATTGGTTCGTGCGAAGCACTTGCTGCCTTGAAGAAATCTCTAAAATATCCAAAATCCATTTCGTTAACAGAGTGTCCGTAGAAGATTATTTCTTTTGCTTCTAACAAATTACGAGCAACATGATTTGCTCTGTTAAGCATATTATACTTGTACATGAATGACAAACTTCTATTAACCTCTTGATTTGCCTGAATGTCACATCCTAAAACAATATCATCATCAATCAAGCTGCCATGAACATGAATCTGATCGTATGATTTTTTATGAAAAAAAATGGGATTATTAAAAAAATCTTGTGGATTGGTATAGTTAAAATTTATTTCAACTATTTTCTTAGGGCATGTAGCCAGTTTTTTAAAGAATATGTATGGATACTTTGTTTCAGCCATCTTAAATCCACTAGACACTCGAATCAAATACTCTCTTAGTGATTTCTTTAAACTTTGGAAATCAGACTCTATGTCACGTATGTCATTCTCAGTACACTCAGGATGATTCTTTATGAATTGCAATATTTCCTCTTCAATATCAAACCAGTTTTCTTTTTTGGAAGCTTCTGTCTGGAGATGAGAAATAAGAGAATGATTCAAATAGTTTTCTGTTGGGAAAGAGTATAATTTCTTTTCCAATTTCTTCCACTCGTCACCTTCTACAAATTGAGAATACTTCGATTGTAGTCCCATATCTATATCGAATCCATTACCTATTATAATAGCTAGTTCCGCCATAATTCATTTATATTTAACTATCGCTCAAGAAGTAAGTTCTTGATACAATCTAAATAGTTCTGCCACGCATTTGCTTTCTGTCATAGTTTTGACATCAAAGCCATAGGCTTGCATCACAGCGCGATCATTATCCAGATGAGCTTTACGGAGTTCGGGGGGCATGTATACAGGATCATATAAATCAGCAAGGCATACGTCTGGGGTATTCTCTCTCGCAGAAATGATACTCTGAGCAGTTTGCTCAATTTTCTGTCGCTGTTCTTCTGTTGGAGTAGGCCATGGGAAATTATTATAGACAACACTATTAGAATAACGATAATCTGATTTAAGCCTACCGCAAACGACACGCATCCATGCCATATGTACGTTAGACATCAATACACCAAAATGATATAGCGTTGCATTCGGTACAATATAGACCTGATTAGATGCTATCGTTTCAGGTGTGAGATACATCATGGGAATATAACGTCGTTTTTCTGAACATACAGTTGGTATGGCAAGATACTTTGTGTTAGGCTGTCGTATTTCGGCAAATAGCATCGGGGTATCAGCCAGCAAAATAGTGTTCTTACGACTACTTGATGCTCTCCATTGCTGAACACGCTCAACTTTTTCTCTAATAATAGTATTCTTTGCATAGAGACTCAATGGAACATCTTTCAGCCAGACACACCAACGTGGTATTGCATGCAGCATTTCCTGGGCACCAATAAATGGACGAAGGAATTGTTGTATTGAAGGATCACGACTTAATAAATCCTCATACTCTGTACTATCAATTGTAAAATTGCCATCATCAAGAGCAAAACTACCATAGTTCATTGATGAAACATTGCATAGCGGGTTGTTACGTTTGTCAATGAAAACGTCGGGACCTTCTGTCAGGTACGCATTAATATGATTTACCTGTTTCTTCTGGTCATTATCATAAATATATCTTTTGGGTGTGTCGACAAAAGAGAGTCCAACAATAACACAGTGGACGTGGGCTTTAAGAGAAGCCTCACTATCCCATCGAAAAGTCCGATGGGCGAAGTCAATATGGATGCCCATATTAAATAATGGTTTCCATAGCGATGCAACCTGTTCACCCTGACAGATGCTATTAGTAGAAACAAAAGCAGCACGAGAATTTTTGTTGTGATTCATGAGATTAACAGCCCGCATATACCAACAACAAACATAATCCATGTTGCCCACATTCTTCCATTTTGCCCCAAACACATGTATCATGTCCTGTTTTTGAATTTCTGACATCTGACGGGCTCCTACAAATGGCGGATTGCCAATGATATAATCATAGTTAACTTGATAGCGCTGGACCTCTGGTTTTGCGTTACCATCAAAACGATTGGCAATAACATTGATTTCATCGTATTCAATAGGCTCACTGGCCGCCATTGGTTCTGGCTCAATTATCAGGTGGACATTTTTAGCATAGATAGTTGGAATATCTGAAGGTACTTCAATGACATCCCAATCCATTCTGAGTGCATTACCTTCACGTATATTATGGTAGGGCTTCAGGGGCAGAAAGTCGATATCCTGATGGATTATGCGCTCTGTTTCAGCCAGCATCTGTGCCTCTGAAATCCAGAGGGCTGTGGTAGCAACAGTAACAGCAAAGTCATTAATCTCTATACCGTAGAATTGTTGGATGCTCACCTTAATTGGGTTAACAAAAGCACCCATCATCGTTTGACCATGATAACGTTCACGAATAACCTCGTTCTCCAATCTACGCAAAGAGAGATAAGTCTCTGTCAAGAAGTTACCTGAACCACACGCAGGGTCAAGGAAAGTAAGCGAAGCCAAACGGTCTTGGTAGGCATCCAGTTTCTTCTGGCGTTGTCGTTCAACCTTTTCTTCTAATATATTATCAAGTTCTTTACGAAGGTCATTCAAGAACAAAGGGTCTATAACCTTATGAATATTTTCGATAGAGGTATAATGCATGCCTCCACTACGCCTTGTCTCAGGATTCAGCGTGCTTTCAAATACAGCACCAAATATCGTTGGGGAAATCTCGCTCCAATCAAAATCGAGTGATGCATTTTGCAATAGCGTCTGCTTCAACTCCTCCGTAAACTGAGGAATCTCGATCTCTTCCGCAAACAATCCACCATTGGTATATGGAAAGGCTTTGAGATCATCCTTTAAGTATTTACTTCGTTTGTCTTGTGGCGTATTCAACACCTCAAACAGTCGCATCAAGGAATTACGTAAATCCTCCGCATCATAACGTACCAAGAAATCATGAAACTGGTCGTGCATAAACACACCAGCATCTTCTGCATAAAGACAGAACACTAAGCGTACACACAGGATATTCAGCCAGCGAAGAGCCTCAGGAGAATCATCATCATATTGTTTTAGTAAAGCTTCATATATCTTTCCTACAATCTCGCCAGCCTGCATTGAGACCTGCATCTCTTTTGACAAGTGCTCATTCTTTGCGTCAACCAAGAATTGCAAGCGATAATACTCTTTTCCAAGGTTCTCCAGTAATATCTGTTCGGGTTCGCCATTTGGCTGCTCCATATCATATACTAGGAATTCCGAGAAATTACAGGTAACAATCCAACGTGGGCGTTCTGAATATTTCAATTCTGCAGCATAGCGCTTTGCCTGTTGAAAAGGATTCAATACCGAGCCATCGCTCTGCATAATACCTTTGCGTAAATCCTTATCTATTGATTTCTGTTCAATCAATACTTTTGTGGTGGGAATATGTGCATCAATGAAATTTGTTTTGTCCACTTTAACTTGTTCTTCATAGCGAACAAACGTACTTGGATTCTCTATTCCAAACACCTCTGTGAGCAACTCAGTCCAGAAAACCTGTGAGTCACCTTTCTCATATCCTCTACCTTTCCAACGTTCTGCAAACTCAGCAGCAGCTGCTGCCTGTTGTTTCTCAGTCTTCATTATAATTATGGTTTTAAGTATTATGCAACTGCAAAGATACAAACATTATTTTTAAAGACAAAGGAATACATCGAAAATAAATGGCCTAGTAGGGGAAAATGTAAAAATGAGATAATGTAAAAAATGAGAAATGGCGGAGAGCGTGACAGTGACAGTTGTGACAATTAAAAAAGTGAGAGTATACATCTCATTATGTCCCTTAAATATATATATAACTTATTGATATATAATTAGTTATATATATAATAAATGTGGTAAGAAGAAAAGGGCACCCTCAAAAAACAACTGACACAACTGTCACTGTCACGCTCAGTCAATATCAAATTTCTCTAAAAGGCTTATAATCAATGAGATACGATACAATAACAAACAAGACTCCCGAGAAGCCTATCCTCTAAAAGGTACAAATCATCTCATTTTCCGCCCTAAAAGCCATCAAAACCAATACAAAAACGGCACTTTTCGATAAGGAAACATACGTTTGCTGAAAAAATGGTTGATAAGAAAAATGCGTTTCCATCTCCATTTTGCCAAGGAAAAAGCAGATTTATGGCAAAATATTTGGAAGATAAACGATTTTTGCCTATCTTTGCAGCGTGAATGAGAGTTGCATATAGGCGCGATTGCATCAAGCTCCGCAACCGTTCTAATTTAAACAAAGCCGTTGGTCGAGCACCTGCGGCTTTTGTTTTTTTTTTCTAATATACAGGTGCACCAGGATTGAGTTGTTCAATGACTGACATAATCTCTTGACGCGTCTGCACGCTGGCATTTTGTTTCTTGGCGGCTTTGAAACCTGCTGTTATTCCTTTCTCCCCCATGATACCCTTACGATCGCCCAACTGTCCATCAATAGTATATTCAGGATTCTTATGGGCAAAAGACATAGTATGAGCGTTAATGATGATAGTGACATCGATAAAGGAGTGCAGAATGGCGCGAGCGGCACGGATATTGCTAAGAAGTTCTCGTTGGTCAGCGTTTACGCTGATGAGCAAACGCTGACCATAGACTTCATCTTCTATGTAATCGGAAAGTTCATTCATAATTGAGGTGCAAAGGTACAAAAAAAGAAAGCAATCCGTCCCTTTTTGAAGGATAATTCATCCCTATATAGCTGAAATCATCGATTGACCCGGGTGAATTCATGATTTGAGGCTAGTTCAATCGATGAAATCACTCGAGTGAGGTTTTTGAGGGAATTATGTGATGACTCGATATTTTGGGGGTTAGAAAGAGAAACGTCGTTTCTCGATGAGCAACACGTCGTTTCTCTGGTAGAGATACAACGAACTTGGAACACCAGGGTGAGCGTTTCGCTCCCAACTGGATTCAGGAAATCAAAGCCCTGTCACATTGCTCCCCCTTATATCTACCCTTAAATTTCCTCCATTCATCCATTTGCGAACTAAATTATTCTATATTCAGGAAAGTGCGATGTGAATCGCTAAATCACCAGGGATATATTTGGACGTGTAAGTATTTCTGTGTAATTTTGCATACTATAATGGTAGAAAAGTATCGCTTTTGCAAGCGTAAACAGATTAATCAATGGTAAACAATACAAATAAGAAGAAAAATAAAAAGGAACCGGTCGCAAATTCTTGTTTGGATAAGCGTCCCGTAGGGCCGAGCGGTGACCACCCTGAAGAGGTTGTTGCAAATTGTGATAACCTTCAAGAAACCAATCTCAGTCAATACGACATTGAAAAGCTAATAGTTACAGTCAGAGGCGAGCAAGTGCTTATAGACCAAGATATTGCAAGGCTTTATGGAGTAACGACAAAACGTCTTAATCAACAGGCAAAGCGTAATATTGAAAGGTTTCCTGAGTCTTTTCGTTTTGAATTGACAAAAGAAGAAGTTGGCGAGGTGGTTGCAAATTGTGACCACCTCCAGTCTTTGAAGTTTCGTCCCACCTTACCTTATGCTTTTACAGAGCAGGGAATAGGACAACTTTCAAGCGTTGTGCATAGTAAAATTGCTATAGAAAGGAGCATTACTATTATGAATGCTTTCGTGGCTATGCGACGTTTTATGGTTCAGAATGCAGGTATTCTGATGCGTATAGCGCAATTGGAAAAACACCAGTTTGAAACAGACCAGAAGATGGATGTGCTTTTCGACAGGATGGACAAACAATCGCCCAAGCTTTTGCCAGAACAGATATTTGCCACTGGTTGCGTGTGGGATGCGTGGACGTACGTATCTGACTTGGTGAGGAGTGCTAAGCAGCGCATAGTGCTGATAGATAACTATGTAGACGATCGAGTGCTTTCGCTCTTGGATAAGCGAGTTGATGATGTGGAAGCTACGATTTATAGCCGCTATTACGAGCCGTTCATGGTGGATCTGAAGAAGCATAATGAGCAGTATCGTGAAATAAAGTTCATACAATTGCCACAAAGGAACCATGATAGATTTCTGATTATCGACGATGATGTCTATCTGCTTGGTGCCAGCGTGAAGGATATGGGCGCAGGCATGTGTGCTGTTACGAAGATGGAGGTGTCGTCAGAAACTGTATTGCAATTATTGAAGTAACGACCATGAGATCAAGTAAACGAAAAAGTTAACAAAATTACGGGCCTTAAAAATGGCCAGTTAACTAATTTAATCGTTTGAGTTAACTAAAATCATCAATCGAGTTAAATCAAATCATGATTTTAGTTAACTCAAAATTTTAGGCTCACCTGTAAAAACCTGTGTTTACCCATATATCATTGATAGCCTGTAGAGGAAGAAGTCCACATCGATTACGCCTCTAAGCTGTGCACGGAATTGCTTGATCTTTGAATTGAGAGATTCAGCCGAAGCATTGGTTGCGCGATTGAGGAAATAGTTGAGTACCTCATCTTCCCTGTCCTTGATGGTATCTGCTGCTGTATTGAAGGAATCGTTGCCAAAGGCTTTTACCTTCTCATACCACTTCTGTATGCTCTCATATCCGCTGATCCACGTTGCTCTGGGGTTGCTAAAAATCATCCTTAGTGAATGTACGATGGAATACGCTTCTTCAAGGTCAGGGTAACGCTCGAATACGAGCTTGACGCGTTCTTTCTGCGTAGCTGTCCATTTTTCACCAGAAACCATCAGGGAGTATCTGCACCGACCGAGCAATTCGGGAACAGTGTCACCATTTGAAAGGCGTTCAGGGACGAAGGCCATGTTCTTTCGGAAGGGCTTTCTACCCCGTTTGCTCTTCTTGTCCTTCTTGCGCACCTTGAGACATTTCTTACGTGTTGCCTTGAATTGTTTGCGTTGATCGTTCTGTGCCTTCTGAGCCTCCTTCTTATGCTTCAGACGCAGTTCCTGCATCGCATCCGACACAAGCTGCTGCATATGGAAACGGTCCAATGTAATGTCTGCATACGGGAAGCACTGCAGTACTATCTGATGCATACCCTCGGAGAAGTCCATCGTCACTTCTCGTACCTTGGAGCGCAGATACCAATGAATCTTCATCAGCGCAGCTACAACATCCTCAACTCTGGTGCCGCTGACTATGGCTACTAGGGCACCCTTGCGACCATGAGCATCCTTGTTGGAGATGATGGTATAGAGGTCACCATTGGAGAGTGCGGTCTCGTCAATGCTGAGATTAGGCCCGATATTCTTGGGAAATACAAGCCACTTCTGGGCGTGCTCCCTGTGTTTCCAGGTGCGAAAGTCGCTCAGATGATCCTTGTAGGCACGCTCGAACTCGTCACCTTTTATGTGATATGGTTTCTGGAGCGATCTGGCCGTAATCGGGGATGTATCCAAGGAATTCTTTTAAAAAAGTCGCAAACTCCTTCGAGTAGCGAGTGCCCTTGGCTATCATCTGCCAGTCCTTTGAAACGCTCTTGCCGTCAGCATCCTTCCAACGGCGACGACGCACATGGAGAACTGTACGATACTCACGGATAGGGAAGTCGTTCATGCATGACTCCTCGTAGAAACCATTAGGAGTCAAGCCAGAATGTCCCTCAGGAGTGATGTCCTTCTCGTCAAGGTAAAGGTGAAGACGCTGTTCTTGAGCGTACTCGTCAGTACGGACTTTTACCAAGTCAAAGTACTCTGTCATCTCGCTGGGAAGGATAACCTTAGCCAGCATCATGTATGGATTCTCGTTCATTGATGTATTCTTTGGCTGCAAAGGTACAAACAAATAGCGAGAAAAAGACAACCAAACTATATTTTCATACACAGGGTTTTGCAGGTGACCCAAATTTTAGGGGTGTTTATTTATTGTTTAATACGCCATCCACGCTGCCTGCCTCCAGCAGACGGCGTTCGGCTTCTTCATAGGAGATGCCAAGCGACTCCTGAATCATGCGGGTGCCGCGATCCACGAGCTTGGCATTTGTGAGCTGCATCTTCACCATGCGGTTACCCTCTACACGTCCCATGCGTATCATCAGCGTGGTGGAAATCATGTTGAGCACCATCTTCTGGGCCGTGCCGCTTTTCATACGACTGGAGCCTGTGACGAACTCAGGACCTACAATCGTCTCAATGGGAAAAGCAACGGCCGAGGCCAGGGGCGTTTCTGGATTGCTGGTGATGCAACCAGTAAGCAGTCCGTGCTGACGGGCTTCACGAACGGCACCTATGACATAAGGCGTGGTGCCAGAAGCGGCAATGCCTATCACGGTGTCGTCTGCTGTAGGCTGGAAAGACGCGAGGTCCTTCCAACCTTGTTCAGCAATATCTTCAGCGTTTTCTACGGCGTGGCGTAACGCCTTGTCGCCACCAGCAATGAGTCCAATCACCCAGTCTTCAGGCACCCCAAAGGTAGGAGGCAGTTCGCTGGCATCGAGCACACCCAGACGGCCGCTGGTGCCTGCGCCCACATAGAAGAGTCGGCCTCCACGTTTCATCCTTGGCTCAATAGCTTCCACCAAAGCCTGAATCTGTGGCATAGCCTTGTGTACAGCCTCTGCCACCAGCAAATCCTCTTCGTTGATATGCAGGAGCAGCTCCGCTACCGACATCTGTTCCAGGTGGTCGTAGCGTGAAGGCTGTTCGGTGATTTTATTTTCTATCTTCATTGCTGATATGAAATAGTTATCTCAGGTATATCTTTCCATTGCTCACCTTTTTCTTCTTTGCCATTGCATCTTGTGTTGATAATCCTGAAAAGAAGATGCTGGCTAACATAATGTAGAGATAGTAATTCTTCATTATAATATTAAATTTAATCTTTTTTCGGGGTGCAAAGTTACAAATATTCGAAGAAAATGCAAAATATATTAATATTCTTTACTAATTTATATCCCAGATAGGGAATAAAAAAAAAGCAAAATGGTCAATTTTGCTTTTTTTTATATTGGTATCGTTTAGTTTTCTCTCCAGAACGCTGGGGTGAATAGTACCAGCACGGTCATAATCTCTAATCGTCCCATCAGCATCAACGGGCACAGAATCCATTTGATATATTCTGGTAGTACAGACCATGACATCACAGGACCAATTTGCGTGCCGAGGGTGGGCCCGACATTGCTCACACAGCTCAGGGCGATGGTTATTGCATTCGTATTGTCAATACCTGCTACTATCATGATGGTGGCGGTGATGAGTGTCATCAGCATGGTTAGGGTGAAGAATGCAAATAGTGCTACTATTTTTGATTGCGGAACGTTCATGCCGTTAATCTTTACAGGCAATACGGCATTTGGATGCAGAATCTGACGAAAATTATTGCGAATCACCTTCAGTAACATCACGCCTCTGATACACTTAAATCCGCCGCTAGTGCTGCCTGCGCAGGCGCCTATGTACATAACAACACCTAAGATGACCCACGTGATATGGGGCCAGGTGCCGGCATCTTCATTGAACATGCCTGTGGTAGTTATAAATGATACCACTTGGAACAAGGCACTACGGAAAGCGTGCTCCAGATCATAACCCATACGAGTCAGCAATAAGTACGTAATCCAAAGTGTTGCGCCTGCCACTATGCCGATATATAGCTTAAATTCCGAGTTGGTAAAGAGTGTCTTCACGCGCATCTTGATGATGCTTATATATAATAAGGTAAAGTTGATGCCCGATAGAAACTGGAATGTTATTGATATATAGTCAATAGTGGGCGAATGGAAAAATTCCGTACTCTCGTTGTGTATGGCAAATCCACCAGTAGCCGTTGTCGTCATAGAGTAGTTTAGTGCCTCGAACCAGTTCATTCCGGCTGCCCAGAAAGACAGCCCGCAAGACAGGGTTAGAATCAGGTAAATGCTCCAGATCCATTTGGCTGAGGTAGATAGTCGTGGGTGCATCTTCGAACGTATGGGACCTGTAGCTTCGGCTGCAAACACCTTCACGCTACCGCCTACTAATGATGGAAGAATGGCGATGGTAAAGAAAACAATTCCCAAACCACCAATCCATTGGGTAAGAGATCGCCAGAACAGAATGGCGTGCGGCAATATCTCTACATCGTCGATTATCGAGGCTCCCGTCGTGGTAAAGCCTGAAGTTGATTCGAAGAAAGCATCTGTTATATTGGTGATACAACCATGGGCTAAGAAAGGAAACATGCCGAAAATAGAGAATACCAACCATGCGGCTGTCACCACTACATAGGCGTCTCGACGGCTCAGTGAGTTTTCTGCATTGTGCCCGAAAAACAAGAAGATACAGCCGCTTCCAAATGTCAGTAGGGTTGAGAGCATGAAAGCCATTACATCGTCTTCTTGGAAGTAGAAAGCCATGGCCAGACAGATAGCCATGAAAAAGGACTCGAGAAAGAGTAATGAGCCAATAATCTTCGATATGATGCGGAAGTTTACCATAGGAAAGATTTCTTGAAATATTTCTCTGCTTGTTCGAGATGATGTCTGTGACAGAATACCATGACAGAGTCGCCTGCCTGTATCTGAGTGTTACCATTAACGAGAATACCCTTATCGTCACGCACAAGTCCACCAATGGTGATGCCAAAAGGTAATCCTAAATCCTTTACTGGTTTCTTGGTGACTTTTGAACCTTCTGTAGCTACAAATTCGGCTACTTCGGCATCGACCATCATCAGTGAGCGCAGATTGCGCACGTCAGCTTTAAGCATCATTTGGAAGATATGGCTGGCAGCCACCGTCTTCTTGTTGATGATAGTACCAATATCCAAACTCTCTGCCATGGGAACATAGTCAAGATTCTCGACCATGGCAACGGTCTTGCGTACCCCCAATTTCTTTGCTGTCAGACAAGCAAGGATGTTGGTTTCAGCATTACCGGTTAGGGCTACAAAGGCCTGTGTATGTTTGATACCTTCTTCGTTGAGTAGTCCTAAGTCACGTCCATCACCATGAATCACCATGGCATCATTGGAAGCTAGTAACTGGTTGAGCCGTTCACAACGGGCTACGTCAATTTCAATAATCTTTGCATTCATGTAGTCGGGCATGGTGAGTGCAGCTCTGACTGCGGTCTTTCCACCGCCCATGATGATGACGTTGTGTACATGTTCGTAGTGCTCCTTGCCTACAATCTTTCGGATATAGGGTATATACTCGCTGGTAGTCATGAAATATGCCAGGTCATGAAGCTGCAATTCGTCCATACCACCAGGGATAATGGTGTCGTTGTTGCGTTTGATGGCTACGATATGATAGGGATCTTCAGGACCGCAAAGATCTTTCAGTGGCTGGTTGAGAATCTCGCATCCTTCGCGCAACTTGATACCCAGTAATACTAGTGCACCATTGTGCACATCCCAACGCTGACGAACCCACGACAGTTTCAGACCGTTGATGATGTCGGTGGCAGCCAGAACCTCCGGATATACAAGTGAGTCGATACCTAAATCGTGGAAGAAAGGCAGGTTTTGGGGCGACAAGTATTCGTAGTTGTCAATACGTGCAACAGTTTTCTTGGCACCTAAGGCATGAGCCAATGTGCAGGCTGTGATGTTACGGCTCTCATAGCGGGTGACACCCACGAATAGGTCGGCAGAACTGACGCCAGCGTCTTTCAATGCCTTAATGCTTGTTGGCGAGGCATTGACTGCCATGATGTCGTAGTTTGAGTCCATGCCGCTCAGACGTTCTTCGTCGTCATCGATAAGTACACAGTCGTGATGCTCTGTTGAGAGCAACTTCGACAGGTGAGTTCCTACGGCACCAGCGCCGGCAATGACTACTTTCATGTTTTTGAGGGGTTAGGTTCGTGAATTGAGTATAGCTTTCTTGATACTCTCGTTATCGAGTCCAATAATCTCTCGCAACTGGTTGATGGTGCCATGTTCCACGAACTGGTCTGGCAGCCCCATGCGAGTAATCTTGACATCGTAGTTGTGGTCGCTCATCCATTCCAATACGGCAGAACCTAAACCACCGTTGCGTACACCATTCTCAACAGTGATGACACGACGGAATTTCTTTCCTACTTCGTGTAGGATATCCTCGTCAAGTGGTTTTAGAAAACGCATGTCGTAGTGAGCAACAGAGAGTTCCTTGATTCCGTCGATGACTTCAGCCACGTCGTTTCCGATAGGACCGATAGTGAGCACGGCAACATCGTTGCCATCGCGCAGCTTGCGACCTGTACCTACCTTTATTTCCTCAAAAGGACACCGCCAGTTTGTCAATACACCATTTCCGCGTGGGTATCGAATGATAAACGGTCCTTTGCCTTCGAGTTGAGCCGTGTACATCAGTTTACGCAGCTCATGTTCGTTCATGGGTGAGGATATGGTCAGATTAGGAATCGGTCGTAAGGCAGCCATATCAAAGGCACCATGATGTGTAGGACCATCTTCACCCACCAGTCCGGCACGGTCAAGACAAAGTACTACGGGTAGTTTCAGAATGGCTACGTCGTGAATGATATTGTCATAAGCACGCTGTGCGAAAGCACTATAAATATTACAGAATGGAATGAGACCATCTTTGGCCATTCCGGCCGAGAATGTTACGGCATGTCCTTCTGCAATACCTACATCAAACATTCTGTCTGGCATCACCTTCATAGGGATATTCATAGAGCAACCTGTAGGCATGGCTGGTGTTACACCTACAATCTTGGGATTGGCTTGAGCCAGTTCTAACAGTGTCTCTCCGAATACATCTTGGTACTTGGGCGGCATACCTTCTGTGTCGCCCTGTATCAGTTCACCTGTGTCAGGGTCGAATTTTCCTGGTGCATGCCATATGGGCTTGTAGTTTTCTGCAGGTGCATAGCCATGTCCCTTCTGTGTATGAAGATGCAGCAGCTTAGGACCTTTCATGTCCTTCAGTTGTCTGAGGATACGTACCAGTTCCTTGACATTATGTCCATCGTAAGGGCCGAAATAACGAATATTCATGCCCTCGAAAATGTTCTGTTGTTCTGAAATGGCGCTCTTTACTGCATTGGCCAAACGAATAAGACCTTTCTTGCGGCCTTCTGTCAGCACCCCTTGTTCTATCAGCCATTTCGAAGCTTTATAGCGCAGTGAATTGTAGGTTTTATTGGTACTCAGTCCCAATAAGTATTCTTTCATGCCTCCTACAGAGCGATCGATAGACATGTCGTTGTCATTAAGAATAATGAGGAGGTCATTGGGCGAGCTGGATACGTTGTTCAGCCCTTCGAAAGCAAGTCCACCACTCATGGCGCCGTCGCCAATAACTGCTACGACATTATAATTGCCTTTTGAGGCTACAGCCATGCCAAGGGCGGCAGAAATGCTGTTGGAAGCATGGCCGCAGATAAATGAATCGTATTCGCTCTCCTCCGGTGTGGGAAAAGGGCGTATGCCATGTAATTTGCGGTTTGTATCGAATTTATCGCGTCGCCCAGTTAGTATCTTATGACCATAGGCTTGATGCCCTACGTCCCATACAATACGATCCTGTGGCGTATTAAAGACGTAATGCAATGCAACCGTCAGTTCTACAACACCTAGGCTCGAGGCAAGATGACCAGGGTTGACAGATAATTCTTGTATGATGTCTTCCCGCAGTTCTCTGCATAATTGCGGCAACAATTCGGGCTTAACAAGGCGCAACTGACTAGGACTGTCGATGGTTTTCAGTATTTTAAGATCCTTATGTTCCACGGTTTGATTTTAATCATTTGGGGGACAAAGTTACAAAGATTCGGGGATATATCAAAAAGAAACCTTGTTTTTTTTGGTTGTTACATAATTAATTCATAAATTTGCACTCAAAAGCTAACCCTAAACAAAAGAAATGAAGTACATCACCCTGCCTGACACGATTGAAAGGCGCCTTTCATTTTACCTGGCAATGGAAGAATATATCGCCCGTCATATAGACGAAGACGATTGTTTTTTTATGTGGCAGGTACAGCCCAGTGTCATATTCGGGCGTCATCAGGTGGCTGAAAACGAGGTAAACTTTGATTACTGCAAACAGCATGGTATCCAGGTGTACCGCCGGAAGAGTGGGGGGGGCTGCGTGTATGCAGACAAGGATAATGTGATGTTCTCGTATGTGACGAAAGAGGAAAACGTAGGACTGACATTCAACCGGTTCGTAAACATGCTGTTGCTCGTGCTTAGAAAACTGGGCGTTGAGGCAACAGGTACGACGCATAATGACGTGATGATTGGCGACAGGAAGGTGAGCGGTACGGCTTACTATCATCTGCCAGGCCACAGTATCGTACATGCCACGATGCTCTATGATACCAATATGGAGCATATGCTCAATGCCATTACGCCCGGCCCTGAGAAACTGCAGGCAAAGGGCATACAGAGTGTGCGTCAGCGCATCACCTTATTAAAGGATTATATCCCCCTGACCCTTGAAGAGTTTAAATCGTTCGTCAGGACAACGCTGTGTGAGGGTGAACGGATGCTGACTCCGGAAGAGGTGAAGGGTATAGAAGAGCTGGAACAGACCTATTTGCGTGAGGACTTTGTAAAACTAATTAAATCATAAACGTTCATTTACTATGGGAATTAAAACAGAACCAGTCAGAAGAGACAAACGTACGTGCCTGTATGAAAGACATGTGGCGTTGGGGGCTACAATGGTATCTTTCGGTGGCTTTGACATGCCACTCCTTTATCAGTATGCTGGTATCGCACCAGAGCATATGGCTGTTCGCGAACATGCCGGACTCTTTGATGTGTCGCATATGGGAGAAGTGACCGTCAAGGGACCTGATGCCGAACGTTACGTGCAACATATTTTTACGAACGATATAGCCAATGCACCGGTAGGTAAGATCTATTATGGCATGATGTGCTACGAGAATGGCGGTACTGTTGATGACTTGCTTGTCTATAAGATGGCAGAGAATGATTTCTTCCTGGTCATCAATGCTGCAAATATCGATAAGGACTGGGCCTGGATGCAACAGAATGCCAAAGGCTTTGATATTGATCTGCAGAACCGTAGCGACTATTATGGACAGATAGCGTTGCAAGGTCCGGAGGCCGAACATATCATGGAGACGGTCCTGAACCTGCCGTGTAGCGGACTGGCTTTCTATACCGTGAAGACGATAGGTGATGTCATCGTGTCGCGTACGGGATATACAGGTGAGGACGGCTTTGAGGTCTATGCCTCTCATGAGTACATCCAACAGTGTTGGGATAAGCTGATTGACGCTGGCGTTCAGGCCTGTGGCCTGGGCTGTCGTGATACCTTGCGCTTTGAGGTGGGCTTGCCTCTTTACGGCGACGAACTCTCAGAGGATATCACTCCAATCATGGCCGGCCTGGGGATGTTTGTGAAACTTGATAAGGAGGAGTTTATCGGAAAGGATGCTCTGGCCCGGCAAAAGGCAGAGGGACCTGCCAGGAAACTCGTGGGTATTGAACTCCTTGACAGGGCAATACCTCGTCATGGCTATCCTGTCCTGAATATGGAAGGTGAACCTATTGGTGAGGTTACCACGGGGTATCATGGCATATCTGTCGACAAGAGTGTCTGCATGGCTTTGGTCGACGCCCAATATGCTGCATTAGGTACTGATGTCCAGATTCAGATACGCAAGAAGGTGTTCCCTGGCAAAGTGGTGAAGAAACAATTCTATAGCAAGAACTATAAAAAATAAATCTAAAAACTATAAAAACAATGGCAAAAGTAATTAAAGGACTCCTTTATAGTGAGTCGCATGAGTATGTGAAGGTTGAGGGAAATATCGGTTACGTTGGCATCAGCGATTATGCACAGCATGCCTTGGGTAATGTCGTATATGTTGACATGCCTGACGTTGACGATGAGGTTGAAGCCGGTTCGGAGTTTGGTGCCGTGGAAAGTGTCAAGGCAGCCAGCGATCTGATCGCACCTGTTTCTGGTGTGGTGATTGAGGTCAACGAGAAGTTGGGTGACCAGCCCGAACTTATCAACCAGGACCCTTACGAGAATTGGATTATCAAGGTGGAGTTGAGTGATAAGACTGAACTCGACAGCCTGATGGAAGCAGATGCCTATGAGGCATTCTGTGAGAAATAACCATATAATACAGTTTTTTGCGAAATGTATAAATATTTTCCTCATACAGAGGATGATCTGAGAGACATGTTGGCCAAGGCGAATGCCGATTCCCTTGACGCTCTCTATGCTCAGATACCTGAGGGTATCCGTTTCAAGGGTGACTACCAGTTGCCGTCGGAGATGAGTGAGCTGGAGGTACGCCAACTGTTTGAGAAGTTGGGCTCGCAGAACTACCAGCTTACTTGCTTTGCTGGCTATGGCGTTTACGACCATTACATGCCATCGGTAATACCGAGTCTGCTTCAGCGCTCAGAGTTCCTGACATCATATACCCCGTATCAGGCAGAGATATCTCAGGGCACCCTGCACTATATCTTTGAGTATCAGAGCATGATGGCCGAACTGACAGGTATGGACATCAGCAATGCGTCGATGTATGACGGTACTACTGCATGTGCCGAGGCCATGATGATGGCTGTAGCAGCCGGTAAGAAGCAGAACAAAGTGCTGGTATCGGACACATTGTATCCTGATACCCGCAAGGTGCTTGATACCTATGCGCTGCATCAGGGCATCGAACTGGAAACGATAGCCGAGAAGGATGGTGTGACTGATATCGATGACCTGAAGTTGCGTCTTGCCCAGGGTGGCGTTGCTGGTGTGATTGTTCAGCAGCCCAATGCTGTGGGTATAGTTGAAGACTACACAGGCTTTGCTGAGGTTTGTCATGAGCAGAAGGCACTATTCATCATGGATAGTGTGGCTGCCGATTTGGCCGTGCTGAAGACTCCTGGCGAGTGGGGTGCTGATATCGCAGTGGGCGACGGTCAGTCGCTTGGTATCCCCATGCAGTGGGGTGGCCCATACGTGGGTTATATGTGCTGCACAGAGAAGCTGATTCGCAAAATGCCAGGTCGTATCGTTGGTATGACTAGGGACAGCCGCGACCAGCGTGCTTTCGTGCTCACCCTTCAGGCTCGTGAACAGCATATCCGCCGTCAGAAGGCTACCTCAAATATCTGTTCTAACCAGAGCCTGATGGCACTCTTTGTAACCATCTACATGTCGTTGATGGGAAAGCAGGGACTGAAGGAGGCTGCAGAACTGTCGTATGCCGGCGCTCACTATCTCTGCGACAAGCTCTTGGCTACAGGACGTTTCTCTCTTGTTTATGACAAACCATTCTTTAATGAGTTCCTGGTGCGTTATGATGGCGATATGGACAAACTGTTCTCAACCTGTGTGATGAATAGAATATTCCCAGGTATTCGTATGACGGATGGTAGTTTGCTGATAGCCGTAACCGAAAAGCGGACAAAGGAGGAGATTGACTACTTCCTGGATATGATTGGCCTCTCAGACGGAGTGAACTAACTAAATAGGCAAGAGATTATGAACAATAAGCTATATGGTAATTTAATCTTTGAACTCTCTAAGGAGGGACGCAAGGGCTATAGTCTGCCAAAGAATAATTTTGGCAGTTACGAGATACCGTCTGCGATGAGACGTACAGAGGATGCTGTCCTGCCCGAGTGCGACGAGCTTACTGTGGTGCGCCATTATACTAATCTGTCGAACAACAACTTTGGTGTAGATACAGGCTTCTATCCATTGGGATCGTGTACGATGAAGTACAATCCCAAAATCAATGAAGAGGTAGCTGCTATGCCACAGTTCCAGAACCTGCATCCCAAGCAGCCTGCTGCAACCGTAAAGGGTGCTCAGGCATTAGTATCGCTACTTGAGAAATCGCTATGCGAACTTACCGGTCTGGCTCATTTTACCTTTAAGCCCTATGCTGGTGCTCATGGTGAGTTGACTGGTCTGATGACGATTGACAACTACCATCGCAGTCGTGGCGATATGGCGCGCAAGAAGGTGGTAGTGCCTGATAGTGCCCATGGCACCAATCCTGCCTCGGCAGCAGTGTGCGGACTGGAAATTATTGAGGTGAAATCATTGGCTAATGGTCAGGTTGACTTCGAAGACCTGCAGCGTATCGTGGCTGAGCAAGGTCAGGAGATTGCTGCTATGATGATGACCAATCCTAATACACTCGGCCTGTTCGAAACCCGTATCCCTGAGATTGCAAAACTGATACATGCCTGTGGGGGATTGATGTATTACGATGGTGCTAACCTGAATCCGATGCTGGGGGCTTGTCGTCCCGGCGATATGGGATTTGACGTGATGCATATCAACCTGCACAAGACATTCTCAACGCCTCATGGAGGTGGTGGTCCTGGCTCAGGTCCTGTGGGTGTTCGTGAGGGATTGCAGCAGTTCTTCCCGTTTGTCTCACCCTATCAGGGCAACTATGCGGTGATGATGCGTGCCTATGCATACATTCTGTCGCTAGGTCGCGAGCATGTCAAGGAGGTTGGCCCGTTGGCAGTGCTTAATGCCAACTATATCAAGGAGAGTCTGAAGGATGTCTACGAACTGCCTATCGACGGTTTGTGCTGTCATGAGTTTGTGTTCGACGGACTGAAGGATAAAAGTACGGGTGTGACTACGATGGATGTGGCTAAGCGTCTGCTTGACTACGGCTATCATGCACCTACGATTTATTTCCCCTTGCTCTTCCATGAGAGTCTGATGGTTGAGCCCACGGAGAACGAGTCGAAGGAAACGCTCGATGAGTTCATCGGTGTGATGCGAAAGATAGCAGAGGAGGCTAAGAATGATCCTGACCTGGTGAAATCGGCCCCCCACAACACACCTATCGGTCGTGTGGATGATGTCCTCGCCGCCAAGCATCCTGTTGTGACGTACCGTCAATTACAAAATGAGACAATGTAAAAATGAAAGAGTGCGATTTGATTATCATCGGCGCGGGCCCTGGTGGTTATCGTGCAGCAGAATATGCGGCGAAACAGGGCTTGAAGGTGGTCATCTATGAAGGTGATGCTGTGGGTGGTACGTGCCTGAATGTGGGATGTATTCCTACGAAGGCCTATGTCCACAGTACAACCTTCACAGAGGCTCGTGAGCGTATGCCGCAGGTGGTGAGCCAGTTGCGCAGTGGGGTGGAGACTATCCTCTCTCATCCTAATATCACGCTGGTTCGTGAAAAGGCTGTGTTCCCCCTGGATATCCAGGCGAAGAACGTGATTATTGCAACGGGCTCGGAGACAAAATGGCTACCGATAAAAGGTGCGGATACAGACCCTCGTGTGGTTGACTCTACGGGACTGCTGAATCTGGATACTTTCCCCAAGCGTTTGGCGATTATCGGTGCTGGGGTTATCGGTATGGAGTTTGCATCGGTGTTCAATCGCTTTGGTACCGAGGTGACCGTGATTGAGTTCCTGAAGGAGTGTCTGCCTGCTCTTGACAGCGATATAGCCAAGCGTCTGCGTAAGTATTTAGAAAGGCAGGGTATTACCTTCAAGATGAAGACTGCCGTAGAGAATATCGCAGATATCGATGCTGATGTAGTCCTGATGGCTACGGGCAGGAAACCTCGTGTACAGGCCGACTTCGCCAATGCTGGCATTGAGTGTGACGAGCGTACGGGCATCAAGGTGGATGAAAACTTTGAGACAACGAAGAAAGGCATCTATGCCATTGGTGACGTGAATGGTAAGCAGATGCTGGCCCATGCGGCAGAGATGCAGGCTGTGCATGCCGTGAACCATATTCTGGGTAAAGAGGATGCTATCCGCTTTGATATCATGCCGGCAGCAATCTTTACAACACCCGAGGCGGCCTGCGTAGGTCCAACCGAGGATATACTCAAGGAAAAAGGTCTTGCATACGAATGTCGCAAGGCCTTCTGGCGTGCCAATGGAAAGGCGCTGACAATGAACGAGACGGAGGGTATGCTGAAACTCTTTTCAGAGCTCGGGTCCGGTCGTATCCTTGGCTGTCATGCCTATGGTGCCCACAGTGCTGATATCATTCAGGAAGTCAGTTCGCTGATGTGTCGCGATACCACGGTCGCACAGTTGCGCGACATGGTACACATTCATCCTACACTGGGTGAGATTCTCAGTGAAGCCTGCTCTCAGTAAACTTTACATTGACGAGCGTCAGACGTGCAGTCGGCTCGTCAATGTTTTTTGCTTCCTTATTGTAAACGATTGAGCAGTCCTTGATAGTGATATCATTGACGCAGTCAAGGCCTTCAATACCACTGGCCTTGATGCCGGTCTTACAACCTCGGCATACGACGTTGCTGATATGGATATCCTGGAAATGGGGTGCCCATTTCTTCTCTGCCTCCGTGAATACGGGAGCCTTACCGTTGTCGCCTGCGTGACGGTTCACGTAGTCACATTGGAAGATGATGGCCTCTGACGCAATGTCATTCATCATGACATCGCTGATGTATAGTGCTTCTGTCTTTCCGCCACGACCCAGTCCGCTTTTGAATCGAAGGCCTACGTCGGTACCACTGAACGTGTTGTGACGAACCACGATACGACGTATGCCTGCAGCTGTTTCGCTACCCAGGACAAATCCGCCATGGGCGTGGTTCACCGTGTTGTCTTGTATCACGATGTCCTCGCAACCGCTGATGGCATGACTTGATGACGGCTTGCTGCTTTTCATGCAGATACCGTCGTCACCCACGCTCACCGTAGAGTTGACAATCAGGGCCTGATGACAATCAGAGAGGTCTATGCCGTCACCATTCTGGACGTTCCATTCCGAACGTACGTTGACGCCGTCGATAATCACGTTCTCACAGTAACAGGGATGCAAGTGAAAACGAGGTGAGTTCTGGATGGTGACTCCCTCTATGAGCACATTCTTGCAGTCTGTCAGTCTTATCAGGTCATTACGCATGCCTTCCTGCTTCACGGGACTGTCGGCAATGTCTGCATAGCCGTTCTTCATCTGCCAGGGATACCACAGATCGCCTTTCTCTGTAATCTGTCCTCCCATGTCCTTGTACATGTTCCATTCTACGTCGCTCATCTTTCCTCGTTTCACCGGGCGCCATTGCTGTCCGTTGCCATCAAGCGTTCCTTTGCCCGTAATGGCTATATTGGTGCGCTTGGAGGCACGGATGCAAGGAAACACGCGGCCGGCAGGTGATTTTTTGTCAACGTATAGTGATTTGTCTGGTGAGAATACTACCAGTGCATTCTTTTCCAGATGCAACTCAATGTTGTCCTTCAGTGCAATAGGACCGGTGAGCCATACGCCTTGTGGGATGATGAGTCGTCCGCCGCCCATCTTTGACAATTTGGAGATTCCTTTCTCGAAAGCCTCAGTACAGAGGGTGACACCGTCGCCCACGCCACCGACTTCTGTCAGGTTGACTTCATTGGCAGGGATGGTGATGCGCTCTACTGTCTTTACTGTTGTGGGCAGGTTCTTGTAATACTGTTCGTAGTGGTTAGCCTGGGCATATAGGACTATTGTAGACAACAATAATCCAAGAATCGTAGTGGTTAGTTTTTGTTTCATGTTTTGTTATAATTAGTAATGATGCCGCAAAAATACAAAAAAATCTGATAACTCACTAGGAATTATCAGATTTTAAAGTATTTGGAATTAAAAAGTGTGTACTTTTCTTATACCAGGTGGCTGATCAGGTCCTCACGGTCGCCAGGCAGCATGTCGATAACAGGAATCTCAATCATGGTGTAGCAACCGGGCTGCAGACGCATAGAGGCACGGGCTACGTTAACCAATACCTGACCGGTGAGGGCGGGGTTGTTGATTGACATGTTGAATTCCAGACGCTGGTTCTGGGTCTTGCCAGATACACCTTTGCGTACGAGGTTGACACCATGGCCCATGTCGCGTACGTCGTCAACGCTCTCTACCTGGAATACGTGAGTCTCATCGCTGGCGAAATAGGGGTCGGCCTTGATGGCTGCGGTTACCTCTTCCAGTTTGGCACCATCCTCAAGTTCTACATATACCATGCGGCGGTGGATACCCTCGCCCAAGGGAATGGTCATTGACAGAGCATTCTTGACACCTGCCTTGGAACGGACGCATACAGAGTGTCCCATTGACATACCAGGACCGAAGTTTGTATAGCTCAATCCCTTGGGAGCCAGACTCTGCATCAGTGTGCGGACGATTGAGTCTGAACCTGGATCCCAACCAGCGGCAATCACGCTGACGGTATTGGTCTTCTTGTTCAGATCCATCAATGTACGGCGATAGTCACGAATCAGTCCGTGGATATCGAATGAGTCAACGGTATTGATACCCAATGGCAGAATCTGCTTGGCGTATTCCTCGCATGAGCGGGTAGGGGTAGCCAGGATAGCTACGTCAACGTCCTTCAGTTCCTTGATATCCTTTACAACCTCATACTGAGCCAGTTCGGCAGGCTTGTTCTCGGCACCCTGACGGCGTACGATACCTGCTACCTCGAAATCGGGTGCTGTTTCCAGCGCCTCGAGTGCATACTTTCCAATGTTGCCGTAACCAACGACGGCTGCTCTGATTTTCTTCATTTTTATAATGTAATTTTTTGTCCCATTAATTGTTTGCGGCGGCAAAAGTAATGCTTTTTATCTTAAATGCATTACATTTTGACGGAAAAATTATCTTGAAACTGTCATTTTGTGATAATTCGCAAGTTTATGCCCTCGAAATACAATAATTTGTCAACTTTAAGCGTTTTAGAGGATGTATATATACAAAATTGAAAGTTATGATAGAATATATTAAAGGCGAACTGACCGACCTGACTCCTGCCATGGCTACCGTTGAGGCCGCAGGCGTGGGCTACGGACTGAATATCTCGCTTACTACCTATAGTGCCTGTCAGGGTAAGAAGGAAGTGAAGCTCTATGTCTATGAGGCCATACGCGAGGATGCCTATGTGCTTTATGGCTTCTATAATAAGAAGGAACGTGAGATGTTTGAACTGCTGATTACGGTGAGTGGCGTTGGTGCCAATACGGCCCGGATGATGCTCTCGGGTATGAGTGTCAGCGAACTCTGTTCTGCCATCTCCACGGGTAATGCCAAACTGATTCAGGGCATCAAGGGTATTGGTAAGATGACGGCCCAGCGTATCATTGTTGATTTGCGTGACAAGATTGTGGCCCTGGGTATTGCCGAGGAGATTCCTGCAGGCGGCAGTGTCTCTGCTCCCGTTAATAATGCCGTACGTGATGAGGCTGTTGCTGCTCTTACTATGCTGGGATTTGCCCCTGCTCCGACGCAAAAGGTCGTGGTGCAGATACTGCAAGACCAGCCCGCATTACCTGTAGAACAGGTGGTGAAGTTGGCTTTGAAGCAGATAAAATAACATATTTATATGGTAAAAACGGGCGTAGATGCAATATCTGCGCCTGTTTTGCGTTATTTTAACGAACAAGATTCTATAGAATAGCGTTGAAACGACTAGTATATATGTTGTCGTTGCTGATTCTGGGCATTGTGGCTTTTGCCGCTATTCCGCAGCAAGACGATGACGATAAGGATAAGAAGAACGCGCCAAAGGTACAGCCGAAAGCACAGCCAAAGGCCCTGACGGTCGAGGATGAGAGCATCCCCGACTCATTAGTGCATTCACGCTGGAAGATACAGAAGACAGCTCCTGTACTTACGGCAGACCTGGATTCCAGTGCCCTTGACCTGCGTATGCCTGAGAATGTGAAGCAGCAGGTGGAATATAATGACTCCCTGAATCTTTATGTGATAGGTTCCAAGATGGGTGACTCCTATCTGAATGCACCTATTGTGATGACACCTGAGGAGTATATGCGCTGGAGCGAACGAAAGGCCCGTCAGCAGTTCTTCCGTGTGAAGGATGCAGAGAATGCGAAGTCTCAGGGAAAGGATAAGTTCGACTTCTCTGATATGCATTTCGATTTAGGACCCGCAGAGAAGATTTTCGGTCCTGGTGGCGTGCGTGTGAAGACGCAGGGTACGGCCGAACTGAAGATTGGTGCCACGCTGAAGGATATTGACAACCCCTCGTTGCCTATCCGTAACAGGAAAACTACATCATTCGACTTTGATGAGAAGGTGAATCTGAGTGTCAACGGAAAGGTGGGTGACAAGGTGAATATGAACCTGAACTACAACACCGATGCTACCTTTGACTTTGATACGAAGAACCTGAAACTGAAATACGACGGCAAGGAAGACGAGATTATCAAACTGGTTGAGGCTGGTAATGTCAGCTTCCCCTCCAATAACTCGCTGGTACATGGCGCGTCGGCCCTCTTCGGTGTACGTACCGACTTGCAGTTTGGTAAGTTGAAACTGCAGACGGTCATCTCACAGAAAAAATCAACATCGAAGAGTGTTTCCAGCAAAGGTGGCACACAGACCACTCCGTTCGAGATTGATGTGGCCGATTATGAAGAGAACCGCCACTTCTTCCTCTCTCATTTCTTCCGCCTGATTTATGATAAGGCGATGTCTACCTTGCCCAACCTCACCACAGGTGTGAAGATCAACCGTGTGGAGGTGTGGATTACGAATAAGTCGGGTACCACGTCCAACTCCCGTAATATCGTGGCCTTTGGCGAACTGGGTGAGAATACCTATCTGACGAATCCGGTATGGAATACCACGGGCATGCCAGTTCCCAGCAACCAGGCCAATGATATCTATTCTTCGCTGGTGCAGCGGATAGACTCTGCATCACGTACCATCGATCAGGTCACCATGCGTTTGGAGTCGATGAGTGGCATAACGGGTGGCGTGGACTATGAAAAACTGTCGAGTGCCCGCCTGTTGAGTTCCAGTGAATATACGGTGAACACAGCCCTTGGCTATATCTCGTTGAAGTCGGGCCTCCAGACCGACCAGGTGCTGGCTGTGGCTTATGAGTATACCTATGGTGGTCAGACCTATCAGGTGGGTGAGTTCTCTACGGATATGACGCAGACCGACAAGTGCCTGTTTGTGAAGGCTTTGAAGAATACATCGAATAATCCCTCACAGCCCAACTGGCGCCTGATGATGAAAAACGTGTATTATCTGGCATCGACAGTCGAGAAAGAGAAGTTCCGTCTGGACATCAAATACCAGAGTGACACCACAGGTACCTACCTGTCGTACCTCCCCGAGGAATCGTTGAAGAGTACCACCCTGTTGAAGGTGATGGGACTGGACCGTTTGGATGCCAATATGAAACCCCACTCCAATGGCCAGTTCGACTTTGTTCAGGGCTATACCATCAGTAATGGCCGTGTGTTCCTGCCGGCAGCAGAGCCCTTTGGTGAGTATCTGCGTAGCTACCTGAGTCAGAAAGGTGTGGCAAATCTGGCAGATACCTATTGCTTCGACCAGCTTTATGACTCTACGAAGACCGTAGCCAAACAGAATGCCGAGAAAGACAAGTTCATCATGACGGGTCAGTATAAGGGTACTGCCGCCAATGTCATCTCGCTGGGTGCCTATAACGTGCCCCAGGGTTCTGTGAAGGTTGTTGCCGGTGGCGTGGAGCTGCAGGAGGGTTCCGACTATAGTGTGGACTATTCCCTGGGTGAGGTTACCATCCTGAACCAGAGTATCATCGACGCAGGTACCAATGTCAGCGTATCGCTGGAGGATAATACCAGCTATGGCATGCAGCGAAAGACCATGCTGGGACTGAACTGGCAATACGACTTCACGAAGAATTTCTCACTTGGCGGTACACTGATGCACCTCAATGAACAGGCGCTGACCACGAAGGTAACCATGGGTGACGAACCTCTGAACAACACCATCTGGGGCTTGAATATCAACTGGAAACAGGAGTCGCAATGGTTGACGAACATGTTGAACCGCCTGCCTCTGATTCATGTGACCCAGCCCTCGCAGATTACCTTTACGGGTGAGTTTGCCCAACTCATTGCCGGCAATGCCAGTGGCACGCAGGATAATGCCTCGTATATTGATGACTTTGAGAATACCAAGGACCTGCGTGATGTGAGCGACCCCAAGGAGTGGGTACTTTCAAGTGTGCCTACGATGTTTGCCAACCACAATGACAAGACAACGGTGAGCAGTGGCTACGGACGTGCCTTGCTCGCGTGGTATACCGTAGATCCCATCTTTACCCGCCGCTCATCCAGTCTGACACCTGCGCATATCAAGAACGACCTGGACCAGTTGTCCAACCACTATGTGCGTGAGGTCTATGTGAAGGAACTCTATCCTAACCGTGACCAGAGTACCTATAACGGTGCCGTGTCTACATTGCCCGTCCTGAACCTGGCTTATTACCCGCAGGAACGTGGTCCTTACAACCTGACGCTTGACTACAATAGCGACGGTACGCTTCGTAACCCCGCCCAGCGCTGGGGTGGTATGATGCGTAAGCTGGAGACTACCGACTTCGAACAGTCTAATATAGAATATGTAGAGTTCTGGCTGCTCGATCCCTTCATCTATACCCGTCAGGAAGGTACTGCCAGCAAACATAGTGGTGAGTTGTATATCAACCTTGGTGAGGTGTGCGAGGATGTGCTGCGTGATGGCAAGAAGTTCTACGAGAGTGGTATGCCGGTTGATGGCACCTCATCGTTTGAGACAACCCAGTGGGGTAAGATTCCCGTGCAGGCTACGCAGACCTACGCCTTCGCTACCACCAGCGGCTCCCGCCAGAAGCAGGATGTGGGTCTCAATGGCTTGACGGATGATGAGGAACGTACCTATGGCGCTTATGCCGACTGGCTGAATAATATCGGTAATGTGGTGCATAATGACTCGTTGCTCCAGGCATGGCGCGAAGACCCTGCCGGTGATAACTACCATTATTACCGCGGTTCCGACTTTGATGCTGCGAAGACCAGTATCATGGACCGCTATAAGCGCATCAATAACCCACAGGGCAACTCGCCTGCCAGTGATAACCAGACAGAGGGCTACGATACCTCTTATAAGACCGGTCCCGATGTGGAGGATATCAATCAGGACTACACCCTTAATGAGTACGAGCGCTATTATCAGTATCGTATTCCTATCAGTGATGATGAACTGCAGGCCTACAACCGTGGCGCTAATCCCGAGGGCTCTCATATCGTAGACCACCGTGACTACAAGGCCCAGCTGCGTAATGGCGACTCTATTACCGTACGTTGGTACCAGTACCGTGTGCCCCTGACGGAATACGACTCAAAGATTGGCTCCATCAACGACTTCACCAGCATCCGCTTCATGCGTATGTTCCTCACTGGCTTTGAGGAACCTATCGTGTTGCGTTTCGGTTCTCTGGACCTCGTACGTGGTGAATGGCGACGCTATAAGCAGAACCTGCAGACATCAGCAGGTGCCGAGACGGGTCTGTTGGAGATGAGTGCTGTCAACGTGGAGGAGAATACGGACCGTCAGCCCGTGGCCTATGTGCTGCCTCCGGGCATTACCCGTGTCACCGACCCCGGTCAGCCCCAGTTGACTGAGAATAATGAGCAGGCGCTCTGTCTCACCGTGAAGAACCTGTCGCAGGGCGAGTCGAAGGCTGTGTATAAGAATACCAATCTGAACCTGCGCCAGTATAAGCGCCTGCAGATGTTTGTCCATGCCAACCACCTGGTGCCCAACAGCACGCAGCTGGAGGACAACCAGTTGGCAGTGTTCATCCGTCTGGGTTCCGACTATAAGAACAACTATTACGAATACCTCATTCCCCTGAAGCTCACCCCGCAGGGCCATTACCGCTGGAATGTGCCCAGTGACCGTGCCAAGGTATGGCCGGAGGAAAATATGCTCGATATCGATATGAGCATCTTCACCGCGCTGAAGAAAAACCGTAATAAGGCAAAGGCCGCAGGACTGGCCAGCTATACGCAGGTCTATTCAGAGTATGATCCCGCTAAGCCTAATAATAAGGTGAGCGTGGTGGGTAACCCCTCATTGGCCGAGGTGAAGACCATGATTATCGGTGTGCGCAACCTTAGCTCCGGCATGAAGTCGGGTGAGGTATGGGTTAACGAGATGCGTCTGCGTGAGACCAATAACGAAGGTGGCTGGGCTGCCTCTGGTGCGCTCAATGTACAATTGTCCGATTTAGGTAGTGTGAACATGACAGGCCGTTATGTTACTGATGGCTTCGGTGGTCTTGAAGAGACAATCTTGCAGCGTTCTACCGATACGCAGAAATCATACACTGTTACGGCCAATGTTGATCTCGGCAAACTATTTCCTGAAAAAGCCAAGGTCTCTGCACCACTTTATTACTCTTATTCTAAGGAGATTATCAGTCCGAAGTACAACCCGCTGGATTCTGATATGGAACTTGATGATGCCCTGGAGTCGGCTGGCAGTCAGCGTGAGCGCGATTCTATTGAGTCTATTGCCGTAACCAAGCATATCAACCGCAATTTCTCCTTGAGTAATGTGCGTGTGGATATCAAGAACAAGCGTCATCCGTTGCCTATCGACCCTGCCAACTTCTCATTCTCTTATTCACACTCTCACCGTAACACTACGGGCGAGACTACTGTTTATGAGAATGAAGACCAGTGGCGTGGCTCTATCAACTATTCTTATACGCCTGTATTCAAGACATGGGAGCCGTTTAAGAATTCCAAGAGTAAGTCCAAGTGGATGAATTTCCCCAAGGCACTTGGCTTCAACTATCTGCCCCAGAATATCTCGTTCAATTCCGAGATGGTGCGTATGTATAGTGAGTTGCAGGAGCGCGACCTCGAGAATACCGAGAATCCTAACCTGCCCCTGACGTTCAGTCAGCAGTTCCTGTGGAACCGTGACTTCTCGCTGCGCTGGGACTTCACCAAGAATCTGCACATGACTTTCCAGAGTGCTACCCATGCCGAGATTGAGGAACCCTATACACCGGTGAATCAAGATCTTTATCCGGATCGCTATTCGGCTTGGAAAGATTCTGTATGGACCAGTATCAAGAACTGGGGTGTGCCCCTCGACTATCAGCAGTCGTTCTCCTTGTCATACCAGTTGCCTATCGATAAACTGCCTATCTTTGATTGGGTGAAGGCTGATGCCTCGTTCAAGTCCAGCTATTCATGGTTGCGTGGTACTGATATGGAGGATGGTACCTCTCTTGGTAATACCATTTCTAATAACCGTAATCTGAATATCAACGGGTCGCTCAATATGGAGACGCTCTATAACCATATCCCCTTCCTGAAGAAGACCAACGAGCGCTTCAAGAAACAGCCTTCCAAACCTACAGCAAAGTCCAAGACGGTGAAGAAGGCTGAAACAAAGGTAAAGGGCGGTGATACGAAGGATGGTGCCAAGGAACAGACCAAGGACGAGAAAGCCCTTCCAAAGAACAAGAACACCTTCCAGAAGGAGATCACGCTGATACCCGACAGTCAGATTGTGGTACAGCATGGCAAGAAGTCCAAGCGCCTGATGGTGTCTGCCCGCAATAAGGATGGCCGTAAGGTCGACGTGAAGTGGAAGACCGTTGATGAGAATAAGATTAAGGTATGGGGACCTGACTCGCTGCAGATAAAGATCTCTGTCACTCCCAAGGAACCCCTTGAGAAGGAATGGTGGTATAACTCGGCCCAGCATGCCGCCCATATCCTGACGATGATCCGTACGGTGAATCTCAGTTACCGTCATCAGTATTCTATGACGCTGCCGGGCTTTATCCCCAACGTAGGCGATGCCTTCGGACAGCGTACGGGTAGTGTAATGGCTCCTGGTCTTGGTTTTGCTTTCGGTCTTACTGGCGACGAGTATATCGAGACGGCCCGTAACAACGGATGGTTGCTTTGCAGTGACGATGTGGCTACTCCTGCCAATACCTCGGCAACAGAGGATTTGCAGTTGCGTGCCACCCTGGAACCTGTGCGCGACCTGAAGATAGACCTCTCGGCCACCCGTACTGCTACCAAGTCGCGCAGCGTGCAGTTCATGTATGAGGGTTCACCCACCACCTATAGTGGCAGTTTCACCATGACCACGATCTCCTTGCGCAGTGCACTCGAGGGTATGGGCGATGCCAACAATGGCTATAACAGTCCGTCGTTTAACGAGTTCTGCGGCAAGGTAAATGCCTTCCGTGATCGTGTACAGGCACAGTATGAGGGCTCTTCTGTTCAGGATGCCAATCCTGTGAATGCCTATGGTGCCGACGTGCTGATACCTGCCTTCCTCGATACCTATACCATGGGTGCTGGTGGCTCGCTCGACATCTTCCCCGTACTCACGCGCCTGTTGCCCAACTGGTCCATCCGTTATGGCGGACTGGCTAAGTTGCCCTGGATACGCGATCATTTCAAGAGCGTCAACCTGAACCACTCGTATAAGAGTGTCTATTCCGTAGGTTCCTATGCCTCATACAGTTCTTGGATGGAGTATATGGGCGACCTCGGTTATGTGAAGGCTGCCGATGGCTCTTTGACGCCCTCTTCACGCTATAATATCTCTACGGTGAGCATCAACGAGGCCTTCTCGCCGCTGTTGGGCGTTGACATGACGTTCAACAACAACCTGACGTGTAAGGTGGAATATCGTACTACCCGTGTGCTCAACCTCTCTATGACCAGCGTGCAGATCAACGAGTCACAGTCTAAGGACTGGGTGATTGGCATGGGCTATAAGATCAGCAACTTCAACCTCTTTGGCAGTGGCTCAGGCAGCAGTCGCAAGGCATCGGGTGGCAAGGGCAGGAATGATGATAACAAGAACAACAGTTCCAAGACGCAGACCACGAGCAAGAAGGGTATCAACCACGATCTGAACACCCGTCTGGATGTCTCTTTCCGTCGTCAGGCTGCCATCACCCGTGATATCGCCTCAGGCGTATCATCTGCCAGCAGTGGTAACAGTGCCTTGAAGATTTCGCTTCAGGCCGACTATACCTTGTCGCGCATGCTGACACTCACGGCTTATTATGACCGTCAGACCAACACGCCTCTGCTCTCAAGCAGCAGTTATCCTACCACGACGCAGGACTTTGGCGTCTCCCTGAAATTCTCATTGACACGATGAATCCTGAGGAGTTAAGAAGTTAAGGAGTTATGACGAATGATTTTGCGCTGACATTATTGCATTGGTTTCGTGAGAATGGGCGGGATTTGCCCTGGCGACAAACCAGGGACCCCTATGCCATATGGCTGTCGGAGATCATCCTCCAGCAGACGCAGGTCAAACAGGGATGGGCTTACTGGGAGCGTTTCATGCGCCGTTGGCCTACCGTGGAGCAACTGGCTGAGGCCAGCGAGGACGAGGTGCTGCGTGAATGGCAGGGACTGGGTTATTATTCCCGTGCCCGCAATTTGCATTTTGCCGCCAAACAGATTGTGGCGCTTGGTGGCTTCCCCACGACGATAGAAGGTATCAAAGGCTTGAAAGGCGTTGGCGACTATACCGCTGCTGCCATCGGAAGTATTGCTTTCGACCTGCCTGCTGCAGTTGTCGATGGTAATGTCTATCGTGTCCTGAGTCGCCACTTTGGCATCAGCACACCCATCAACTCCACAGAGGGCAAAAAGGAATTTGCCTTATTGGCTCAGGACTTACTACTCCCCGCCCTTGATAAGAAGGGGATGGGGGCGGGTCTTTATAACCAGGCCATCATGGACTTTGGTGCTATCCAGTGCACGCCAGCCAGTCCTGAGTGCATGAACTGTCCGTTGATGGAGTCGTGCGTGGCATTCCGTGAGGGTAGGGTAGCTGAGCTTCCCGTAAAACTCAAGACGCTGAAGGTGCAGGAACGCCGGCTCACTTATGTCTATATACGCTATCAGGGTGAGACAGCTATCCATCGCCGTGGTGAGGGGGATATCTGGCAGGGACTCTACGAACCGTTGTTAATTGAGAACGGAGAGTTCTCAGTTCTCAATTCTTGCGTCCCTCCGGTAGCAAGCGACCAAAGGTCGAGCGCTCAGTTGATAAAGAAGAACGTCAAGCATGTCCTCACCCATCGTATCCTCTGGACCGACTTCTACCTGTGGGAACCGGCAGAGCGCCCCCAGCTCCCTGAGGACTATTTCTGGATAAAAGAAGCGGAGCTCGACGATTATGCCAAGCCCCGCCTGATAGAGATATTGTTAGACTCTCTTACTCTTTGATCATCACTTTCTTCTTGTTTTTGATGTAGATGCCGCATTTTTTGCGATTAAACTAAAAAAAAAGAAAAATTTTTGTTGCCAATATAAATACTTTTGCTATCTTTGCAACATCCAATAAAACAATCTACTATTATTCATTTACTAAAAACCAATACATGTATGAAAGACTTACAGATGTACATCAACGGCCAGTTCTGTGAGAGTTCGAACGGCAAGTGGATCAATGTGTTAAACCCTTCAACAGAGGAAGTTATCTCCCGTCAGCCGGAAGGTACCATTGAGGATGTGAACCGTGCACTGGATGCTGCCCGTGCAGCTCAGAAAGCGTGGGCCAAGACACCTGCCATTGAGCGAGCCGGTTATCTGCTGAAGATGGCTGAAGGAATCAAAAAACGCGAGAAGGAATTTACTGAGATTATCATGCGCGAGCAGGGTAAGACCCGCAACTGGGCAGCTATCGAGGTAGGTGCTACCATTGCCTATTTTGAGTATATGGCCACCTTTGCCCGCCATATCGAGGGTGAGATTATCCCTTCCGACCGTCCTAACGAGACCATCCTGCTCACTAAGAAGCCTATCGGTGTCGTAGCCGGTATCCTGCCATGGAACTTCCCATTCTTCCTGATTGCCCGTAAGGCTGGTGCCGCCCTGATTGCCGGATGTACTATCGTGATAAAGCCCTCACAGCTCACGCCCGAGAACTGTACGGAGTTTGCCAAGGTGGTGGCCGAGACAGGTCTGCCCGCAGGCGTCATCAATATCGTGACGGGTAAGGGTTCCGTCATTGGCAATGAGATGGCCGGTTCACCCAAGATCGACATTGTCAGCGTGACGGGTTCTGTAGGTGCCGGCGAGAGTATCATGGCTGCAGCGTCAAAGAATATCACTAAGGTAAGTCTGGAGTTGGGTGGTAAGGCCCCCGCTATCGTGATGAAGGATGCCGACCTGGAGCGTGCTGCCCAGTGGATTGTCGACAGTCGTATTGGTAACAACGGACAAATCTGTAACAATGCAGAGCGCGTCTATGTACAGAAAGAGGTGAAAGCTGCCTTCACGGAGATACTGGTGAAGAAGATGCAGGCTGTGAAAGTGGGTGACCCCTGTGCCGACGAGAGTGTTGATATGGGTCCTTTGGTAGAACAGCGTGCTCTTGAGAGCGTGACGGAGAAAGTAGAGCGTGCCATCAGTCAGGGTGCCAAACTGCTCTGTGGTGGCCATCGTGTAGGCACCAAGGGCTATTTCTATGCTGCTACGGTGCTCGACAACTGTCGTCAGGATATGGATATCATCCATGAGGAGACCTTCGGTCCTGTGATTCCGTTGGTGGAATTTGAAACCCTCGACGAAGTCATCGCTATGGCCAATGACTGCGAATACGGTCTGGCTTCCAGCATCTTCACCAAGGACCTGAACGTTGCCGTGAAGGCCTGTCGTGAACTTGAGTTTGGCGAGACCTATATCAACCGTGAGCATTTCGAGGCCATCCAGGGCTTCCATGCAGGTATGAAGAAGAGTGGTATAGGTGGTGCCGACGGCAAGCATGGTGTCGATGAATACCTTGTTACCCATGTCACTTACTTGGACACCTGGGAGTAAAGTAATGTCTTAACTCCTTAACTCCTTTCACTCCTTAACTCCTATAAATAATGAAAGTAGGACTATTTGTTCCCTGTTATGTCGATGCGCTCTACCCAGAGGTGGGCGTATCGACATATCGCCTGTTGAAGAGTCTGGGATTGGATGTTGACTATCCGGAGCGCCAGACCTGTTGTGGACAACCAATGGGTAATGCTGGCTTTGAAGGCATGGCGCTGCCGTTGGCCAAAACATTTGATGAACTGTTCTCGCCCTACGACTATGTGGTGGCCCCGTCGGCCAGTTGCGCAGCCTATGTGCGTTGTTTCCATCCAAATCTGCTGAAGGGGCATACGTGTGAGGCAGCAGGGAAGACGATGGATATCGTGGAGTTCCTGCACGATGTGGTGAAGGTGGACCACCTGCAGGCCCGTTTCCCTTATCGCGTCAGCGTGCACAACTCCTGTCATGGCGTGCGCGAACTGGGACTCTCGTCACCTTCCGAGCGCCATGAGCCCAGGTATAATAAGATCATTGACCTCCTGAAACTGGTCAGGGGCATTGAGATTGTAGAGCCCGAGCGTCCTGACGAGTGTTGCGGCTTCGGTGGTATGTTTGCCGTCGAGGAGCAGGCCGTGAGCCGTCGCATGGGTATTGACAAGGTCAACCGTCATCTCGCCACCGGGGCCCAGTATGTCACGGGGCCCGACTCCTCTTGTCTGATGCACATGCAGGGCATAGCCAGGAAAGAGCATCTGCCTATCCAATTCATCCATGTCGTCCAGATTCTAGCTTCCGGTCTAACGTCTTAACTCCTTGACTCCTGAATATGAGTACCCAACATTCAAAAGCTGCCGAGGCCTATCTGCAGAAACCTCGCGTAGCAAAGCATCACGACCAGACCTTCTATGGTGTGCGCCAGAAGCGCGACCGTATGGCCCAGGACCTTCCTGAGTGGGAAGACCTGCGCGAGGCTGCCAGTCAGATTAAGAAGCATACCATCACCCATCTGGCCGACTATCTGGAACAGTTTGAGCAGAATGCCGTGAAGAATGGCGTCCATGTGCACTGGGCAAAGGATGCTCAGGAATATAATGCCATCGTCCTGGATATCCTGCAGAAGCACCAGGTGAAAAAGGTGGTGAAGAGCAAGAGCATGCTCACGGAGGAATGCCATCTTAACGAGAACCTGGAGCGCAGTGGCATTGAGGTCATCGAGACCGACCTGGGCGAGCGTATCCTGCAGATGATGAAGCTGGCACCCAGTCATATCGTGATGCCTGCCCTCCATGTGCATCGTGAGGATATCGGTGCCACCTTCCGTCGCCTCATCCCCAACTACAAAGAGATAGCGGCCTCTTATGCTGGTCGTGTGGGCGGCGATTCCATCGCCGACGAGAACGACCCCACGTTCCTCACCTACGTAGCCCGCATGCACCTGCGCCAGCAGTTCATGGAGGCCGATGCCGGCATGACGGGTGCTAATTTCGGTGTGGCCGAGACGGGCGATGTGGTGGTGTGTACCAACGAGGGCAATGCTGATATGTCGACCTCTATCCCTAAGTTGCATATCGTCTCCATGGGTATCGAGAAACTCGTGCCCAACTATGCCGCGATGGGTGTGTTCCAGCGCCTCCTGGCCCGTAATGGCACAGGTCAGGAAACCACCGTCTATACCTCCCATTTCCGTGGCCCCCGTCCTGGTGGCGAGATGCATATCGTGCTGGTGGACAACGGGCGTAGCAGTATCCTGTCCAATCAGGAACACTGGCAGACGCTGAAATGCATGCGCTGTGGTGCCTGTATGAACACCTGTCCCGTCTATCGCCGTTCGGCAGGCTATAGCTACACCTATTTCATCCCTGGACCTATCGGCATCAACCTGGGCATGTTGCGCGACCCTCGCCGCTATAGCGATAACGTGTCGGCCTGCTCCCTCTGTTGCTCCTGCGACAATGTCTGTCCGGTCAAGGTCGATCTCTCTGCACAGGTCTATCGCTGGCGTCAGCAGCTCGACTCGCTGGGCAAGGCCGACCCCATGAAGAAGTATATGTCCGTGGGCATGAGCTTCCTCTTCAATCGTCCGCAGGTCTATACCTCTGCCCTGCGCCTATCGCCGCTGGTCAACTGGTTGCCTGGTCCCTTGTTGCAGAACAGCCTGAATCCCTGGGCCTATGCGCACCGCATGATGAAATTCCCCCCGAAGTCGTTCCACCAATTATGGAAGGAGAAGAAACTATGAGCAGTAAACAACAGATACTTTCCGCCTTGCGCCAGCATACGCGCGAGACGTACGACATGCCCGACCTTACCCGGTTGAAGCCCATCACCTATGACGACCCTGTGGCCGAGTTCAAGAAAAAGACCACGACCATCGCGGGTGCCAGCCTGATTGAGATTTCCGAGGACGACGACCTCAATGCAGTGATTCGCGACCGTGTGGTGGGCGGATGGCCTGCCAGTCCCGTCATCGCCACCAATATCATGGGCATCGATGCCCAACTGAACCCTGACACCGTGGCCAGTGCCCAGGAACTGGAACGTGTGGATGTCGGTATTGTCCGGGGCGACATCGGTGTGGCCGAGAATGCCTGCATCTGGGTGCCGCAGACCATGAAGGAGCGTGCCATCTGCTTTGCATCCGAACATCTGGTCATCGTTATCGACGATCGTCACATTGTGAACAATATGCACGAGGCCTACGACCTCATCCGGCAGTCGTCCTACTATTTCATTGACTATCAGTTTGGTACCTTTATCAGTGGCCCCAGCAAGACGGCTGATATCGAGGGTGCACTCGTTTATGGTGCCCAGGCTGCCCGTGCTGTAACGGTTGTGTTCGTAAACAGAAAATAATTTAGGGTAAATGGACAAAAAATGTTCAAAAAAGTTTGGAGGGAAAGAAATTTTCTCCTATCTTTGCCAACGTGAAATTCTCAACAAGGCTTACCTTAAATTAATATACTTCAATAAAAAAACACCTGATAGTGCGATTCCGTTCCTGGAGTCGCATTTTTTTTGTCTTACTGTTGTGTGAATAGATTTTTTTCTCTAATTTTGCATCCGATAAGCAAACCCTTAACTATTTATTATTACAACTTACAATGATGAAAAAACTGTTTTTGCCTCTTCTGCTTCTCGTAGCAGTATCTGCCCAGGCAGCAGACAAGAATCCTGTGTTATCCATTGAGGGTGGTAAGGTACAAGGTGTGCTGGCCGACGATCATCCAGAGGTCTTCGTCTATCGTGGCATCCCCTATGCTGCACCTCCTATCCGCGAGAACCGTTGGAAGGCTCCTCAGCCCGTGCTCCCCTGGAAGGGCGTGAAGATCTGCGACACTTTCGGCCGTCCCAGTTACCAGGCTATCCAGTATACAGGTGGCTACTACACGGAGTGGGGCTATGGCAAGGAGGCCGCTTTCAGTGAAGACTGCCTGTATCTGAACGTATGGACCAAGGCGCCTGGCGAGGTGGGCAAGAAACTGCCTGTTGCCCTGTGGATTCATGGTGGCGGCTATCGTGAGGGTTTTGGTTCAGAACCTGAGTTCGACGGACAGGAGTGGGGTGCCAAGGATGTGGTGCTCGTCTCTATCAACTACCGTTTGGGCGTGTTTGGTTTCTTGACCCATCCGCTGTTGGCTGCCGAGAATCCTCATCATGTATCGGGCAACTACGGTATCCTCGACCAGATTGAGGCCCTGAAATGGATCAAGAAGAATATCGCCCAGTTTGGTGGCGACCCCAATAACGTGACCATCTTTGGCCAGAGTGCTGGTGGTGGCAGCGTGCGTACGCTTTGTGAGTCGCCCTTGGCTCGTGGCCTGTTCCACAAGGCAGTCATCATGAGTGCCCAGGGACTCACCATCCCCGATGCCAATGGCAACCCCATGGGCGGACGCTATAGCGGCGGTTCTGTGGCCGATGCCGAGGCCAATGCCAAGAAGGTGTTCGACTGGGCCGGACTGACCGACCTGCAGAAGATGCGTGCTGCCTCTACGGAGACCGTCTTCGCGCTGCCTACCCTGTATTATCAGGTGAACAGCGACGGACAGCAGCAGGGCGGCGGTATGCCCTTCATGCGCGGCCTGCCCTTCATGCCTATGATCGACGGCTATGTCAGTGAGAAGAGCTTCGACGATGCCACGCGCCAGGGCACCTTGGCAGATGTACCCTATATGATTGGATTTACGCTGAATGATATGGGAAATATGGCACCCAATATCGCTGAGTTCTGTAAGGTACGTGCCGAGAAGGGTGGTAAGGCCTGGGCCTATGAGTTTGCCCGTCCTCTGCCCGATGACGGTTCTCATCCTGAGGTCACCCAGCGCTTGAAGGGTGCTTTCCACTCCAGCGACCTCTGGTTTGTGTTCAAGTCGTTGAAGCATTGCTGGCGTCCTTGGACCAAGGGCGACTGGGACTTGTCAGAGAAGATGCTCACCGCCTGGACCAACTTCGTGAAGTACAGCGACCCCAACGGACCTAAGGGTGGTGCCTGGAAACCCTGCACAGCTCAGAATCCCAAGTTCATGGTCTTTAAGTTGAACGACAAGGATGCTGAGGCTTCTGTCTATGGCGAGCCCGAGATAGCACCTCAGGCCCAGGGCTTCGGCTTCGGCCCCAGACGATAATCCTCAACCTAAATTATTCATGAACATTATATTTATAATGCAGTATTCTTTTTTTTTGCCTACGGCGTCACATAAATGACCGCGAATGAACACGAATTTTTCATGAATAATATTTATGAGTCATTTATGTATATTTATGGTCATTCGTGTAGCGTCGCAGACAAAAAAATATCCATGAATAATTCATGCTAAAGTTTTCTATACGAAGAGAGCCACGACATTTCGTGGCTCTTTTCTGTTTCCTATATCCTGATTCTCCGCCATATCCAGCGCGGAATCAGTCGCCAGATGAAGGTCAGCGCCCTGTATCTGTAGTCTATGATCCTCACGTGCCGTCCCCGGTGTATGCTCTCCACGATATCCTGTGCCACCGCCTCGGGTTTCATCAGCATGGGGTAGGGGAAGTCATCATTCAGCAGTGCTGTATCCACGAACCCAGGACGGATATCTGTAATACTGATGTCCAACTTGCGTTGGCGAGCCTGCTGCTCCAGCGCCTGCAGATAAGTGGCCTGCAAGGCCTTAGTGGCTGAGTAGGCAGGTGCAGGTCCCAGTCCCTTGGTGCCTGCTATCGATGAGATGGCAGCAATATGTCCATTGCCCCGTTCTGCGAAATAGCGATAGGCTGTGCCAATCATCCTGGTGAAGCCCACGGCATTGGTAGCCATCGTGCGCAGTTCTATATCTTCTGTCAGCGTGCGGTTTTGCTTGCCTATGCCCGAGGCGTGGAAATACAGGTCCATGCCGCCAAGTCGCTCTATCAGCATGAGCAGTTGTTCGCCCGCATCCTCTTTTGTCACGTCAATGGTCATCACCTCTACGTGCTCTGGTGCCGTGGCTTTCAGTGCCATCAGTGGTTCCTCTCTGCGGGCTGCCACACCAATATGCCAGCCATCGGCCAGCAGCAGTCGGGCCACTTCCTGTCCTATGCCAGAGCTGGCTCCTACGATAATAGCTTTCTTGTTCATTTTATTGTTCGGATGTTTTATTGGATGAATACAGTTTGGCAACGAGGGCACCACTGATGTTATGCCATACGCTGAATACGGCGCCCGGGATGGTGGCCAGTGGATAGGCGGCAAAGTGCAGTACAGCCAGCGATGAGGCCAGTCCGCTATTTTGCATGCCCACCTCAATGCTGAGTGCCACGCACTTTGGTTTCTGCAGGTGCAGCAGTCGTCCCACGGAGAAGCCGATGGCCAGTCCCAGAAGATTATGAATCATCACGATGACCATCACCAGCAAGCCAGCCGTCAGTACCCTGTCGGCATTGTGTGCCACGATGATACCAACCAATAGTGCTATCATTACCGACGAGAAGGCGGGCAGATAGGGCGTCACACGTCTGGTCACTCTTGGTATGAAACGCTGGCAGAGCAGTCCGCCGACTATAGGCGCTATGACTACATAGACTATGCTCATCAGCATGCCCAGTGCATCTACGTCAACCATGGTGCCGGCCAGTGCCCATACCAGCAAAGGTGTGAGCAGTGGGGCCAGTAGCGTGGAGGCGGCAGTCATACCCACCGATAGTGCTAGGTCGCCCTTAGCCAGATAGGTGATAACATTTGATGCCGTGCCACCTGGGCAACAGCCCACGAGTATCACGCCGATGGCCAGTTCTTCGGGTAGTGCAAAAGCCCACGTCAGTCCCAGTGCCAGCAGGGGCATCACGGTGAACTGTGTCATACAGCCTATCAGTATATCTTTCGGTCGGCTCAGCACAATCTTAAAGTCCCGTGGCGACAGTGTCAGTCCCATGCCAAACATGATGATGCCCAGCATCGGGTTGATGACCCATGTGCCAATCCACGCCAGTGATGTAGGCACCATCAGCGCCAGTGCTGCCACCAGCACCACCATGGCTCCCATCCATCGGGCTATGAAATCACAAATTGTTTTCATTTGTTATAGAATTGCGTCTTTTTTTCGTTCAATTATGCAAAGTTACGAAAAGTCAAGGGAAAAGCAAATGATTTTCGGATTAATTTCGTATCTTTGAGCTCAAAAGCTCGAAGATACTCCGTCTCGGCAAAAAAAAGAATGAATTCTTTTGTTTTGCTCTCGACTTTTCGTATCTTTGCCACCAAAACGCTTAATATTATGGATGCAAAACGTATATTGAAGTACCTGAAACTGTTGTCGGCTAATAATAGTCGTGAGTGGTTTCAGGCGCATAAACAGGAGTACGATGCCATTCGTGCCGACTTCGAACAGGGTGTGCAGCAGGCTATTGTGCGTATCGCCTCGTTCGACCCCTCGGTGGCTCATCTCACGGTGAAGGACTGCACCTATCGCTTCTATCGCGATACGCGTTTCTCCAACGATAAGTCGCCCTATAAGACCCACCTTGGCGCTTATATAGCCGCTCATGGCAAGAAGGCGCTCCATGGCGGCTATTACCTGCATCTAGAGCCAGGACATTGCATGGTGTGCTGTGGTAACTACTGGTTGCCCACTAATATCCTGACCTCATGTCGCAATGAGATTATGGGCAATATCGACGAGTGGCTCCGCTATGTGCGCAGTCCGGAGTTCCTGAAATACTACGGCAATCCAGAGCCCGGCAGTATCAAGACGCCCACCGACGTCTCCAGCTGGGATCAGCCTCAGGGCTTCGGTCTTGAGCGTCTGAAGACCTGCCCCTCCGGCTTCCCCCGCGACTGGGAATACGTGGAGTACCTGCGCCAGAAGGACTACTGCTGTTGGCACCGTGTGCCCGACACCTTCTTTCAGGGCGACCAGTGGCTGGATGACATGCAGCCCATGCTCCTTGCCGCCAAGCCCATGATGGATATGATGAATTCCGTCATCGATGATTATGAGTAGCAACTGCTAAATCACTTAATTAGGGATAAATTCTCGAGAGAATTTCTTCGCAACTTTACTGTTAAAAATTCTTTAGCCTGCTCTTAGGCAGCAATCACTCTGCTTCTAGCCTGCTCCTAGGCTGCTCCTAGGCTGCTCCTAGGCTGCTCCATGGAGCACTCACGAGCGAGGCTAGAAGCAGGCTGCAGTATGGCAAAGTGCTGTCTCGTGCCTGCTTAAGCGCATACAGATGCTGCCAGCATGCCAAGGCAAATGATTGTGGCTGCGCAAGTAATGGTAATCATAATTAATGGTTTTATGTTGTTGATAAATGGGTTATTCTTCTCTATACTCCAGGATGTCGCCAGGCTGACAGCCTAACTCGTGACAGATGGCCTCAAGGGTGGAGAAACGTACGGCTTTGGCCTTGCCCGTTTTGAGGATCGACAGGTTGGCCAGTGTCAGTCCCACGCGTTCGGCCAGCTCGCTTAGTGACATCTTGCGCTTGGCCATCTCTACATCTAAGTTTACAATAATCTTTCCCATAGGCACTTTAAATCGTTAAATCATGTTCCTCCTTCAACTTCAGACCGATAGAGAAGGCCTCGGCCATAATCAGAATAAAGATTCCGTCAGTAATAATACTGATAGCATCACTCCATGTGTCTAGCAGGTTGATACTGTCGAACGACATGGCTGTACACATCACGGTAGTTGTCACAACGATGCACCAGCCCACCGTGCGAAGTAAATCGACATTTGCCCAGGTGAACACCTCGCCATGATTGACGTTAAGGATAAAGCGCACATAGCAGGCAAAGGCATATATATAAACGATAAAGCAGGCAAAGATGATTAAGCCTTCAATAATGCTATAGGCTGATGTTCCAGAATCATTCATACCGTCTTCATAACCTTGTTTAAAATCGCTGATACCTGCAAAACCTGCCATCACCATGCCTACTATCATGAGAATCAGCAGCACGATACAGAAAAAATTGAGTTTCTTTTTCATTGTTTTTATTGTTTTAATTTATACATTTATCGTTTTTCGATATGCAAAAGTATATCTTTTTGGAGAACCGTGCAAATAAAAACGATAAAACTTTATCGAAAAACAATATATTTAACGTTTGTAAACATAAACAAAGGTCAATTTTGTTTTGCATTTCGCTAGCTTATTCGTACCTTTGACTGACGTCGAAGGTACTTTCGCTCGACAATAAAAACAAAAAATCGATTTTTGTTTTGTATTGTTCTCGCTTATTCGTACCTTTGCACCCCAATTAACTGACTATGAACAGGATAATATATCATTTAACGGCTTTTCTGGTGGTGGCTTTATGGGGCACCACGTTTGTTTATACCAAACTATTATTGATGGCGGGACTCACGGCGGCACAGATCTTTGTGCTGCGATTCATCATCGCCTATGTGATGCTGCTGGCTTATTCCCTGCTCAGGAAATCGTTTAGGTTGTTTGCTTCGTCGTGGAAAGACGAACTGCTGATGGCGGCACTGGGATTGACGGGCGGCTCGCTGTATTTCCTGACGGAGAACAGTTCGATGATTTATACCACGACGACGAATACGTCGCTCATCGTCTGTCTGAGTCCGCTATTCGCTATGGCACTGATTAGTTTGTTTTATCGCTCCCAGCGACTGCATGGCATTCAGATTGTGGGCACGCTGATGGCGGCATTAGGTGTTATTGTGGTGGTGCTTAACGGACATTTCGTGCTCCATCTGTCGCCCCTTGGTGATACGCTGGCTTTCATGGCTTGCCTCTGTTGGGCGTTTTACTCCCTGCTGATGATTCCGGCCAACCAGCGATACCGCACACTATTCATCACCAGAAAGGTGTTTTTCTATGGTTTGGTATTTATGATTCCTTATTTTATGATATGGCCTGGAATGCCGCCGCTCAGCGTGGTGCTGCGTCCGGATGTGCTGGGTAACCTGCTGTTTCTGGGATGTATCGCCTCGATGGTGTGCTTCCTGGCATGGAACTGGGCCATGAAGAAGTTAGGCGAGGTGGCGGTGACCAACTATGTGTATTTCAACCCCGTGACCACGGTGCTCTTTGCCTGGATGGTGCTCTCAGAGCGTATCACCCTCTATTTCATTATCGGCACGGTGCTGATACTCGCAGGCATGTACCTTTGTAATAAGGCTGAGGGCTGAGGGCTGATGGATGATGGAAGATGGAAGATGTAAGATGTAAGATGGAAGAGGGAAGATGGAAGATTGAATAAAAAATACAAAAATTCATACCGTTTTATTGCGCAATTCAAATAAATGTGGTAAATTTGTCAGCAGAAATTTAAAAACAAACAAATATGATTGACGTAAAAGAGACTTTAGGACAGGCAGAAGAGCGCATGGAAATGGCGGCTATGTACCTGGAAGAGGAACTGAACCGTATTCGCGCCGGTCGTGCTAATACCGCCATTCTGGATGGCGTTCGTGTGGAATCCTACGGCAGTCGCGTACCCCTGAATCAGGTGGCTACCGTGAACTGTCCCGATGCTCGTACCATTGCTATCAAGCCTTGGGATAAGAAGCAGATTCGTGATATTGAGAAGGCTATCATGGACAGCGATGTAGGCATCACGCCTGAGAACAACGGTGAGATTATCCGTCTGGCTATTCCTCAGCCTACGGAGGAGCGTCGTCGTGACTTGGTGAAGCAGTGCAACAAGATTGCTGAGAAGGCCAAGGTGGAGGTGCGCAATGTGCGTGGCGATATCAAGGAGAAGCTGAAGAAGGCTATCAAGGACGGACTCTCTGAGGACTTGGAGAAGGATGCTGAGAACGACCTTCAGAAGTTGCACGACAAGTACATCAAGAGACTTGATGAACTGATTGAGGCAAAGAACAAGGAAATCATGACGGTTTAATTGGTAATTGACAATTGATAATTGATAATTGACAATTGAAAGGACTCGTCGTTAAAAATACAGGCAGTTGGTACACCGTTCGCACGGACGATGGCCAACTGCTTGATTGTAAGGTGAAGGGTAACTTCCGCCTGAAGGGTATCCGTACGACCAATCCTGTGGCTGTGGGCGACAGGGTAGAGGTTAATGAGGAGGGATGGATCGTCAACATCGAGGATCGTCGTAACTATATTATCCGCAAGAGTATCAATCTCTCGAAGCAGAGTCATATCATTGCGGCTAATGTGGACCAGGCTTTCCTGATAGTTACGGTGGCTAATCCGCAGACCTCAACGACCTTTATTGACCGTTTCCTGGCTTCGGCCGAGGCTTATCGTGTGCCGGTGGTGCTGATATTCAACAAGACGGACTTGCTGGACGAGGACACGCTGCGCTATCAGCAGGCTGTGGTGAATCTGTACGAGACGATTGGCTATGAGTGTCGTCAGATATCGGCAGAGACGGGCGAGGGCGTTGAAGAGTTGCACGCGATGCTGGATGGTAAGATAACGCTGCTCAGCGGAAACAGTGGTGTGGGGAAATCTACGCTCATCAACCGATTGGTGCCTGGTGCCAACCTGCGTACGGCGGAGATCAGCGATGCCCACAATACGGGTATGCATACCACCACGTTTAGTGAGATGATTGAGCTCTCCTCTGGTTATCTGATTGACACACCGGGAATCAAGGGATTCGGAACGTTCGACATGGAGCCGGAAGAGATTACCAGTTATTTCAAGGATATCTTCCACTTCTCAAAGGACTGCCGCTTCTCTAACTGCACGCATACCCATGAGCCTGGATGTGCGGTGCTGAAAGCCGTGGAGGAACATTATATCGCAGAGAGCCGCTATCAGTCGTACCTCTCGATGCTCGATGATAAGGAGGAGGGAAAATACCGCGAATCCCAGTAGAGACAGATTAAACTTTAAGTTTAAAGACACAGTCGCTCGAGCTTTGCTCGCTTGCTACTGAAAGGACGCAAGAACAGATTAACATATAAGGACCTAAAGGTCTGACGTGGAAACAAATTACCATAATAAGCATAATTTTGTCATAATTAAAATTACGAATTAATTACGCTAATTACGCCAATTAGTTTCAGACAAAAGGACCTTTAGGTCCAGTAAAAAAACTATGTTATTGTGTCTTTTATAAACATGATATTATGTCTAGCATAAAGGAAATATCATCGTTAAACGAGCCGGGGCTCGAGGTATTCGGTCAGTTGACCGAAGCACAGTTGCGTAATGCCCTTGACCCGGAAAAAGGTATATTTATAGCAGAGAGTCCCAAGGTGATTCGTGTGGCGCTCGATGCGGGCTACGAACCACTGTCTTTACTCTGCGAGCGTCGTCATATCACTGGTGATGCAGCTGATATCATTGCCCGTTGTGGCGATATTCCTGTTTATACAGGCGACCGTGAACTGTTGGCACAACTCACGGGCTATACCCTGACGCGTGGCGTGCTTTGCGCGATGCGTCGTCCGAAGTCTAAGTCTTTGCAGGATATTGTTGCTGGCGCCCGCCGTGTTGTCGTTATCGATGGGGTGGTGGATACCACGAATATCGGTGCCATCTTCCGTTCGGCTGCAGCCCTGGGTATCGAGGCCGTGCTGCTTACGCGTAACTCGTGCGACCCGTGGAACCGCAGGGCTGTGCGCGTGTCGATGGGTTCTGTATTCCTGGTGCCCTGGACGTGGCTCGACAGTTATGAGGACCTGAAGGCGCTGGGCTTCAAAACGGTAGCGATGGCCCTAACAGATAAATCCATCTCGCTCGATGACCCTGTCCTTAAAGCCGAAGCCCGTCTAGCTATTGTGATGGGCACCGAGGGCGACGGACTCCCTAAGGAGACTATCGCCTCCACTGATTATGTGGTGCGCATCCCTATGGCGCATGGCGTTGACTCCCTCAATGTGGCGGCAGCAGCGGCTGTGGCTTTCTGGGAACTGGGGAAATGCCAATAATTTTTATTTGAATAAAACATTGTCGATATTATTTTTTTTCTTACCTTTGTACCCGAAAACCAATTACTAATATACAAAACTAATCAATGAAATCAAAATTTTATGCTTTAATGGCATTATTGCTGATGCTGTGTACTATAGCGGGCAGCGCTAAGAAGGTGCACACCTTGGGTGATTCTACGATGGCACCTTATGACGAGAACGCTACGAATACCCGTGGATGGGGTATGTATTTCGGAAACTTCCTGACCAACGGCTGGACATCGGTCAACTACGCCAAGGGCGGACGCGATTCGCGTGCCGGCTATAATGAGTTGTGGAACAATGCGAAGAATAATGTGGAGGCAGGCGACTACGTGCTTATACAGTTTGCACACAACGACGGGAAATACAGTGGTGTGGATAACTTGGAACTGCAGGCTTACTACACTGCCAAGGGTGATGCCACGAATGCCGCTGCCGTGAAGAGTGACGGACGAGGCACGACGCCCTCTACAACCTATAAGGAGTGCCTGAAGCAGATTGTCGATGCCGTGAAGGAGAAGGGTGCAACGCCTGTCCTCGTATCGGCTGTATGTCGTTGCTACTTTGGAAGTGACAACAAAATTACCCGTCCAGGTCGTCATGACTTAGGTGATAAGTTTGATGCCATCATCGACGGACAACTGAAGACGGGACAGAAGATTGCCGCCTCTGATCATACGATGGACTATGGTTATCAGATGCAGCAACTGGCTTCTGAACTGAATGTGGCTTTCATCGATATGACTAGCGCCACGAAGGAACTCTACGAGAGCTATGGGACGTATGACAAATGCTATGCAGCTTTGTTTGATAAAGGAGCCGAGAAGGATAACACCCATTATAACCTGACTGGTGCGCTGACGGCAGCCCGTCTCTGTGCACAACTCTTGAAGGAAAAGGGTATCCTGGCTGATGATATCGTGATTCCAACAGAACTCTCTATAGCTCCCGCTTCTGTTGATATGGGTGAGGGATACTTGGGTAAGACGGCTATGAAGGAACTGACACTTAGCGGACTGGGACTGGAGCCTGCTGCAGGTACGGTGAATGTTACTGCTACGGAAGGTATCATGCTCTCTACCGATAAGCAGAACTGGCAGAACTCTTTAGAGGTGAACTATCAGAACGGTTCACTCATCAAGACTTTCTATGCCCGCGTGTCGCTCACTGCTGTGGGGAAGTTCAATGGTACTG
>Ga0256406_1000881_pt1 | contig 51470 bp, 73 predicted proteins | sample RumenRJG_03DNA_FD_185986 | JGI IMG/M metagenome (GOLD analysis project Ga0256406, IMG submission 185986) | Bovine rumen microbial communities from Lethbridge, Alberta, Canada - RJG_03 | ecosystem: Host-associated > Mammals > Digestive system > Stomach > Rumen | place: Canada: Alberta | collected...
TTGAACTACCAAATACACCGTTGCCAATAAACGATGCAAAGTAAGCTGCAAACTGTTCGGCAAGATACACGCGGTCGTATTCCTCACCAACTAACTGTGCGTTAAAAAATCCACATTCCTGAGCCACGCTTCCTCACCTCCTGCTAATTTGTTGCGCGCTTCACTTTTTGTAATATTGTTGGATACGAATATCCAAACGTAAGTATCAAAGCATACTCGTCATCAAAGTCCTCCTCAACACTTGTTACGGTAGCAGATACCTGAACCATCAACTGTTCATCAATAACAGTTACTTTATCACCTTTTTTGTAATCCACTCCAAACTCATATTGTACATCGCCGAACTGACGTATCTGTGCTTCAAATACTTCTGCTATTGTGTGCTCTGCCAACTTCTGGTCACCACGTTCTACCAACGTTGCTCGATATTGTGTTGGAGTCAACTGTGTTGAACTTCCGTCCTCGCCATGCACTTCAGACTGCAAATCTCTTGCATCAACATAAAGCTCTTTTCTCTCGAACCCCGTTCCATTAACAGAACCCGTGGTAACTGATACTCTGGCATGACTGGCGTCTTCTCCTTGAACAAGGGCCATTGTCTTTTCATCTTCATTGTTGGAATAATACGAACTACTCAATATGTCTTCCAACTCCGTACTGAATACTACTGGGTCATTGCCACTCTGGTTATCCATTGTTCGATCTTCGCCAGCTCGTACTTCAAACTTCAATTGCTGGTGGACTGGATCAAACAGGACACTAAAACCAATACCAGCATCATCCGCCAACTGATAAAGTGCATCATACAACTCTCCACCAGTCTTCTGGTATTGTGTGATCTGCTTTCCAACTTGTGCATCTGTTGCATTAACAAGATACGGTATCTTTCGTTTGGTATCGCTTGGGTTGATTGCACACTTGTCAACCAGATCGTACATGATTGTACTCGTCTTTCCGGACTTAGTGTATCCACCCCAAACAATCCTGTCCGCCAGATACTTCTCAAGTGTTCTGCCCTTGACATTGTATAGCTTCTCACCATGTTCATCAATCTGAGATTTTACAATCTCGATAACTGCAGCGTTTTCACCACCAGTCCATAACACATTTCCTTTTTTGATCAACTGAGCATTTGCATCTGTGATTGGCGCCCATAACTCAAAAAATGCATAACCGTTAAAAGCATCCGGCCATATCAAACTCGTAAACTGCCCCAAGTCACCAATTGCTTCGAACTGTGTATTGTCTATTGCAAATACTGTGATCTGAATACTCTTACTTAATAGCATCCCTGAACCTCCAAATACTTGTTATAGAAATACACATACACTTCAAGTGCATCCACATTTGCATCTGCATCATATCTGAACAGATTATCTCCAACACCTAACTGAAGCCATGTACTACCAAAATCTCTGTACTTGAAATAGTTGCTTGTAACATCACTCAACGTACCTTTGATAGACTTCTCTCCAATATTGGTGTTAATCGTTATCTGTTCGCCTGCTACCAACGTCTTGTTGATTTTGAAGTACTCCTGAGTCTCAACATTAGTAAACATTGGCCCAGTAACTGTTCCCAGTGCCTTGAATACCAACTTCATACCTACACCAACAGCACCGCCATTGTACACATCGATGATCAAACTTGGCTCTCTTAATCCAAAGATTGCTCTTGGCGGATCAAGGTCTGTCTTGTTCAGGATCATCGGGAAGTGGAACAGTCCTCTTGTTGTGGCTGCTTCAACCAGATTCTCGTTGCTTATTCTGAACAGTGGATCAGGTGCTGTGCCTTCAATCTTGAACTTACAAACCACATCGTTATTCTCAGCTACTGTTGCACTATACTTAACCGAAGTATCCGGCAAGAAATCCAACTTGTATTCTTTGTAACTTAACGTCACTAATTGCTGTGGATTGACAAACCGATTGAGGAATGTTTTCAGACTTGTCATCTGGTCCTCGTTGTTTGCAACAATCCATCCTGTTATCTCCACTGGCCTTGTTTCAAGGCTTGTGCCTGTCACATACACTCCAACCTGGTTTACATACTTATACGAATGATGAGTACTTTGTATCTCACCCCACGTACATACATCAAGTATGTAGTTGGGAGTGGTGACCTTATCAAGCTCAAGTGTTGCAGACGTAGCATTATTTAGCAACACAATATTCTCTACCATGATGCACCACTCCTTTCTTAGAATCCTTCTGCCATATCTTGCTTCGTCTTCTTCATCTGTTTAGCAGCTTCAATTTCATCAATGGCCTTAGGACTATTGAATATGAATGTATCACCATTTCCACCAGTGTCTTTGTCCTTCGGATTTGTTCTATCAATATAACCCTCAGAACCACCAGACTTAGTGAATCCATTATAGCCAATATATCCAAGAGTACCATCAGAGTTAACAATCACCTGACCAGCTCTAATAAGCATATCAAGCGACTGCATCATGTTGTCAACAGAGTTTCCGATTCTGCTTTCAATGGACTCAAACCAAAGTGCAACCTCATTATAAATCGACTTAAGCTTGTCAGCAAATCCAGATACCGTAATACCAGCACCAACTGAAATGTCATCAGTGTCAATATTATCGATTCCCTTATTCAGGTCTTTCTGAATTGCTTTCATAGCCGAAGGCATTGCAGCTTCAAAACCTTGAACAATGCCAGGTGGTATCCAACGACCAACCTCATCTCTGAATACCTTAGACGGAGAACCAATACCAAGAGCATGTTTCACACCATCAACAATACCGGAAAAGAAGTTTCTAACCTGACTGGTAAACCATCCGGCTGCATTTCTAATACCATTCCAAACACCAGTAACAATATTAGTACCAATCGACATAACTTTGCCTGAGATTCCGCTTGCTGCCGACATGACATTGTTGATAAGCGATTGAACTGCCTCTCTACCTTTTTGTCCCATTTGAGCAACCCAGGTGACAAGGTTATTTATCGCAATATCGAGATACTGCTTAATTTTTCCCGGCAGCTGTTGCATAAAACTTACTACATTACTGATGAAGTTAGCGCCCATCTCGCGTGCTTTGCTGGACATATTAGTGGACCACGTTTGCACGTTATTAAAAGCACTTGTAATAAACTGCAATACTTTACCAGGAAGCTGAGTGAAGAAACTAACAACATTGTTGATGAAGTTTGTTCCCATCTCTCGAGCTTTATTTACCATGTTGGTTGCCCAAATCTGAACATTGTTAAACGCATCGGTAATGAATTGTAGTATCTTGTCCGGAAGCTGGGTAAAGAACGACACCACATTATTGAGGAAATTCGTTCCCATTTCCCTAGCTTTGGCCACCATGTTACCAACCCAAATTACGATGTTGGTCAGTGTATTACCAATAAAATAGCCAACCTTATACGGCAAATTCGTAAAGAAACTTACGACTGCATTCAGAAAGTTTTGCCCCATTTCGTTTGCTTTGGCAACCATATTGCTTACCCATGTCACGACCGAGTTATACGCATTCGTAATTAAGTTTGCAATATTCGTAGGAAGCTGAGCAAAGAAATTTATGATAGTCGTAATGAAATTGGACACTGCCATCTTAATGAAACTTATTACATTCGAGAAGAACGAAGTAATTCCATTCCAAATATCTACAAAGAACTGCTTGATATTTGTCCAAGTCTCATCCCATGTAGTTCCAAACCAGCCTAACACAGTATCAGCAATTCCTTTGAATACTATAGTCCAAGATTCGAAAGTTCCCTCAATCAAATCCCAAACAGCACCAAATATCTCTTTGACACCTTGCCAAGCTTGGTCCCAATTACCGGTAAAGATACCGATAAACACATCAAAGATTCCGATCAATGCATCGAGCACCGAGCCAAGAATCACACTTATCTGATTGAATACCCCTTCGAATATCGGGGCAAGTAAACTACAGAAGCCGTCCCAAATTGCTTTTACGACCTCACCAAAATTCTCAAAATCAAAACCAAGAGCATTTAGCCTATCGACTATGCCTTGAGCAAATGATTCGAACTTGGATTTTATACCGTCCCAAATTGCTGTCATCTTGTTTCTGAACTCTTCATTAGTTTTCCACAAGTGTGCAAATGCAGCAATTAGAACAACAATCACAGCAACCACAGCTACAACCGGAGCAGAAATTCCACCAATAGCAGCGCCAAGCTTTGATGCTTGAGCTGCAAACCCAGGAAAACCTGCTCTAGCAAGAGCTATACCCTCACCAATATTCTTAAAGCTAGTAACCATCTTGGTCATTCCTCCGGAAATTGCAGAAACTGCTCCAGGAATTTTACCGAATGTAGTAATTATACTACCAACACTCGATGTCAGTTTACCAAGTACAATAAGTACCGGACCAATAGCTGCAACTATTGCTGCTATTTTAATTACTTGCTGTTTCTCTTCTTCAGACAGACTAGACAACCAATCATTCAGCTTCTGTATTAATGCTACACCCTTCTCAATAAAAGGTAACAACATTTCTTTTAATGTATCACCAAGCTGAATCAATGCATTCTTACCATTCTGAAGTGCTACACCCAATTTATGCTGAGTTGTATCAGCCATAGTTTCAAATGCCGATTCTGTATCGCCTTGTGTTGTCTGAAAATCTTTTAATGTAGAGTTATAATCCTCAGTCTCAGTATTAAGTAACGCCAATGCTGCTTTGCTTGCTTCTTGACTACTCCACAAATCATTAAAACCTACACCAGTATCATCTGTTTCCTGCTGCAGTATGTCAAGTACATCTCTTAATGATGCACCACTATCCATCAACTCTTGGAAACTCTTTCCTGTCCTTGCTTTTAATATATCAGATACAGTGGTTCCACTTTTACCAAGTTCATTAAACATACTATTCAAGTATGTAGTAGATTCTGCAGTTCCAATACCACCAGCAGTCAAATATGAGTAAGCTGTACCTAAGTCTTCAAGCGATACTCCCATTGCATTTGCAGTAGGAATAACTTTACCCATAGTCTGTGCCAACTCGTTCACAGTTGTTTTACCTTTGTTCTGTGTACTGATTAACACATCACTAATATGTGTTGCATCATCGGCTGACAAACCATAAGCATTTATAATTGTCGTCAACGCATCAACTGCTGTCGTTGTATCTGAAAAACCTGCTGTTGCAAGTTTAGACGCATTTGCTACAAACTGAACTGAACTAGCTGTATCTACACCAGCAGATATTGCTTGATATGTTGCCTCTGCAATATCTGATGCGGATGCGCCAGTCTCGTTCGATAACTTAACTATTTCAGACTTGATTGAGTCAATTGATTTCTCAGTTGTATCAGCAATTGTTTCAACTTTTGCCATTGCTGTTTCAAACTGGGTCGAAAATGTAAAAGCTGTCGTTCCAGCTGTTACCAGCGGTACTGTCAAAATCTTGGTAAGAGTCGAACCTGCAGAAGTCAAGCTCTTACCTGCACTGGAAAGATTGTTTCCAATTTTTGTTGTGATATTCTTACTTGCGGTGTTAGCTTGACTTTGAGCAGACCGTAAACCTGATAGAAAACCAGAAATATCCAAGTCAAGGTAACCAACAGCAGAACCAACATCAATAGCCACAACTCTCACCTCCCTTACTTATCCAGTATAATGCTTGTACAAGTCCTTAAAAGAACTAAACTTCAGTCTAAAGCTTGGCTCTTCCCCCTCCTCCATTTTTCTGATGATGTAAGCGCAAGCTTCGTCAAAGCAGTATGCTGTGTAAGGGTCAGTTATATCTAACAAAGAACTAGGGCGGCAACGATAAACATTTGCCAGCCCCAGCACATTCAAAATCTTTTTACTCTTTACGAAAGGATTCCAGAGCTTTTACTCCATTCTGAGTGTAATTGAAGATAGCCATAATCTGGTCATCAGAAAGCTCCATACCGGCCTGCTGAATCTCATCATACGTAGGCTGAACCAAAGAGGCTCTTGCAATTACTTCACAGATGCCATACACATCAGAGAGCATATTCTCATTGTCGGCATCCATACCTGCACCACCATTAGAGAACAACTCTCCTGCAGCAGTCAGCAAAGTATTCGGAATCTTGCCCTGTTTAGCCAAAACAAGCATACTCGGTCTACGAACACGAGCAACAAAAGGCTGACCTTCCGCAAAATCAGGGAAACGAACTACAGTGCCAGCAGCATAACTCTGCAAGTCTGCCAGTGTAGTGATATTCATAGGAGTATCACAATTCACCGGCTTAACCTGCTGAGGCTGAGGCATCATCTGTCCCCCAAACTGACCATTCACAACTCCATTATTTCCATACATGTTATCCATGATTCTCAATTTCCTTTCTTATTATTTACGTAGTCTGCAATACAGGAAGTGCTTCTACGTAGCTGATGTCATAAGGTGCTTCGCCTGTCTTAGGCGCACTGTTGATAGTATATTCCGGAGCGCGGAAAACACCATCTTCCGAACCAAACGCAACAGGAACACCCTGGCAGTTCGGATACGTAATCTTCTCGTACTGAACAATCTGACCAGACGCATCATACTGGGCAGAATAAGCATTCAGCTTAAATACTTCGCCCTTGTCAGCAGAACCTGCAATAGGCGGAGTATATCCAACAACCTTTGTCGGAGTTTTACCATCATACTTGATAGTACCACCCTGGAGAATCAGAACGAGTTCAGGATTGAAGACATTATCGGTAAGAGTAATCTTATTACCAGTAATGGTTGTAATCTTCGGTTTCTGAGCACGAAGGATGCCTTTTACAACCAGCTTAACGGCATCTTCCTCTTCAATCTGAGGCTCGACTTCAATCTTGTTTGCAGTGTCAAAACCAAATTCACCATCACTGGTTTCAATGGTAACAAGGCAACAATCAATAGTCGCAATTTCAGCTTTGGACTTTTTAACAGTACCAGCCATCGTTATTTTCCTCCTTATAGAATTTTCTTGTGATTCTTGTATTCAATACTAATCATGTGAGCTTTGTAGCTATCATCATAATAGCTCGGAGTTTGACTTCCATACGGCATAATCATCGGTTCTAACTCCTTCATGGCCTTTTTGACCTTTTGAACCAGCGGCTCAAGTGTACTATATGCTTGTTTAGGCACATAACACATTACTGCATATAAGTCATCATCCGTACTGAAGTTCGGAAGTTTTAAAGAACCATCATTCTTTACAACTATGTATTCCTTAGTACAATCACCAGTTTTTACACCAGGCGAATATACATCAAAACCTGATTTCTTCAAATGCAAGTACATGTCCTGCCATCTTGAATCAGCATATTCAAAATTTGCATCAACCATACTTATCACCTCACAGTTTTAGTTTGCTCATAAGATTGTCAAGGTCACTTACGATTCTTGGACCTTCCTCTCTAACTGTTGGAGCAATAATCGCATAGTTCTTTTCGTGTGCAAGCTCAAGCCAAATACCATAATCTACACCATGAGCAAGTGTAATACGAACTATGGTCGGACTTGGTTTCGATACTTTCGCATTCAGCAAAGCTTTCGCCATACCAGTTCTATCGGTCCAAGGACGATTCATTTTCATCTTTGCTTGCAACTCTCTTGCTTTAGTTGCCGAATACATCAAAATAACTGCACCAAGCTTTACGGACATCTTATCCAAATTCTTTTTTAATGAGCTGCTATCATAATCAAGCTTGAACGACATTATCAACCACCTCCAAAGATATATCTGCAATGATGTTCCATTCCTGGATATTCACTACACCGGTAACCTTGAGAGTTTTATTGTTGATTTTTAGTTCATCACCGACCTGTAAAACTAAGCTAGCGGCATCTTCATACAAGCACAAAATCATTGGAATTTTCTTTGTACGAACCTGAGTTGTGTCTCCAGTCGTAACTTGGACACTGCTATTTTGCTCGTGATACAATCCTCGAATTGTACCAACCACAATAGGCTCACCAACCGGCTCACCAAAGTCATTCACACCAGACCTCTTAAACTCGTAATCAATACCGCTTCGCTTTAACTCTCTTTTGATTTTGTATGCTTCAAACTGAGTGTTTATCATCTTGGCACCTCCTGCTCATTGAGGATGCCTGAATTAAACGGTTTGAAGCGAGATGCTAATCGCTTAAAATAAGCTGAAGTATTTTGTGTGGATAAACCACTGACAGATATTGTAGAATCTTCAGACTTAATGATAAGCATCTCATAAATGGTAGCATTTACGTTACCATTATTCTTATCCAGATAATACTGGAAGTCATCCTCTTCAAAATAAGGTGACTGAGCCTCTCGTACTTCTTTCTTGATTCTTTCAATATCCGTCATAGGCTCACCTCTTACTCACCGTCAATGAAAGACTTGATAATCTCCTTAGCTTCGTTGGCGTTCTTAGTACCGGAGATGTCAATCTTCTTAATAGCTGCAAAACGCTTTACCTCTTCCTTATTCCACTGAGAAATAGGCTTTTCGAGAATCTCTTCTACGAAAATATCATCCTCAGATTTTTCAGGAGCAGCAGGTGCTTCAGGAGCTTTAGCTTCAGCCTTCTCGTCTACCAGCTTGTACCCCTGACGAGAATAAATCCCGTCAAAGGCACCTCTGGTTACTTCAAACACATTCACACCATTCGTAATCTTAACCATAGTTCAGTCCTCCTCTGCTTATTTTGCATCAGTGTCCAGAATGTAAACCTGGTCAGCAGCTTCAAAGGAAGGCAGACAAATCATAGAAACAATAGTCTCAACCTGAACAGGGTCTGCTTTCTGAACAGTAGTAACGGCAACACCGGTATCAGTGATAGATACATTCGCAACAGAACCAGACATGAGGTCAGATTCAGCAGGAGTAGTACCAAACCAGGTCTTACCAAGGTCACCGTCAGGGAACATGACGAAAGTGTTCTCAGGCATAAACTTAGCAGCTGTGCCAGCTTCATCCTTGTAACGCTTGTCGTTAACAACAACATCGATTTCAAGCTCGTCCATAATGTACTGGCGAAGCTGCTTATCAGAAATAGCACCAGCACCATTAGTAAGAACGAAGATTGCTTTCTTAATCTTTTCATTGTTGCGGATGTTTCTCCAAGTCTTGCCATCACACATAGCACGAGTGATAACAGCACCTGTCTCGTCCTGAATCTTTTCTTTAGCTACTCTGATGTCCTCAATAGGATCAGATGTGTCATGATTAGACCAAGATACAGCCGCATTACCCTTATGAGTTACACCATAGTCAAAAGTAAAGCTCTGGCCATTTGCAGCCATAGAGATAATACCGGTAGTGAGTGCCATCATACGCATTCTCTCACGAGAAGCGCGAGCACCACGAAGCAGACGAGTTTCATCGTCAAAAATCTTGTTCATTACTGAATCGATGTAAGCCTGGTTGCCAGTCTCAAGAACAAGATTGAGTTCCTGACGAAGCTCTTCATCGATATATGTAGACTCTTTGAAGTACGGCATCTCTGCAGTAAGCTTTTCAAAGCCAATACGTGCACGAGGAATTGCATGTACATCAAACGCGGAAGTCTTAAGCACAACAGGCAGACCTTTACTACCCTTAATCCACTTGAGTGAAATGCCACGCTTCTTGTCATCAGGGAACAGCTCTTCGCAAGGATACGGAGCTTCGTCCTGAGTGAGCTCTTCCCAATATGCAACGAGTTCAGTGCTCTGCATTAAATCGAAAATAGTCATCTGTTTATCCTCCTCTTCTTCCTTAGCATCGTCGACTGGAATCTATAGATTAGTCAGGTACATTATAATGCCTGATCCCTGATTAGGATGACATGGCCAGTATCCTTAAGATTGAGCAGTTTATCCGCCACATCACTGTCAACACGATTGAGATTTACTACACCGAAATACAGTGCTGTACCATTGGCTTTGCCATCAGTCACATCCACATCATGGAGAAGCACTGCATTAGCCGTCCCCATCTCCGTAGCATCGTCGACTGGAATCTTTCGACTAATCAGGGACATTATAATCGGCGTACCAGCCTTTGCAATCAGTCTGGGCCCTACGGGCACACCAAGACTCTCAGGAACGATACAACCGACAGAAGCCTGAAGCTCTACGTTCGCCAGAATCTGTTTTGGTGCAGTATACCGTTCTTTTGTTACACCACTTCTATTCAGCATTTCTTATTCCTCCTTATGCTTATTTGTTGTTGCCCCAGTAGCTGGACTTTTTACCAGTACCACGGCGCTGCGCAGCAAGACGAGCACCGAAACCTTTTTCTTCACCTTTGACTTCCTTAGAAGTCTTAACAGAAGAACCTGTTCCCTTCTGACCAGTCTTACCTTTTTCTTTGTTTTTTCCACCCTTGTCATCGTCTTCGGATTCACCGAACCAAACAGGGTACTTGGTCTTAAACTCACCGATAATAGTTTTCAGGTCAGAATCTTCAGTCATCTTTGCAAGCGCAAGAGTAACCACATCTTCAACATACTGAGTTTTTACACCCAGCATCATAGCTTCAGCTTTAGCTTCAGCAATCTGAGCTCTCTGCTCAGCTTCGTTCATTTTGGTCTGATTTTCAGCATCCTTTTCGGCAGCCTTCTGCTCATCAGTCTTCTGACTTTCGATAAGTGCCTTAACCATTGCAACCATCTTGGAGTCCTTAGGGTCAATACCAAGTTCCTTAAGAGCAGCACTGCGACCCTGATTCTTTTCGCGGGTCATCATCTTATTTACCTGCTCCTGGGTGAAAGTCTTGCCAGACTTGCCCTTATCGTCTCCACCTTTGTCCTTACCAGATTTATCATCCTTACCGGACTTTCCAGAATCACCCTTGTTGTCGTCCTGGTCCTCAACGTCCTCGTTCTCTTTAATTTCCTCTTCAGTGAGGTTGTCTTTCTTTTCTTCAGCCATTGTGAATTTTCTCCTTTCAAGTCAAGCTCCATGATACTCATGGTAGATATTTGATCTCCTTCGAGTTGTTTTCAGACGCTACAAAGGTGAACGTCCCATTGTACTTCGCCAATAATTTCTTGCAGTGATTTTCCAGCCTTTTAGCTTTCTTAAGCACCATATTGTTTAGCATCCTCGCAAACTCTACGTTATTGCTACCCTGATTTCTTCGTATTCTCTTTTTTGTTTTCTCGAGGTCCACTTTAAGTTCTTCGTAGTGTGCATCTTTCAACAACACACGGTAAATCTTATTACACTTTGGACACGTAAAGAATATCAATGATAGCTGTTCATTCTCACATTTTACAGATTGTTCCTGTATATTTACGGATTCAAGAGGAAACTCATAACCACATTCATCACACACGATTATTGCTTTTTCCTGACTCATACCGAAAACCTCAGCACAAAGTCAGAATCCGTTTCGTTGTCGTGCAGCAACTTACCGGTATATTCTTTCATGAGATTCATCCTGTAGTCAGACAGGTTCTGTCGAGCTTTCTTGAATTTTGCCGATTGTTTTTGTGGAATTTCTTTGCCCTTTTTCTTTAACACAGCAAGCTTTACAAACTGTCTGGAAACTTCCTTAAGTTTATTAAGCGATGTTGCGTCATCAATTTGTACGTAATGGCGTCTGCCACACTTAGGACAATCGTAATATGTGAGAAATATTGATTGCCCATTTACATTGAACTCTTTTTTATGAGTAACTGCATTTGCTGCATTACCTGCTGTGATTCGAAATTTTTCTTTGCAATCTTCACACTCAACAAGCAATGACATTGTTTCTCTGTCGATTGTACTCACTTGATTTCCTCCTTTTCTTGGAAATTGGTCCACATAACCACTTGTTTATATTATACCACACAAAATTAGATTTGTAAATAGGAAAATACAAAATTTTTGAACTTTTCCAAATAAATTTTGACCTCAGAATCCAGCTGGTCAATCCATCTTTGCGGTATAGCATCATAACCGAATCTTGCTCCTGCAATACTGCCAGTAATAGCAGCTATCGTGTCTGCATCACCACCATCATTTACGGCACCAATTATGGCTTTTTCAAATGACGGTTTATTTGCCCAATATAATGAATTATTGAATGTATCTCTGATATATCCAGAAGGCTCCAGAATTGATTTTACTTTATAGGTATATAAATTATTATATAATATATTCTGAATCAATCTGGTATACTCCAGAATTATCTGGGAACATTCTGAATTATTATGGGTTAGTTTACCCTGTGCCACATTCAAATCAGGCCTATTTATCAAAGCACATGGCATAGCTCTCATCAAACTACCATTACCAAGAGCAGCATCATCTTTTTCAATGAAATGACCTGTTGACATTGCACAAACTATTCCTTTTTGACATTGGCCACCTACATCCTTTGGTCCCATTCTATACCATTCAATGAAGTTACACATGCAATATTCTTCAAATAATTCAATATTACTCATCAAAGCATCCATAACACAGATAGTCATTTGGGTATCATCAGTCACCTTACCGGCTTCAAGATTTAGCCAGCCACCACCAATGATGTCGGTCACCTGACCATATTGCTTTTTGATTTGCTCACGATTCATGAACTCAGTGGTTGCACCCATTGCATCACCAATAGCAAACCCGTATATTGCACCTGCAATCTTATTCTTTATCTTCTTTATCGTACTCAATACACTCACCTCCATCAAGGACTTCATCAGGCTTTACTTCATACTTGGCACATTTAGATGTGTTGCAAGGCATTCCTTCATCTTTGAAACGATTTCGGCAATCCTTACAAACCAAGTCATCGTTTGTTATCAAACCAAAGCTTAGCTTGTCTTTTTGAAACTTCTCATCAATAGCACTTAGATTTTTGTTTGCTGCCATAGTAGCACCTCCTTTTACTTCTGTAAATATTATACCACATCACGATTAATTTGTACATAGGCTTTTGCAAATTTATTTCGGGCCTTTCAAGTTTTTCAAAGTCATGTATATTCGTTTTACGTCACCATAACTATCAAACTCAACATCATCAATAATGTATTTGCCTCCCCTATTTATAAGAAGCTCTTTCTCACCACGATTTCGTGATATAGTATCAACATACATTGCTTGGCTTCCTTTTGGAACCTTTATAACATATTCAATGTCTCTACTAAAACCACCACCAGAAGCAGGGCTCGTTGACATGAATCCTTTGTCGGAAACGATGCCACCAACCAACCTGTCCTTATTCGCTTCTGAAATATCAAGACCAAGCTCTTCAAGCATATTATAATCAGAACCACGTCTAACTATTACTTCCTCAGGAAGACTTGCTTTCTTAAGAGCTGCCGTAGCTTGCTTAATTTCGTCTGCGTATCTTGTGGTCGTCCTTTGACCTCTCAAATATTTATTCATATCGATATAGGCAGAACCAGTATAAATCTCTACGCCATTTCGTTCTGCAGAAGATATTGCTCTAAGCCAATCATCACACCAAGATTCCATTTCTCTAAGATTATTATTTCGAATAGCTTGATGCCAAGCAGCAGAATCAAACTGAGCACCAACAGTCTTTGTAGTACTTGCAACCTTCTTGGTAGTCGTTGCAGTCTTCATAACGAAGTTCTTGTCAGTCAAATGCTGATTGTAGAATTTCATTAGCTGCTGATATGGATGCGGGTCAGACCAGCTTGTTCCCATACTCTTAAGAATTTCGCTTGCTTGTTCATAACTAACTTTGTGAGACCAATCATCAAAATCATACGGCATCTTGTCCTTGGTAAATCCATACGGCTTAAGATATTTCTCTTGAACATCACTAAATGCCTGAATCTTTTTCTTTCCACCAAGATTAGAACCATCACCATTGTAGATGTTCTTTTCGTACCATTCATTCCAGGTAAGACCGGACTGGTTCTTAAGAGCTTTAGCTTCAGCTTTCTGAATCTGTGTCAAACTATTGAACCAAGAAGAAGGTGACTTGGATGACATACCATACTTGGCAATAAAATCCTGAACAGTACCAGTTTTAGAAGCTTGATAGCCGAAGTTACCAGCAAATGCATCAATTTCAGGATATGTCCCATCAGGACTATTGAACCAGTCTGCAAGCTGGTCAATCATATCATCTGCTACAACAGGTTCCATTGTACACATTCCATTCGGGTGGTCCATAGGAAGCTCTGTCTTCTTATAATGAACACCATCACGAGCTTTACATAATTCACACACTCGGCTTCCATTACTTCTCCAAACGTATTCGGTAATAAATGGATTTTTCTGAGTGGTTGCGATAAAGCTTTGCTGATACCCATGTTGAACTAAAGTCCTTGCCAATCGTTGAGCATTGTAATCAACCTGCTTTTTGTAGATTTTCTTACCGTCAGCCATTCGTAAATTCCAAGGCAACTTAGCACTTGGTCTTACATAAGATTCAAGGTCCTTAGCAATCTCATAAATAGGTTTATTCTCAGCCAGCCCTTTTGCCATAACCTGATAAATGTCTTTGAGTGTTTGTTCATTATCACCCCAGATTCTAGAGCTCAAACTCCAACCACTGTCATAGATTTGACCGGTTACCAGATTCTGTACAATTTCATGCGGCACATAACTGAATGCTGCGTTCAAACCATCAGAAGAAAAGCCGAAGCTCTCTAGCCACTTAACATTATCTGACACAACTGCATCAGCAACAGTGTAAATATTCGACTTAATCTTCTTGTAAACTTCATTGGAAACTTCCTGACTCGTCTGCCTCAATTGCTTCTGCAATTCTCTGTAATATCGCTCAGACACTGGAGCACTCGCAGTGGATTTGTGAGAGTAGTATTTGGCTCTCTCACCAATCTCATCTGCCCAATCTTCATAGAGCTTGGCAATCTCTTTTTTTTGGGATGCCATAATAGCATTCCTCGCCTCTTCAGCATTCTTGAATATCAGCTTGTTACCTGCCATTATGGCATCCTCCTTTCTTATTCTTCAGTCATATCGATTTCTTCAATGTCCTCAACCTTTTCTTCCGGATTGTTATCACCAGAAGGATATGGCTCAGTATCGCCACTAACTGCAAATGAGCTTTCCTCAAGCATCTGCCTTTCGAGTGCAATCTGTTCAAGTTCCTCCTGAACCTCATCATCAGTAAGACCTCTCCACTTCTTCATATAAGCTTTACGGCTCATAGTCTTAGATTCAACCTCGGACAAGTCCATGTTCTTTTCCTCGATTTCATCCTCAGGGATAGGAAGGTTACCAACAATAGAAATTTCGTATGCAACAGAACTAATTACATCATTTGTATATTTCTCAATGCAGTTTGGATAAACCATTGCACCTTGCAGAATGATGTCAACCATATTTCTGAGCTGTGGTCCCCACATCTTCATTTTCTCTTTACACCTTACAATCAGCGGCCAATAAATCGCTTTAAGTGCTTTGCCACTTGTGATTGTAGCTTGCACCTCCTCAATATCAGGCACGTCAACTTGGTCATAAGCTGATTTCTTTATTCGTTTAAGTGTAATGTCAAGAGAAGAACTATAGTTCATACTTGGCTCAAGCAAACCAACTTGCGGATATGCTTTGTCCAAGTTCTGGTCTGAACCCAAATCCCAGAAAGCACCAGCTGCGGTAGAAAGATTCTTGGTAGAATTTGATTCCATATCCACAGTATACTTAGTAGGATTCATTGATTTTCTCTGAGCATCAATATCTGCATTTGACAACTTACTATACCAAGATTCTTCATCCTGTAGAGTCTCAATTTCAGATTCACCTTTATCCTCACCAGACAGACCATCATTGATGAAGATACTTACTGGAATCATAGGCATCAGAGTTTCCTGATATTCAGTCACTTCTTCAATCAGACCTCCAGCACCATCGTACATTGCCTCTTCCAGATACACCACATCATCGACAAGCTCAAACTTCTTTTTGAAGATTCGTTTCTCACTCAATGTGATGCTGTCCTTTACAATGATAAAGCACACAAACTTAGTTATTATATTCGGATTGCCTATCTTTGTGTCATAGATAAACTGTGTAGAGGGGAGGAATGTGATTGTCACCCCATCCTCTTCATTGAAATTTACCAAACCGGCAACTCTCTTACCAATGAAGCAATCTTTAGCTGCTTTGATAAGAGCTTCTTCAAAGTTATTAGCATCCAAAATCGTTTTAACCAAGTCGTTCATAGTTGTCAATGCATTCTTTGCATCTTCGGTAATCTTACCAACATCGCCTTTCGGCTCAACCGTAATGTCAGGTGGCTCAGCAAAGAGGAACCTCGCTTCCTTGTTGATGAGGGAAGCATCCATCTTATAATTAAGCTTGGCAGGTATATAGTCACCGTTTGTTCCCTCTACCGTAAAACTTGCACCTTTCTTATACACTTTATAGTATTTGCAGATTTGTGTCAGCTCGTCCAATGTGTCCTTTGCTGCACCTGAAACTTCTGCGTTTATCAATGCATAAGGAATACGGTTGAAAGCTGTCAAGACTTCAGTACTATTCTCGGCCTTAATGACCTTAGCTTCTTCACTAGCCATCTTCCATTACCTCCTTATTTTACTCTGAACTTCTGTCCAACGTAAATCAGATTCGGATTAGAAATATTATTCCACTTCACAATCTGATTTACAGTAGTTCCATATTCATTGGCAATTTTAGAAAGAGTATCGCCTTTCTTGACTGTGTAATATACAGCAGACGATGAACTCGTTCCTGCACACAACTCATTTACTTTTGCCTGAACTTTTACGTAGTCGTAGCCGGCATTTGTAAGAGCTGTCTTTCGGGCATCTCCGTTACCCCACTTACCAGCAATGACCTCTTTTGCAAGTTCATTTACAGATTTCTTAAGTACAGCACTTCCACCACCAAGAATACGATTCACCTCAGCCTGAACTGCGGCATAGTCATAACCAGCTACAGTTAACGCATTCTTTCTGGCATCACCATTACCCCATGCACCTTGAATAACTTCCTGAGCTACCTCACTAATAGACTTATCAGGGTTAGGCTTAGGAGCAGCACCATCAGATGCATACTTAGGACGAGCAAATCCTCTAATATAACCCCATCCTACATTGATAGTTCTTCGTCCAACCCTCTCGCTCATGTTTCCTTCAATACAAGTAATTGTGTTTCCACTTACCTGCTCAACATAACCAATATGGTCAGACCAACCGTCATTCGGCTGAGAACTATCGTCCCAGTTAAACACGATAATGTCACCTGCTTGAGGCTTAATCGAACCATCTTCAATCCAAATGCCTTTCTTCTTAAAGATGTCTACGTGCTTTTCAACACCAACCTCAGTACCAATCAAATCAACTGCTCCTGCTTTAATAGCGGCAGCTGATACAGTAGCATCGCACCATTCATCGCTTGGTTTAATAGCATAGCCACGAGCCAATGGTTTATGACTGTTGTACACATTCAAAATTTCAATATACTTACCATTCGCTTCGCTATACCCAATCCAACTACGCATTACGTTCAATACATCTTGAGCTGTAACTCCTACTTTAGTGTCCTCTTTTCCACCATCATTAGAAAGCATGCTCTCTTCATAGAGAGTGTCCATATCAACATTGCCATTGATTCCGCTTACCTTACCTGTGCTACCTGTCTGCTGAATTACACACTCAACATCAGGGCCACCAGTATAATCTGCCAACCAAAGATTCTTACGATACTCAGAAAGCTGAGCCCAATCGTAATAGTTCTTATAATAATCCAGATTCGAATAGATACCGAGTTTCTTACAACCAGCAGCTTTGAGAATGTCAAGGAACTCTTTAGTGTACTGAGTACATAATGCCTTGGTAACCTTAACACCAGCTTTAGTCCATGTATCATATTCAAGGTCTGCAAAAATCCAGGTATTAGTTGGGTCAAGACCAGCAGCTTTCATATTAGCAATACAAGTATTTGCATTCTCAGCGATTGTTGCACCATCTACATAAATGAAATGATACACACCAAGAATAGGAATACCTGCAGCTTTTGCTCCTTTAACATACTCAATGAACTGGCCGTCAATAGCTCGTCTATAACCTTCTCTAAAGATGCAGAACTGAATGCCATCAGCTTTTACTTTATTAAAGTCAACTGAGCCTTGCCAATTTGAGATGTCGATTCCTTGCTTACCCATTACTTTCGGCCTCCTTTACCTTTCTTGTACCTTTCTTAGTGCCATCACACTTAGCCATGTTACTCACCTTCTTTCACTTCAGGAATGCCAGCAACACTAGTCAAGATACTTACCACACCGGCAAGCAGGCTAGCACTGCCAACCATTACCCAATTCACTTCACCCATGGTAGCAGAAGCACCAATAGTTGCGATAGCAGTCTGAGCAACAGTCTTGATTGCACGAACACCAGCAGCCTTAAGCCACTTAATAGTATTCACATCAGCCTTAAACACACAATTCTTGAACAAGTTTTGTTCCTCCTTTCATAATCAACCAGCTCTACTATTGAAGCCCTTATCTTTAACATCAGCAACTGTCACTGTATCAAGTGCGTACCAGATAGCTGAGAAAGAGTGTGGGTCAATATTAAACTCATCATATACTGTATCACCATTCGGCTTTTTTAAGTATGTCAAATCCTTAAGCTCACGTATTACATTCTTACACTTAGGGCTACATATTATTTTCTTAAATCGTTTAACTTTTCTTGTATTAGATAAACGACTACCGGCAAACTTATTTCTGCAACCTCTAATTTGATACCCATTCTGACGATAATATGTAATCGCTTTAGGGTCCTCATTATCAGCCACTATAACCTTATTCAATCCTTGCTCTTTATATGAATTCAACCTCTTCTTTAGATTCTGCATTTCATCAATCGTAGCAAACTTATCATCAGTAACATGATTCATATAAATCTCATCCCATATATACAAAATAGACTTCTTTAAATCCACACTCATACTGATAACAGCATTATACGATTCCTCAAAACCAAAGTCAAATCCAAAGTACTGAGCACTTGGCCCAAGCTTTGTTACTTCATCCTTAAACTTCTTAGCATTATTTGCTACATGGAACTGAGGCAACACTCTTGTACCACTCGGACCAAACCTTCCCCACCTTGCCACTCGATACAATGGATAATCATATGTCTTGATTTCTTCTAATCGTTTCTTATAAGCGTCTGGCAAGTAAGGATTGTCGTCCATCACGCTATGATGATAATACACACCGTTGTGAACTAACGTCCTTTTAGCATATAGTTCTTCATCGTTCAGAATTACGTGTTCTCTTCCTTCTTCGTCTAAACTTACAAAGAAATGTCGATACACCCAATTCTCTTTTCCTACCGGATTGCAACTTAAGATGAAATGCATGCTTACGTTTGGAGTACGAATACGACCAAGCATTTCTTTATAACCTTCATACTTGATTTCACTACACTCCTCAAACCATACAATACTAACACCATTCAAAGACTTTACTTTCTCAGGCTTATCCATTCCTTTGAAGATTATTCTACTTCCGTTTGGAAACTTAAACTCCATTGGTGATTTCAATGCCCTTACTTTTGTTTTGAATACTCGTCTGTCATCATCCATAGCTAACAAATCCATATCATTTAGGATTTCCTTAAACAGGTCATAACACGATTCAGTCAATGTATCATATACCTCTCTTATTACAAGAACTTTACGCTTTTCTTCTAAACACTTAAGAATGATTTTCAAGGCTACATGATACGACTTACCACTACCATATCCACCCAACAATAAGTAAGTCTCATAATACCAATCAAACACAAAGTCGGCAAACCTTTCTGATACCTCCTTTGTAATCTCCATACTTACTCATCCTCCCAATCATCAGGCCAGTAGTTTAAGTCATCAGGCTCTGGTTTCTCTTTTTTAGATTTACGTTTTTTAACGCCTGTGTTTGCAGAAGCAGCCCAGTCCTCATCTTCATCAGAATCATTAGCACCTTTACGAATGATATTGACAACTATATTGTTATCTTTATCTTCAGTGTGCATCATGTCTCTATTACGCTTCCACTGTTCTGGCTTTCTATTATTCAGCCAACACATAATAGCTGTTGGATTTGGTGGAACTTCTTTTTCTGTTTTCTCAACTCTTATAGCTCTGTTTCCATTCCTATCTGGAGGACTGATTATTGTTTTTATATCTGTTGTTGTATACCCTAATGCTACTTTAAGTAGAGCATTCTCAACTCTGTAATCAACAATCTCTTTTCCATCCTTAATTGCTTTTTCAATCTCAGGATATGTTTTTCTCCATGCGATGAGTGTCTTCTCAGATACCCCTATCTTTTTAGCAATATCAGACAAAGTAAAATCTCTTGCCCAACAGCTAAGAAGCTCGAGCTTTTCTTCTTTAAGCCACTCATCTACTTTGCTGCTGTTTATGCGTCCCATTTTACTTACCTTTACCCTTCTTCAATTTATTTTCAGATTCAAGATATTTTTTAGCAAGAACCACTATAGCGTCTTCTTTGTCTGATTTCTTTACCTCACCTTTGGCAATTAATCTTTCAACCGCTTTATCGAGGATTCGTCCATCTTTAGCTTTAATATCTGACCTACCAATGATAGTACTAATAGGTACATACTCTTTATCTTTAGCATCATCAATCCAGACTTCTTTTAATTCTGACATGTGATTCTTCACTATCTCAAGCATTGCCATAAAACCAACCGCTGTATTTCTAATTCGTGATGCTTTGCTTACATCACTTATTGTATCAAGATACTTGTCATATTCAGCCATTCGTAACATAAGCGTTTCGTTTGACCTTACTTCTTTCATAACATCTTTTAATACAGCTTTAATCTCTTCAATCTCAGAAGGAAGAAACAAGATATTCAATACTTGATATTGCAATCCTGAATAAGACATACTTTGAGTGCTTATATTATCTAACAACTTAAGTGTCTCATCATCTAATCCAGAATACGCTTTCATATTCACATCATCAATACTCTCATATAACTGCTTTAATACAGCCATGTCGTCTTTACCACTGATAGCATTATGACTTAATTGAATACCAATACGCTGGTCTTTTGTCAATGGTTCCTCTGTTACTTGAACATCTATCTCTTGTAGCCCTGCTTCAATAGCCGCCTGAACTCTATGGTTTCCACTTAACACTACTAAATTCCAATCATCATCATAAACACAAAACGGAAGCTGAGTCAAACAACCATCACGTTTTATATTTTGAACCAATCTCTGAAATTCATCAGCATTCATAAACCTTGCATTTACCTCGAGCAACTTTATTTCTCTCGGGTCTACTTTGATGACTTTCGTCTCCATAGTTCGTATCCCTCCTTAAGACTCCACTGTCCCATTGGCGCTCCATAAGACAGATTCCATTTTTTCACTTTACCATTTTCGTCTTTTTCAATTTCTCTTCTTCCAAATAATTCAAATAAACCACGATATTTCATGCTTACAGGATTCTTACTAAATGCATTTGTTGTAATGCTGTTTGCTCTCTTACCTGTTACTTTCTCAGCCAAAAATCTTGCTTCTTTACTTAAGATACAATATAGAACAAGCTTACTCAAATTCTTTTCACACGTAGGTCTAATCGAAAAATCAGTCATCAAATATACAGTGGGCTTCTCAAGCTTTTCACTTCCTTTAAGCATGTAACTACTACCAAAAGCAAATACACCAAATAACTTATCTTCACAAAATAAACCATAACTTGCTATAGGCGTTCCTACTTTCGTAACATTCGTACTCAAGTATAATGACCTTAATTCTTGAAATTGGTCAATAGTGATAGGTGCAATTGCAATATTTTCTGTAATTACATCATGCTTACCAATTCTAATGATGGGCTTAGCATCCGTTGCCCTTACTCCTTGCCTTACATAATGCTTTTTATCTGTCTTACTATAAAAGTAAATCAGTTTATTCGGTCCTGTATTTAACGTGCCATTGAAGTATTGTTCAAGCTCTTCAACTGGTCTTTCTGTTCCAATGACAAAATTATCCAACCTGCTTACTTTATGACAAAACTCAGCAATATGCACATCAGGGTCAAACATCTCATAATCAGGTTCTGTATACTCAAAGAAATTTTCAATCTCCTTCCACATTCTTTCATAGCCACCTTTGAAAAATGGAGGGAAACTGATAAACCCACAATCTGCAGGTATTTCATCAATCATTTTCATTACATCGCCATGATAAAATGTATCAATGTTTGTCTTCATTCCTTCAAGTTTTTTACACAAATCACTATGCATTCTTGAATACTGTTCTTTATATCCTCGCATCATACGTTTACTATACTGGTCATTATGCATTGAATATGGCAGAATATCAGACGCTAACATCATTGTTGCTACTTTCTCTGTATCGTTATTCATATAATCTCTCAGAAAGTTACACTCACCATCGTAATCGTCTTTAATTTTCAGTTCTTCCAAGCTCTGACCTGAGAAATACTTACCAATGTACGAGCTATAAATAGTCACGTCATTACTCGTAATCTTACAGTCAAGGAATCCACTAATAGAACGCTCAATCGTGAAATTGCCTGAGCAACCAACATATACCCTTTTTACATTCCATTCTTTAACGATATTCCCGATGATATTTATCGCTCTATGCGGTAATGTACCCTGAAACACTAGCTTTCCTCCTTTCCTCAATTTTATCTATGGCTTTCTTCCAAGATTCTTCTCCATTAAACTCTTTGAAGTCATCATAATCCAAATTATCAGATACGATTTTAATAGAATAAAGACTTCTATACACAAATCTTGCAATATATGCAAGCTCCATATCAAACAAAGCTTTTTCTTCAACGTTGTCTGCTTTCTCAACAAAATCAATGCTTGTATAGCAATTATATCCTTCGTCAGATAGCTTCACATGATTTTTAACGCTTGTATTTGCTTTTGTCGGAAATTCAAAACAACTACACGCTTTTACATTTACAACACAACCAACATCGATTCCTTTTGCACCTGCGTATCCAACATTGATAATGTTAACATCCGAATTCAAGATTCCTAAACTTATGGCTTTTGATAACGAGCTTATTACATTATTTACACCAGCACCTGTGACTATCAGCTGAAAAACATCATTTGACCACAAATTCATGCAACTTAGCTCTTGCTTTTTCATTTTATAGTGCTCAATCAAAGATTGGGCTTCTTGCATTTCTGCCACCACAAACAATGCTTCCATCATTTTCATTTTCCTCGCTTTAATTTCCTATAAACACGAACAAGGCAGCCATTTCTGGCTACCCTATCGTATTAACGCTTAAAATAATTTTAATTACCTGTTATTTTTCAAGATTTTCTTCAAGTCTTTCTTGTCATCTCTTAACTCAGGAATTTCAACATCAATTCCTCTTAGCCAAAGTTCTTCTTCTAACCATCTTGCAACAATATGACGATGACAGAAGGTTTCTCCCTTCTCAATTTTATCCATACTTTCATGACATAAAATAACTGCATCATGTAAATCTTCCCAAACCTTCATCGGGTCAAGTTTACTAAGTATTTGTTCGCGATATGCTTTTTCATATTCTTCCTCATCGGTCATATGAATCATATCCCACGTTGGAAACAATGCCGGATATCTTTCTCCATGAAAGTACTTTGCACTTCTTGCAATACTTACTAATCGTAAATCTCTGTCACGAAAAGCTTTTGAATTTACTCTTCCAAAATAACTTGTCTTCATTTTACCTTTTCCATCTCCTAGACATTTTATTTGGTTTGTTATTTGCTTGATTAAATTATACCATAATCAAATAGGTTTGTACACCCTTTTCTTAAAAGTTTTTGAAGATTTTTCAATTTTATTTTATCAGCATCAGGCTGATTTATTTTAAGGCCATTCCAGAAGGTCACCAGATAATCCAGAATGAATCCAATTTATTTTATATATATTTATATTAAATATTCAATAAAGTTAACCAGAAGTCATTCTGGATTATCCTGGGATTATCATGCATCCTTTACTGATTCATTGTTGTGCTCCTTATAGTAGCCACAGCTCTTAAACTCTGGACACTCATGACGATATTCACACATAGGAATAAGGAAGCCCTTAAATTCAGGATTGACCTTTTCAACCTCCTTACAGATTTGTGTCATGATGTATCTGGTAGTTGCATCAGCCATACCACACAGTCTGCGATGTGACATGAACATGAGCTGTTCTGCGTTTACATCAATGATGTGACTTACCATTGCATTCTGCGGTGCCAATTCTCTGTCATACATAGTTTGCCTGTCGTTCCTTTGAGACTGAACATAATGCTCAATACCAATCTTATGACGTACCAGATGCACTGATGCAAAATACGGAATAGTCAACCTGATTGTGAACATCAACGTTCTGATAGGTGAATGCTGAGCTTTAAGAATCTGTCTCTTCCACTCATCGGTCACCTCTTTACCGGCATACTTCTTACCCATGGTATTCAGTGCCAGTTCTTTACACCTTGCCCAGTCTGCTTTGGTTGGATTCCTAAGAATTTCAACCTGAATATTTTCGTTTGCCACTTAAATTTACTCCTTACTTATAAAATCTGATTCCTTCTGATTCGTATAGAAACTCAAGATTTCTGCTGTGCCAGTTATCTTCATCGCAAGCTTCTTTCTGTTCAGCTTTATTTGCTTTTTGTTGCATGTTACATAATGATGCTGTAATTATTATAATATGCTATAATCATTATAATAGTAATAATAATTATATGCCATACCAGATTCTTGCATGTTGCCCTTTCAAGATTTCTTTGCTGAATGCGTCTTTGCTTAATATATTGTGACTTTTTCATGTTGTTTCTCCGTTCCTCTTAACACTTAAACCTTAGTTGAAAACCAGTTGTGATAGGACACTCATCACAAATGCCATACTCACATGATATTCCTTCTTCTGAACACTTACGTAATATCTCAATGTCCTGTCTGAATCTCTCAAGCTTTTCTGCATCTTCTTTCTGAGCTGCCAATTCCTCTTCTATCATTTTGGCTTCTAATTCCTTTTGCTCCTGCAATTTCTTGGCTTCTGTTTGCTTCTTGCTGATAATCATCAATTGCTTCCAATATTTCTGCATTTTGTTACGTGATTTAGCAAGTTCCCCTTTTGTTAGTGCCTTATTGGCTTTTATCTTTCTTGCAATGTCTCCCATCTCTTTGGCATCTATTTTATTAAAACCAACACAGTTATTCTCAATACTTTCGCCTTTGTCTTTTTCTTCAGGCGTTTGATTGTCGTATATCAATACAATAGCTCTGAGTAATGCTTTGTCGTTAGTCTTTAACAAGTCCTTAAGATAAGCTTCCCATTGTTTTTGACTAGTAAAGTATTCCCATGCTGCCATTTGATTTCCTCCTTTACTTTTTAGTATATCACCAGGGATTCCAGAATGACCCCAGATTGATTTTTATTTATAGGATATATATTTCCTTATCTTAATATAATTAAAATTAAATCTGGGGCCATCTGGAAGCTTCTGGACTATAACAGGCCTTTACGTTCAAGCCAGTCCTCAAGGTCAGCCAAGTACAGAATTAATTCCTGAATACGATTGCTCGGAATAGATACCTCACCATAGTCATCAACTTCAGTGAATCTCTTATCAGGTACCGGAATGGTTGTACCCTTACCAATCTTATTTGCGTAAGAACGAAGTACGTATGTAATCACACAAAATACAACCGGTATGAACAGCTCACCACCTACACCAAGGTAACCTCTTGTTACACATACATTCTGACCAATGATATACATCAGATACGGAAGAATGAAATTCAAAATCCAAGCAAAGTTTCTAAGGTTGCTTATAATGAAATAATCAACAGCTCGTACAGCATCAACAATGATTGCACCCATAATACTAAAGAATCTCTTCATGTTTATTTTTATTCCTCCAATCGCTTTCTAAGCATTTCTTTGTAGTAGTTCATTTTTATATTTATCTTTTCTTCAAGACGTCTTTGAAAACCAGCAGCACTGCATCTACTACAATGTGTGTCCTCGTTTATGAAGAAGCTGTGATGCATCTCTCTACAGCACTGACAATGCTGAGACATTACATCGTTTTCTCCGTCCTGAACTGCAAACAAATGTATCGTAATAGTTGGATATTCGCCTTTGTTCTCTTTAATAAATTGCACCTGAACATTGACAAATTCAGCTTTACTTAATACATTTGTTGAATACCATTTCACAGCCGACATGTATGCCGATTTCATTGTATCGGCTGTGAATGATTTCTTGTAAAACTCTCTTGAGTACTTAATCATAGTCAACACCTTCCTTTGCTTTGAGTGATTCCTCTTTAGCTAGCTTATCAACCAGCTCATTGAAGGTGTTGCCGGCATGACCTTTAATCTTTATGATTTTTATGTAAATACCAAGAGACCTTGTTCTGCTTCTTAGGAATGCAAGTTCTTCCCACAAATCTCTATTCTTCACATCATCGTTTTTAGTTGTCTTCCAATTGTTTTGCTGCCATTTATCAATCCAGCCATTATTGATTGAGTTAACAACATAAGCACTGTCAGAATACAACTCATATTCGGCATCACTTAGATTCTTACTCAGTACCTTCTTAAATGCTTCAATTACAGCTTTAAGTTCCATACGATTATTTGTTGTCATCTTTTCATTACCACTAATCGTTGAGCATTTGCTTGCTGTATTGAAGACTGCAGCCCATCCACCTGGGCCAGGATTTTCTGAGCAAGCACCATCTGTAAAGATTCTTACTCTCAATGTTTCTTCCTCCTTAACTCCAATCTTCTTCATCATCTTCAGCTTCAGTCATTTTAGCATCAGCTTTCTTTGCAAGTCGTTCTCTTTCCTTTTCTTCCTTGGTAGCTGTCCTTACCGGTATTTTGCCAGACTTTACTTCAGAATACATCTTAATTGCCAGCTTAGCAAATACCTCATACAGACACATGCCATAGACTGTTCCCAACCATTCATGCTCGGTTGTTGTTTTTACACCGATTGAGTAAATACCAAGAATCGGTTCGAAATACGACATTGTCATCCATTGTGGTGTGATTTCATATTTTTGAACCAACACACGAACGAGCTTTTCAATTGCTTCAATAGGAACATCACTCTCATCTGAGTATTTAGAAAGTGGTTTGATTTTCCTCAGCACCTTCTGAATTATCTCTTGACTTTCTTCTTTTCTGTAGTCAAGGTTTAGAATTTGTTCTGTTTTCATATACAGCTTGTACCTCCTTAAAACAAGTATAAGCTGGGTACATGCCTCTCACACATACCCAGCTTACGGCTATCTATTGAGGCGGATTCATATACCGACTGAACATTAAATGTCCCAGTCGTCATCTTCCTCAGATTCAGCTTCAGCAGCCTTAGCTTTTGCAGCATCGTCCTTAATAAGCAGGTCAGCGTAGAACTTAGCAGGCTTCTTAGGAGCTGCCTTAATCTTACGAGCTTTGCACTCCTTAAAAAGCTCCATAGCAGACTTACCATTATAAGGATTTGCTTCAGTCTCAGCTTCTTCGGTCTCGGCTTCATCATCCTCAGTAGCACTTGCACCGAAAGCCTGCTTGCAAGCCTCAATCAGGTCAGCTTTCTTTGTAGACTTAGCAAGCTTTCTCTTGCCAGCCTTACCAAGGATGTCCCAAAGCCGCTTAGCACTCATGGACTCATCCCACTGAACAGCCTCAGTTACATCCTCCTCACCTGCATCTTCGGTAGTAGCTTCAGCTTCAGTGTCCTCAGCATCCTCATTAGAACCAGATTCAGCGATACCAGCTTTGATAGCTGTATTCACTTTGTTTGCAGTGAGGTAATCAGGCATGTAACCCATAAGGTCAACAAACTCCTCACCAGCCTTAGCAGTAACAACTGCAATCTTGTGTGCCAGAACCGGATAACGTCTACCGATGTCGGTAATTGCCTCCAGATCAGTTCCTTTTGCGATAATCTTAACCGCTTCATTGAAAGTGTAATTCTTTGCCATTTTTAATCTCTCCTTTTCATGTTTTGATTTTTGATTGATGTTTCTCCTGAACTCAGGACTTCTATCTCTAAATACCGAAGTATTTTTAGATTCTTATTTTGATGATCTTAATATCTTAACTGCAATCATCATCAGTGGATATTCTTCATCCTCTTCATACTCATTACTAGCCAATACTTCCAAATCACTATTGAGTAGCTGAACATGCTTTGTGTAACTTTTACCATTCCATTTCTGTGCTCTTGCAACATATAATGTACTACCGTTTTTCATATTCAGTGTAATATAAGCTGCACCTGGATCGCACTTTGTAGCAAGCTTTAATTCTTCTGCATAAAGTCTTTTTTCAATTTCATTTTCTACTGCAATGATTTTACTCATTGGAAGCTCCTGATAATAATATTCGTATGTGTTTTTCATTTTTTTGTCCTCCTAGACCACTTTATTTTTAGGTTTCCTGTACCTTGTGATATTATTTATTTTATGATATTATTATACCAGGTTACTTACCATTTGTACATAGGCTTTTTGAAAGTTTTTGAAAATATTTTGAACTTTTTTTACTCGTCCCATGCATCTGAATCTTCGGAATTTTCTTCAGAAATTTTAATTGCAAGATTTACTGCATCTCTAAGGTTGTAAAGTCCATGAATATCTTCAACATGGAATGCACCTTTCATGAATACCGAAGTAGTCTTGTCATTTTCCTTGGCCTCAAGCTGCTGAGCAATTGTGAAGCCGCCTTTGGAACAATTAGAAATAACAATGTTCCTTGAATCGGTTACCTTAGCTCTGGAAAGCTCATGGTACTCAATCTTACTCTTCGCCATCTTCAATATCCTCCATTTCGTCTGTTTCGATTTCAGCCTCCATAAGAACAACAAACTCTTTGTTTTCGTCAGAGTTCAAAGGAAGCAAATTCAGATTGTCCATTTCGATGTAGTCATTAAGACCATTGAACTTGATTATGGATTCACCATCACCATCGATGACAATCTGCTTTACCCTGAAGAATCCAAGCTTCATAGGACTGCCACCAGGGATTTTAGCTTTGATACTCACATCATTATTGAGCATCTGCATAAGCTGAATCGTATTGGAAAGCTCAGAATACTGAGCCTTAAGTGTGAAGTTAACTGAACCATTAGCTGATAAGCTGTGGCCACCGTATTTCACTACCTCTTTGACCTTTACTTTCATGTTGCTGACCTCTTTTCTTTTTTGAATCGTTTCTCATTTTCTTCGTTGAATTGCTTACGTGCTCTTGAGCTTGATTTGATAGTTTTACCACCAACAGTAGTCGTATCTTCATGCTCACTTAAATCGATACCAACAAACTCATTTGCTGATTCGTATTCTCCTGTTTCTATGTACTTAGCTGCTTCACAAAGCATTTCTGGCTTAATTAGTAGATAAACCTCATTGGACTGCAGAAACTGTATTGCAAACACAGGTAACTTATGAGCTACTGCAGCATTGTAGCTTAATACATCTAAGTCTTTTTTATTAACCCTAATACTATTTGCATCAGTTGATTTTAACTGACATATAACTTCTTCTGATTGACCGTCTTCCTTGACAATCCACCCTGAACCAGAATTCGGCGTAGGTTTCAAGCCAAGACTTTTCATAACTTCTGCTTCATTACGACGATAAAACTTCCCTGTCCTCTTCATGCTTACATACCCTTTAACACATCGCCAAGCATAAAGTCATATTCAGACTTGGTTTGTATCTCTTCCTTAAGATATAGCTGAAAGTATTTGAGACCAGTTGCTGCAATCAGCTCAAGCGGCAGGTTTGACTTAGGCATGATATACCCGAATGTGTATACCTGACTATCAGCATCTCGTGTTCTGTCTAACACAATACGCATTTGCCATTCATTTTCTTCCTGACCTCTTGTAAAGTTTGCCCTGAACTTTGGTTTCCTTTTATCGTCTTTCAGAATGTAGCTAAACTCTGAGCAAATCTTACCACTGTAAACTCGATTATCTAAATCCTTTAGTGTTAGCATTTAGTGCCCTCCTTCTTTGTTCCATTGTGGTCGAATCCTTCCATTGCTTGTACACATGAGATGCGATGTTTGTCAGATACTCACGATCGTATTTAGTTAGCTTTGACGGAATGTCAAAACCTGTACTACCATCAAAATCATACATTGCATAGTAGTATGTTGAACGCCTGAACTCTGCAGGATCACATGCTCTTTGCAACTCAACCAATTGATGGGATATGCTGTCGTAATATTGGTCAGACACACAGCTCTCATTTTGTTCGTAATACATAATGCTGTATACGATTATGCGCCTTTGCAAATAACTAATCTTAGTTACGTCGCTCCAATATAAACATGGCATCTTACTGAAGTCTATCATTTATATTTACCTCCAGAGCGGAGGCCGATTTTAGTTTTACGCTTACGAATGATTGCCATGTCTCTTTGTGATTTTACTCTACCATTCTTCAAACATTCTGCACTTAAGCATTTATTAAACAGCTTTTCATTGCATGCATCACATATTGTAAAGATGTTACCACCGATGCACAAGTCAAACATATTCAGAACTTCTTTTTGACTTTCACCACATTCACAGCAGATTGCATCGGGCTTGGTATTATTTCGCATCTTAATCAACGTTTTCCCCTCCTTCTTCCCCTTCTTCCACAACCGCAGCTATGAACAATACCGCTTGTAAGCTGTCCTCTCTGTACCAGCTTTTCTGTACCACAATCACAGCGTACTCTGTAGTAGTGACGCATTTTATCACCACCAAGAGTTGCATCATAACGATGTCCTGCATAGCTTATGACTTCAAGCTTACCTGAGCGCTTGCCGATGATGTCGTTAACATTTATCAGCACTTTTCCTTTTTTATTTGGCATATTTATTCCTCCTTCTGCATTGATATTTATTGTCCTCTTCTGAGGTCTCCAGATCAATCAGGATTGATTTTACTTAATAAACCATATATTTATATAGACTATATATTAAATTCATTCTGGATCAATCTGGATCAATCTGATAAACTGGGCTAGTTGGATTCGAACCAACGAATGCAGGAGTCAAAGTCCCGTGCCTTACCATTTGGCGATAGCCCAATAAATACCAGAGGCTGCATTAAGCAGCCATCTGGATTTTTTTGAGTGCATTGTGGTATTTGGTGCTTCCGCTTGGATTGAAAGTATTGATTGTGTCCTTGTCCAATCCCTTAACAATGCTAATCTTCATTGCCATTTCTAAGTTCATGCCCTTAGCTTCAAGCTTGGTAATCATTGTCATACATCTGTAAGAGAATGTGGCTCTGATTCCTTTGCTCTCAGCTTCCTTACGCATCTGATGGATGAACTCAACCAGCTCTGTATTGTTATGAGTGATTGCCATTTCAATTTTCAAACAGTAATCAAACTCAATGATTGCGAATCTATCAAGTGTTGCCTGGTCCAGAACCATACGGCCTGTGTACATGTCATCTGCACCGTTTCCTACGGTATTACCAGCAGCTACGAAGTGCACATGGTTAAAATCAACTCGACCGTTAGGGAACTCAAAGTAACCATTAGCAATTGCTGCATTAAGAAGAACCAGAACCTCAGGGATTGAAGCATCCATTTCATCCAGGAAGAAGATGCATTCATTTTCATCTGTGCAAGCCTTGTAGAACTCTGTTTCGTGGAACTTTCCACCTGCATCAATGAATCCTGTGAGTTTGTATTCCTGCTGAACTGAATTACTGAAGTAGAAGTTCCAACCAAGTTCCTTTGCAATCTGCTCAACTGTGTGATTCTTACCAGAACCAGCAGGACCAGCAAGGTAAACCGGAATGTTGCATTCCAAACAGCACTTGATTTCATCGTATCTGTCATGATGAACTTCACCTTTGACCTCAGGAATCTGAGCTTTGACCTCAGGAATCTGAGCTTTAGGAATCTCAATGCCTTTGTTCTCGATTTCGTTCTTAATTTTGGTTGATGTGGTACCTACCTGCTTGACAGTGGACAGTTTCTTAATGCCTTTGGTTTCGTATTCACGCTCAACCTTTTCTACCTGATAGTTTGCATTGAAGTAAATTCTGCAACCATCAATTACTGTCGTGTTTTTGTATGCTTTACGCACATAAGTGTACTCTTTGCTTGAACCTTCAAACTTAAGTGTAACAACTACACAACCATGCTTCATTGCCTTTTCAATCTTGATAACTTCGAAATTTACTTTTGTCATCATAATGTTTTTCTCCTTTTCAACTGAAAACTTTGTGATTTGTTCGTAGGCTTTATGTACCTTATGATATTATAATACCACATAAATAGGAGTTTGTACACACTTTTTGCAAAAGTTTTTCAAAAATTGTATAAAAACACTTCGTATTCAGTGCCGTTTGAAAATGGCTTGCTTTCATAGTATTTCATGTTTTCTTCCTCCTGATCTCTTCCTGCATATCCTGTATCCTGAGGCATCCATGGCAAAGGCCATAAAAACAGCATCTGTAGCAGGCGTGCTTCATTCTTTCACAATAATCCACCAGCGTATCTACCGCATCATTGACGCGATTTATCATTTCTTCGCTCGGATAATACATACTCTTAATTTCGATCATATTCTGTTATTCCTCTGGCACATCGGCGGGATCTTAACCCCTGCCTGTTTTTCTTCTGCTGACTTCTGATCGGACAGATCCATGATCTTCTCAATCAGCCTCAGCTTCTCACCGTCTCCAATTCCCTTCTCGTCCATGATGATCTTTACAACGTCTAACAGCATCTTTTTTTCCTCCTCCTCGTCTCCAGCGATAATGTTTCCACTCTCATTTGAAACACTCATCAAAATAGTCCTCTTCGAGATCAAGCATCTTGCAGATCTCACTGAGCACTCTCGGTTTCTGGTTCTGCCTCAGCCAATTTAATACTGTCTTGCGGTTGTAACCGGTTTCCTCAACAAACTCGTCAAGAGTAATTCCGGTCAGTTCCAGAGTCTCCATGAGCTTTTCTTTAAATGTCATATGTGGTTTTCCTTTTCTCCCCGTCTTGCCGATAGGTCAGCCAATTGTGTTATGATTCTAGTTCTGCGATGTGCCCTCCCAATCAGTTTAGATATTCTCAAGGTCGTCGATTGTTTTGATTGTGTTTACGTCCTTCTTAATGAAGTTAGGCAGCAGATACTCACCTTTGAAAATGTTACGCATCTCACTTGATGTAGCAGGAGTTCCATAACCACGCACAAAACTCTTCGTTACATGTGGATAAACCTCAATGAATCTGAAGAACAAACGACGAAGCATTGACGGATGAACCAATGGGAATGCCAGTTTTGAAACATTCAGCTTTTCGTTTGCCGATTTGATTCTCACTTTCACAACGAACTGTTTTGAAGGATGACCAGCAGTTGTACCAAGCACGATGTTCAGATTGCATCTGTAACCTTGAGCCTCAAGCTTCTTGACAATCTGCATTGCCTTAATGCTCTCTTCGATTATCTGGTCTGCACTTACACCACCATTGTAGTCGATTGATTTATTCAGGGTAATGACTTTCTGCTTTACAGGTATCATTTTCTTTGTGACCATGTTATTTGGTACACCTTGCAGATACAAGGGAACGATTGCTTGATAACCTGCAACACCAAGAACGTTTTTAGGCTTCATCATCGGCTCTGTTTTGCTCTCAATTACCTTGAGCTTCTGAACTAACTTGGTTGCCATATCTGACCAGCCATTCTTAAACAACTCAACTGCTTCACTAAAATCTCTCGTTTTTGTGAAGTAGTAGTTACCATCAACACTAGAATGCTTAGCCCAACAGAATGCATCGTTAAATGGTGTGTGAATCAGATACTCGTAAAATTCATGTAAGCTATCATACTCAACAACTTCAGTTTTGTCTGTGATTTGATTTGCTCTCATCTTTGTTTCCTCCTCTAAGGATTTGTGTGTTATACCTTAACCACTATAATTATTATACCACAAGGATTTTGATTTGTACATATCCTGTGTAAAAATATTTTAGTTAGTTTATTTTAAAAGAAAGAAATATATAAAGAAATATATAAAGAAAGAAATAGCTACCTACGACGTTTGTCTTTACGAGATCTGTGCATACATGCTAGCATCTCAAAGTCACTTGGATATAATATGCTATTGTAAGTACATCTAGCTTTAGCCTTTTCCTCTTCCCATTTAGCTTTCTCTGCTTTGTACTGCTCACACTTAGCATGACATCCTGGGTACCTTGTTGGAGGCACACAATCTTTACAGCACTTAATTGACATGCTACTTTTCCTCCTTAAGTTTGTCTTGGTCTCCTACAAAACCAAACATAGCTATTCCTGCACTATCTGCAGCATCGTTGTTGTACATATATTTCTTTCCCTGGCGTATGAATGTGCCTTTGGTCTTTCTGCCCTCTATTGGGATTAAGATGCTATCCTCCCATCCCTGCTTTAGTAGCCATTTAACTGTAGGCCACTTCTCTTCTGGAACTCCAAACTTATTTGGCATTGGTTTACTGGTCCCTATTACTTGAGCTTTCCAGCACCTTGTATCTACACTATAGACTGGGACACAATACTCATGACATTTGTCTACTATGACACTGTTTAGGGCACCAATAGACTTTATGTAATCGATATTGAGAAAGCCTTGAGAACGAAGTCTGATACGCTCAATGATACAAACAACTTCTCTGGCTTTTGGACAAACTGCCTTAAGGAGACCATCAAGCGTATTACTCAATGCCCTCCTCTTATCACTATTCGTTTTGTAGCTATCTAGCTGAAGACTTCGTACTTTTACAAGCTTCCTATCTGCTGCAATACTAATACCAGCGTTCTTATATGATTGGTCTATGCCTATGATGACCTTCTGATATTTATAAGGTCTACCCACGCCAATCCCTCCTTGATTTTAATGATATACTCCAGGGATTCCAGAATGGTCCAGAATGAATTTTAATTATAAAGATATATATTTATATACCTTTTATATTTGAATCAATCTGGTGACATTCTGGGACCTTCTGGTGACCTCTTAAAGCCTGACCTTTCCTTTTCCTATATTCCAACAAGCTTCACGCATAAAACATTCTTTACAGCGTTTGCATGTAGGACTGTTTGCATCCTTTGGCCTACCAACCATCTTATGCTCTTCAAACACACGGTCATAATGGAACATAATAGATTCTGCTCTACCAGCAAAAGGCTCAATCTTAGTTGGGTCATAGTCATATACCTCAATCTTAAAGTCCTGAGTGTTCTTATCCTCAGAAAGCACAAAGCCTTTAGTATAGTCTTTACCATTCCACTTGCCAGATTCCTTTGCCTTCTTAATACACAGATGCATGTACCACTGGCATTGCTTCCAGGCTGAAGGATGATGCGTCATCTTCTGAAACTGATATGTATTGACTGACTTAATCTCACCAATCATTCTTCCTTCAAAGAACTCAGGAATCAAGCAATCAATATCAGGTGTGTAGCTAAGCATATAATCATCACAATATCTTGTGTAGTCCATATCTTTTGCTTTACCATAACCAGCTCTAATAAAAAGTCTTTGCCACTTCTCATGAATTGCATTACCTTGCTCAAAGATACGCATAAGACCAACAGGAGTTTGCTGACCTTGTAGCTGCTTGTAAATCAGACTGAGAACTTGAGCTCTTAAGCAAAAGTCCTTTTCGCCAACCAACATTGCTGATGCATGAAGACCAACACGTTCCTGAGATTCAAGGCCTCTTGTCATAACCTGCTTTACGAATTTGGTTTCCTCCTCAATGTTCTTGTCAAGGTAGAACATAGCATTGAAGATTTTCTCAAGTACAGCAGCGTCAGTACTCTGAATCTTTGTTTTGTTTCCTTGAGCTTCTCTCTTTATGTTATCAATAAGACCCATTGTCATCTCACCTCCTTTGGTATGTTTACAAACATACATCTCCACTCCTATTTACTACACGAACAATACCTGCATTCTTAAGCATTCGTGAGCAAATACCACAAGGAACTGGATTCTTATCCTCATGGAAGTCAATAATTTCTTCGTCCCATAAATCGGACTTTGCTTTATCCAATCCGTATTCTTCACATGCCAAATAAACCGTAGCACCAATCAATCGTTCTCGACTTGTAGCAATCAGTGCATTCTGTTCTGCATGAACACTATCACAACTTTCGTATCCTGAATACCTCTCAGCATTTGCTCTTTTGCATGTGCCTCTGTCACAACAGTTTTCTTCGCCTCTTGGACTACCATTGTAACCAGTAGCAATGATAATGTCATCCTTAACAATAACACAACCATAATGGCGTTTGAGACATGTGCTTCGTTTGGAAACTGCAAGGGCTATGCCAAGATAATACTCGTCCTTTGTTATTCTTGCCATAAGTTCCCCCTTTTAATTTCCTTTGCCTTTGTGAGATACCAATCAGCTTTCTTCATATCCTCTTCAAAGTTTCCTTTGTATGGGGCTCTGTTCTTATACTTCCAAGCATTGCAAATACAGAAGTGGTAAACAGCTTCAGGACCAAAAGCAATCATCATTTCATCAATCGACTCAAACTTATTCTGAGTATAATGTGAAGGATGATTGACAGGGTCACGATTCTGATTTTTTGTCATATTAGTCGTCCTCCTCTTCTAAGAACTCTTTCGGAATGCGCTTACCAAACTGCTGAGCTCTTTGTGCCATGATTTCTTTTCTGATTGACTTAACATCATCAAAACTTACAAAGCCTCTATCAAAGAATAATGGTATTTCGCATTCACCCATCGGGTTACTTACCTTTGACTTGACCACCTTACACTTCATAATCAAGCCAATCTTCTCTGTTGTAGCTGAATTGCATGGATTCTTATTCGGAATCTCAATCCAGGCTTTTCTTGCTACCTGAATACGTAATGAACATGCATGCTTAAGCTTACGTCCTCCAGGCGTATCTGTCTTTTCACCAAACAGCATTGCATTCATCTTATCTCTTACCTGATTGATGAAGATTAGTGTTGTTCCTGTCACCTCAATGATTTCCTCAATTGTAGGTAAGTACTTATTCATCAGCCTTGCTGTACCACCAATTCGCTGTTCTTCAATCGAATCCTTTTCAGCAGACTTAAGAACCTTTTCAGCATCTTCCTTTGGTACCATACTTGGCACACTATCAATACCAATAAGAGGGATTCCTGCTTTTGCAAACTGAATTGTTTTATTGAATGCATCTTCACCATACTTAGCGCGATAAATCAGCATTTGCTTCGGTCTATTACCAAATACTTTTGCACGTTCTGCATCGAATGTGCCTTCAATTGGGATGTCCAAACACAATTGATGAAGTCCACATAAATGATAAAGTAATGTAGTTTTACCCGAGCCTTCTGGACCAAATATTTCTATAACACGACCCTCAGGCATTCCACCACCAATGATTGCATCAAGGTCCTCAATACCAGTTGACCAACGATTGATTTTGAGGTTAGCGTGTTTTGAACCGATTGAATATATAGCACCTTCGCCTTCCTTTTTGTTAATATCATTGCAAAGCTTAATAATAGCTTCCTTATTGCATTTAGACACTTAATTTACCTCCAATTACTTGGATAGGCGGCCAACCTGTGACCGCCCTCCATTTTCATTTATTTAACCGGCAGGTATTTCCACGCCGTATATACACATTTCTCTGAGCAATCCCATGTATCATAGATTATACCATCAATGCAGCATGTCCAATGCCCTGCCATATTAAGAATGTATCGTCCCCTTGGATATGCTTCACAGAATCGTTTACCATTCATTCGAGGTTCACCTTTAATAGCTGGAAAACTAAGCTTATAATAACTATGTTTTGCAACATATGTTTTCAGATTCTTATCATCATTGAAAGACTTACAACCAGTTTCTTTCTTCAAACGATTAAGTTCTCTTTGAACCTCCATATAATCTCGATTTTCAACTGCAGCAATTGCTCTCTTTGCGCAATCACCAACCAGCTTGCCTTGAGGGTGTAAATTCAAAAATTCGTACATTTTTCGTTCCTCCAAACACTCATAAAATTTAGGATGTATTATTTATCCTCTGATTATATTATACCATATTGACCAAAGGTTGTACACCCCAAATTTTAACTTTATCGTTGATTTGATTTTGCATACAACGTACTGTTGTATTTAGTCACACGATTGATGTAAATCCGCTTGTTGAACTCCAAAGCTCCTTGCTCTTTCAGAATCTGAATAACTCTTGATGTGACAGTCCTTGATTTACATCTATCGTAGAAGTCATCAAAGCTTGTAAACACACCATGAGCTTTTCGTTCCTCTTCAATTGCTGTGGCTGCCTTTTCACCAATTCCTTTGATTGAGCTTAATCCTTCCTGAATTACCACCTCACCTTCAACCTTTCGAAGTGTGTAATCAGCTGAGTAATTGACATGTGGCAAGAACAGCACTGCATTATCACGAACAGCATTCTCTTTGAACTTAGCTATCTTAGCTTCATCACCACTGTACTTCATCTTCACATACCAGAACTCTGTAGGGTAGTAGATTTTGTAGTACATTTCCTCGACTGAGATTAAGCTATATCCTGTAGCATGTCCTTTGTTGAATGCGTAGTTGAAAAACTTATCGAAGATTTCAAATGCCTGTTCCTTGGTCATACCGTGCTTCTTTGCACCAGCCTCAAACTTCTTTACAAAGTTGTCGTAGTTCTCTTCAAAGTTTCTGATTGCCTTTTCAGTACCACCACGTTGCATCTTTATAATCTTATCGGCTTCAGGCCATTCCAATCCACCAATGTTAACTGCAATAGCTTGTACCTGTTCCTGATATATCACACAACCATAAGTTTTCTCAAGATATTTTGAGTATGGCAAACTCGTATCGATATGAGCTTGGTCAACCTTATTGGCTGCATATACCTCAGGCATCTTTAAGCTTAGCGGCCCAGGTCTGTTCATAGCTGATGCAGCAATCACATCTTCAAAGCAATCACATTGCATTACTCTCAGCATTTCCTGAACTGATTTCTTTTCAAACTGGAATACACCATCACAATTGCCTTCACCAAAAGCTTTCATGATTTGTGGGTCATTTACCCAGTTCTCATCGAACTCATCATGACCAGTAAGCTGTCTAAGCTCACCAATACTTGACATTGTAGTCAGACCAAGAATGTCAAACTTAATAACTTTAATCTTTTCCATATCATTCAAGTCATAATTCGTAAAATGCTTACCCGTCTTTGAATCGATACGAACAGCTGTATAGTCCAGAATGTTTCCACCAGTAATAGCAACACCAGCAGCGTGTGTACCAATAAAACGTATCTTATTGTACAACTTACAGAAGTGCTTGATGATGTTATCGTATTGCGCGTTCCACATTTTAGCCTCTGCAGAATTAGCGATAGCTTCAAGGTCAAGTAAACCTTCAGTGATGTATCCATTGATGAAAGTTTTGATTTGCTTAATCTCTTCTTTATTTCCCTCTAAACCACAAACCTTTGCAAGGTCATTTATGAGATTGTCAACACGATACAAACCATAAGAACAAATCTGAGCTGCATTATTTGGATACCTGTCAAGCAAATGCTGAATTACTTCTGCTCGACGTGATGTCTCAAAGTCAAGGTCAATATCAGGCATCTTCTTTTTATCAATTCGTAAGAATCGGCTAAAGTCAAGGTCAAACAAAATTGGGTCAACGTCTGTAATGTGCAATGCGTAGTTAACCAAGCAGTTGCAACCAGAACCACGACCAGGACCAACTTGAATTCCTTGCTCTTTTGCCCATGTTGCATACTCTGCAACCATTAAGAAGTAATCTTCAAAACCATGATACTTGATAACCTCAAGCTCTTCCTTAATTCGTGCTGCATACTTCTTATTCCACTTACCTCGTTTCTTAAGACCATCTCTAATCTTTTCTTTCAGTAAGTCGAATGAATCTCTTTCAGGGTCAAACTTAGGAAGCTTAAGCTCAAGCTCATCAAGAATATCACCATCAACTTTGTCCTCGATTTCCTGTAGGTTCCTAACCATTTCTTTTGCCAGGGCTTTTGCTTTGGCATCACCAAAGTCACTTCTGTGCATTTTATAGAATCGCCGCATGATTTCCTTTTCAGTTGGCATGTAACGTTCTTTGTAGGTTGCCTCAATGTCGTCGAAATTATGTTTAGCAACCTCATGCATTTTGAGGTATGTATCAAAATCCTCTTTTCTGCCTCTATGACTATCTGATGTAAGGATACACTTTATACCCAATCTATCTGCCAGACCAATCATAGTTACATTTATTCTTTCCTGTGCTTCTGCTTCAGAAACTTTATAGGGCTGAATCTCGGCATATAAATCGTCACCAAAGATACTCTGTAACTTTTCCAAATATTTTCTTGCCTGTTTTACATTTCCCTTTAGAATACACTGGCTTGAATAGCTTGCAATGCATGCTGTTGTGCAAATCAGTCCTTCGTGGTACTTTTCAAGCAGTTCAAACGTCCAGATAGGATTGTAGTACTTGATTTTCTCACCTTCATACTGAAGTGTATTCAGATTTGTGTACCCTTGCTTTGTCTTAGCAAACAAGCATAAGTGGTAACCTCGTGTCTGAGGTTTATACTTCGGTAAGAAATATCCTTCGCATCCCATGATAGGCTTGATGCATTCCTCTTTACATGCATAAAAATGTCTCACCAGGCTATTTGTATTACCGTGATTTGAAATGCCCAGAGCCGTATAACCAAGCTTTTTAGCAAGAGCCGCCAATTCCTCAGGTTTACCAAAACCATCAAATGTTGAACACTCATCGTGTCTGTGCAAGTCTACCATTTGCAATTCTCCTTTTCTTACATATCATCAATATCTGACGATTGGCTTGAGTAGGGGACAAACAAGCAATTGTTGCTCTTACATAACTTTCAGGAAATGCACCTCTGAGTTTTGAAGCAATCATACTCAAATTAACATCAGTTTCTAAAAGCTTATTATATTCTCGTTCTTCAAGGCTCCAACCAATCTCCTTATTGATTTTGAATTCCTTGTTTATTATACCATAAATCTCAGAATTTGTAAACTCTTCTTTATGGTCAGTTGGCCACACTCTATCTTCATACATTCCTTCGTATGGAGGAGTAGGAGTCGTGAACAACAACATCCCTTCTGGCACCAACCAGCTTGCAATTCGTTCAAACATTGTCGATGCAAATTCTTTGTCGAGGTGCTCAATAACTTCCATGAACACAACAGCATTAAACGGACCAAGCGTATTACACAATAAGTGACATCTTATAGACGTAATATCAATGACGGTAATCTTTTCATCAGATTCGTATCGAGTATCTCCGTCCATCTTATAAAAACAAATGTCTTCTCTTTTGAAATTCTTCTTTACTACGTTTTCTAAATCACTCGAGCCTGCACCAAGCTCTAACACCCTTGAATCTACAGGCAGCTGGGCGATTTGCCCAGCCACCATAAGAATCCTATTGAAGTTTGAGAAGCTCCAGTGCAAGTTGTAATCGCATTCAGAGAATTTGTCGAATCCCATTTCTCTATTTGCATTCTTACAATTCACCTTGCTGTACCTCCTTAAGCTTTTCAACAATCAGCTCAACACACTCATCAATGCTTTTGTTTGTAGTATCAAGCTCAAGTGTTTTCTCTGACTTGTAATACCTACGAACATTGTTACGATAAAGTTTCTGAGCTTTACCGTAATCATACGGGCATTCCTCATTATGCTCATTAAGACGTTTAATTGCAACATCTTCAGAAGCAAAGCAATAAACAACCATGAAGTCCTTATTCTTCTTCTTCATAATCTTTCGTGCCTGATGGATAAACTCCTGATTACCAAGTTTTGTTTCACGACCAAGAATCTTATCAAAAGTCATGTAACCAACAGGACCTCTGTCAATCACAACATGCTTGAAGTTTGTTGCTTTCAGAAACTCCCATTCCAAAGTCGTTTTGCCGGCCTTATCAAGCCCTTCGAAAATCACCCACATATATTATTAGTCCTCCCAGCTCTCAATCATTTCAGTTTCGCCAGGAAGCAGAAGTTCCGGTTCCTCTTTGTAGATTCGCTTAAGCTCTGCATACCAGGCAGATTTACTGTAATCAAACTTACAATTTTCAGTTGCATGAGTTACATGTTCATTGCCATCACAGAATCTCTTGAAAGAGTTTCCAAACACATCATCACATGTAAAACACTTCTTAGCTGCAGCACCAAAACAATCACATCTCTCAAGATTCTTGGTATAAACCAGCTTATCAAGCTCGTCCATTTCATCATCAAGAGCAATTGCCTTTTTGAGCTCCTTAAGCAGAAGTCTGAATGCATAGTTGATTTCATCAGCTGTATTGTTTTCCAGCCTCTGACCACATACATTCACAAGCTGAGGAAGAGTGAAAGAACAAGAGGCGTCGCACGTCTGACCATGCATCAACAGGTAACGTGCATCCTGATAGGGGATGACTGTATGGTCCTTGCCATCATCATTTCCTTTTGTCATATCATCATACAACTTCTGAGATTCCTCAATAAGCTTTACAGCTCTTTCATAAAACTCAGACTGAACAATATTCAAAGGAAGAACGACGTTGTGCTCAACATGCTGAGGCATCTGAGATTCAACCTGGAACAACCAACCACGATGACGAGTAAGCTGCGCAAGATTTACTCTCGATATGTTCTTAAACACACACTGAATAAGTACAGTTTCCTGAGGAGTAGGATTCAGTCTCTTGTCAACCGAGCCGGTAATGAACTCCTTTACGATAGGAAGCTCCGGATTGTACTCAATGTCATGAAGCTGAATCCAGGTCTGCTTAAGCATATCCCACATTATTTTTGCAGGATGCTTTGTGTAGCCGATAATCTCTACATCAATTCCTTTGTAGCCGTTCTGAACGCCATTCATTTATTTGGCCTCCTTCTCAATTAGTTTGTTGATTTCATTCGTGTATCTCTCAAGACGTTCTTTAGATTCGAAGTAAATCTCACCAATACAATCGGAAGAATTACCAAGAGTCTTTTCATTCAAACACCACTGATATACACTGTAAGCATCTGCCAACTTAAGAATATTATATACTATCGGTTCAGGTTTGTACACCTCTCCGAGATAATTTTTCCAATGTTCTTTGTAATAGTCCTGCTCGATCCTGTTGAGTATTTGCTGCATCTCAGGATAGTTTGCTTTGACATCATGAGGAATATCAGATGTACGACTTTCACATGTGTCATGCAAAGCTGCAAGAATCAGAACCTGTCGTTCCTGCTCGTGAGTAAGATTAAGCTGAGCCATAATCTTAAGACAGAACAAAGAAACAAAACATGTATGCTCTGCAACACTCTCATCCTGAAGTCTAATACGATGATTGTACCTGATAATCTTCTTGAGTGGGTACTCACTCATTATGGATTCTTTACTCAACAATTCCAGCATAAGCAAGTCCCTCATTCTTCTCAATCAACTCAGGCAACTTATCAAGGTCTTTATAGTTCTGAATAACAATGTCTCCAGACTGAGCAAGCATCAAATTAAACTGACCATTAGGACCAAGAGTTTCACAATAATATACAACAATCTTTCTTTTAGAAGGATAAACAGCTGCATTTAATCCATTTACGTATCCTGCTTCCCAGATTGTTCCCATGTCTTTTCCATCTGTAATTGCAAATAAAATATCACAGCTTGCAATATTTTCAACATTATCACTAAATACTTTGCTGCGCATTGCTTCATCAGCAATTGGACTGCATACACAATTATCCTTTGGGCTCCATACATTAAATCCAAGTTCTCTCAGGCGTCCCTTTACACGTTCCTCACGCTCTGCTTGATCAGGATTGAACCAAGGGCTTGCAAAGTACACTTTCATATTTTTAATATCGTTCATGGCGATTTCTCCTTTTCTAAAAATGTAGGGAGGGAGTTTAGCCCCTCCCTATTATGTGAATACTTCCCTTATAAAGTTTCAAGACGGTCAGACACAACACTAAGCTTTTGCTGAATTGCATTGGCCAAGTCGTCACCATCAAATCCAGAAAACATTGCGATGTTCATAAGTACCACGAAACAATCAGCCAACTCCTCAAGCTTTGCATTCTTATCATACTTATCATTGCGATGTGATTTCCACCTTTTATCAGCGTCCAACACCTCACCAATCTCGGACATAAGCTGCTGAACATGATATGATGCTAAACCAACATCATCCACGGGAGCAGTAACCGTATGCTCATCCTTGTATCTATCATAGACACCTTTATGAATGAGCTTATCTTGAGTTATGAGTTGAGTGTTGAACAACTGCTGCAAAGTTATTGCATTAGTCGTCTTCCCATTCATCCTCATCTTCCTCCTCTTCGCCCCAGTCTTCCTGGGCAGCATCCCATTCCTCAAGCTGATTGATGTAATACTTAGCAGGTTTCTTTGGAGCTACCTTGATGTCGCGTTCCTTACAGAGGTTGTACAACTCTTTGGCAGACATTTCAGAGTAATCGACTGCATCGTCTTCCTCCTCTTCGCCCCAATCCTCATTGTCGTAATCGTCCTCATCTTCATCATCTTCCGGCTCAGGCTTACGAGTGCTCTTCTTACCGGTAGACTTCGGAGCGCGTTTCTTAGGTGCCTCGTCCTCGTCTTCATCGTCATCATCCTCGGTTGTATCACAAGGGAATGCCTTATCAAGCATCTTAAGGATAGACTTTACAGAATAAGCCTTTGCTTTCTCATTTCTAAACTTAACCTTGTCCATAGGAACAACAGAGAACGTCTTGTTCTGCCGCTTACCGGAAACACTAATCACATAGTCACGATCAGTGATTGTGCCATAGTTCTCATACATTGCCATCAGTGCAGGAATCGGGCTGCAGTTATTCACAGGGAACATGAACAGCTGAACTTCCTTGGTCTCATAATTCCATACAGACCAGATATACTGAGAACGAGTACGAAGACTGTCATCATCACAATAAGGACAATCCCTTCCGAAAAGCTCCTGACAAGGAACATTGATTCCGGCCTCAAAGCTATCATGGAATGTAACTTCCATCCCGTCATCCATATCAGTCAGGAAACGAACCCTGATTTTCTGACCTTCTCTGAAGTAGATAAACTTACCTTTGTTCTGACCGGACCTTTTTACATCCTGCTTGATTTTATCAACTAAACCCATTATGGTTTCCTCCTTGTTTTTGATTCATAGATTTCCATAGTTTTCTTAAACATTTTATCGAACAACTCTTGAGTCATGTCGCCTGGGTCCTTTATTCCTTTAAGATACTTGAATCTCGTTACTTCGAAATGTTTCTCAAGAAATTTAGTACCTTTACGACCACACTCATCATTGTCCAATGCACTTATTACTTTCATGATTCCTTTGTCTTTCAGCTTTTGAATTTGCTGAGGTGACATTTTCCAACCTAAAATAGCAACTACATTGTCTTCACCAAATTGCACAAACTTCAATCTGTCCATGTAACCCTCAACCACAAACACATAGTCTTTAGTTCCATAATCACCTACAAGAGTTGTTGCTCTACTGAATCCTTCATTGTACAGGTACTTACGTCGTTCTTCAACTGACTTAATCATCGTACGACATACCCAGCCTTTGAACTTTCCGTTGTCAAGCATTGGGAATATGATTCCGTAGCTCTTATTATATGTAACCTTAGCTTTGCATTTATGTAGGGTACTTGGTTTGAATCCTCTCTTGGTCATGTACTCTCTAGCAGCCACCACCTCAGGTTCATCAGAATCCCTCCAGTTAACTTTTCTTAATCCGTGGTAATAATCGTAGGCCTCATTATACAAGTCCCTTTGAAGTGGCTTCTGTTTAATCAGAGACCTATTCAGTTTTATACCACTACACTTATCGGATTTCAGAATACGAAGATATTTTTGATAAGCTTGCAAGTCATTCAGTCCATTGTACTTGGACTCCATAAGCTTTACAAACTTCTTTGCATCACCTGTCAATCCACATCCAAAGCAAAACCAAGAACCATCTTCAAAATTCACAATCATACTTGGGTTTACATCGTCATGAAAAGGACAAACGATTTTCTGACTTAATGATGCAACATCAGGTATCAGATTATAATACCATAAAACCTTTGCTAATGCTTCACCACTTTTGTTCTCCATCGTCATGCCCTCGTTTCACACCAACAGTGAAATAGGGTTTCTGACGTTTTACAGTGTAGCAACCTTTTACCTGTTCTGCGGTTATCTTCCCAATCTCCTCAAGCCTATCAAGCTCCTGAGTATCAACTGTTTGTGACACATTCAGAAACGACTTAAAGATTTTAGGGTCCACATCACATTCTTTAAGGTAAGCAATCAATGCGTCCATGTCAGTGATTTCGTACTTCTTAATTATTACCTGCTTAGCAAGCTGTTTTCCTAAAGCTTTTGCAAGCTTATCAGGGTCGAACTCAACACTTGACTTTTGAATACGATTGACCACCAAGTCGCTTTCGACTAAATCATCATACGAAAACGTAAGTGACTTATCGATGCCTTCACACTCAAAATAGTCCTCCATATCACTGCTGAATTGTGCTTTCAATTCATTGAACTGTGATTGCACCTGCTTAAATCTCGATTGTCTCTCAAAGAACTTACGAACAGATTGTCTACACTCAGTCGAACTAAGTTTAGCTTTTCTGTTCCTCTTTGCCATTCTCATCCACCAATCCTTTCAAAAGCTTATAAACTCCACGAGGCCAACGCTTACCGGTACGTACCCACACAATATCATCAAAAGATACGATGTACTCAGCACCATAATCAGTCTCAAGCTTAAGCTTACGATTCTTGGTAGATTTACGAGTGACCTTAGCAGATTTTACTCTGCCATTTGAAAGACGGAAAGCAACCAAAGTACCGATTTCAATGTTCTCAATATACGGCATCTTCTGAGCCATATCAACATCAACGTTGGCGGATTCTTTCTCAACTTTATCTTCCACCTCTACGACATCGTGATTGTCAATCTTACATTCGTCTTTAGCACTTTCAGATTCATCGTTCTTCTTCAACACTTCCGCTCCTAAGATTGCATCAATCAGCTGGTCCTTGGTCATGTCCCATCTACCAGAGATGTTCATGTCCTTTGCAAGCTCTCTGAGCTCTTTACAGGTTTTCTTCTGCAGATTTTCTCTTGACATACCTATGTCCTCCTTTGATAATTTGGTAGCCCTATGCCACCGACCGGCTTATGCCGGTTTCGTCTTAATTTTCAAAGACTCATCAGGGTGACTTAAAATTTTTCATATTTTTCATAATAATATTTAGAAGAAGCATCATCAGTATTCCAAAATTCTGTTCTAAGCATCTTAACTTCGATATTCATCTTGCACATCTTAACTTCAACCTCTTGGGACACATACTCAAGTGACATTGCTTCACACCACTGAGCACCATCTTCAAAAGTGTATGTTTTCCAATAGCGTCCATACTCATCCATAAAAGATGTATCACATCTAAAATCATTATGATGTTTCTTAAAGAACGCCTTTTTCTCTTCATTGTAAGTATTGTAGCTAACTGTCATTGTTTTGCCCTCCTAAGCATTTGTTTTGTTTGTGATTTTATTATACCATATAGGGTGCAGCTTGTACACCCTTAATTTTATCTGATGAACATATCCACATGAGAATTTCTAAATGTTGCTGTTGAACCATCAACGAAGTTCAGCACTAAATATTCGTGATTCTCATCAATACAGCTTCCATCGGTTTCAGCTTCAATAGTTGCCGCATCATCACCATCAACAATACTCCAAGATTTTAATCCTGTGTAGTTGACTTCCTTTTCTTCACCGATGTTACCTGAGTATTTGCTGTTCTCATACACATACAGCTTTACGTTTGCATCTGCAAGATTCTCAATAAACATTGTTCTCTCATAAGTCTTAATCATTTTTCGTTCCTCCTGAACACTCATTATTTTGTAGGCCTTATCTTTAACCTGATTATATTATATCATGTTATTTTGAGTTTGTACATACATTTTAAAAAGTTTTTGAAAAAAGTTTCAGGGCGGCCAGAATCAGCTCCTGACCACCCCTACACTCATCAATCAGAAATTCAGTTACATACCGATTTGCTGAAACACGAAGCCGATGACAATACCAATGATTGCTGTTATGATGTAGCCCGTCACTTTTCTCCACATCTCGCCATCTCGACTTTCAAGCTTCTCGAGTTTTTCTCCTTGTTCTTTCTGGGTCTCTGCCATCTGCTTTATGCTTTGCGCGAGTTCTCTCACTGAGAGAGCAAGTTCTGTGACCTGCTTGGTCTGCTCTTCGAGAAGTTTGATTCTTTGATTTTGACGATTATTCTCTGCATCTATCCTTTTGCAAAACTCTTCGTGCTCAGCTCTAGTGATTGGACTATCCATAACATTGTCCTCATGTTAGTTTCTTACTGAGCAAGTTCACCAAGGTCCAGAGCTTCAAGCACAGCCTTAACCTTAGGCTGAATGATAGCAGGTACCTGGTCAAACGTCTTGACACCCTTAATAATAAGAGTAGCATAAACCTCTGCCACTGTCTGTTCCTCCTTTCTTAAAAGTAGTCTTAATATGAAAAGCTTGATTCTACACAGCATTTTCATCACGCATCCTGAGCCAAAATCTTTTCAACATCAGCTCTAATTACTGAAGGCACATCATCAATCGTATAAGGCTTTCCAGTCTTGGGATTAATAGTTCCTTTTCTGATTAAATCAGCATATACGTATGCCATAGTAACTTACCTCCTATCTTGCTGCGCTGCAATAAGCGTTTCAAACACTTCAGTAAGTCCTACCTGTGTCTGCGTAAGTTCTGCATTCAACCTCTCAATCGTCTTTTCATCTTCAGTCATTTCTCTAAACGAAAAACGAGAACCAGTACCAAAGTCATAAGTAGAATTAAGTACCAGATTTTTATGTACCTCTCCATCAATGGTAACAGAAGCAAGGTTTTTATCAGTAAAGATTGATGCATCTACCTTTTCCTCTGTCTCATACTCAGTTCCATTCAGCTGACAATTCAAGACCGTGCCGTCTGCCAGCTGGACAATACTCTGCATTCTATCATTCATCATCACATATCTCCCTTATATCCGAGCACACAGCCATCTACGCCATGATAGTCACACTCACTGCACTTCATCCGGGTTTGCCACGTATCATACAGACACCGCTTCTCCGGCACGCTGATAAGTGGGCATGTCACCGGCTTGACATACGGACTGAATATGCTGGTGTGCATAGCCATGCACTGATACTCCTTGTATAACTCACAGTCGATGCACTTTCCTGGCATCTCCTTCATTTTAGTTACTGCTGCGATCATCTGCTGCGTCTTCCTTTCCCTCAAGCCCAAGAGCCATGTATAAATCTTTTCTTGTATTTTCAATTCTCAATCTTGCTCCTCCTTTTATTTTCAGCGGCTCGTAGCCAACCGCTGAAATCCTGTAAATAACAACAAATAACGACACACTATATAATTATAATTGCTTAGTTTATAGTTATTGACTGCTACGATAAAATAACGTCAAATGACGATATTCTCATGTTTTCTAAAATCGTCTCCTTAATCAGTAAATCAATCGTATGTGTCGGCTTTCGCCGACACGATTGACGATTAGGTTAAAACGATGAGCGGGGCCAAGCCGTCGGGATCGGAGGCGTTGCTGGCGCCCTGCTCGCCGTTGTTGCCGACAGTACAAAATGTCGCGGAATCAACAGTAGGGTCTGCCAGCCAGTACCACTGATGAGAATCTACAGATTTGTTAAATCCTCTTCCTTTCATAACATGTGCGTTACCACCAGTAAACAACGCCAGACTATGACAAACAGGACCACCGGAAAACTGGTCAGTCCAACCTTGATGACCAAGCATCTCAATTATAGACGGAAGTGAAATTCTACGAGATGCCCAAGCCCACGTTCCTTTATTATTTTCCAGCCTTCTTACAGTGGTCATATAACCCTGCAATTTAGCTGAGAAAGTACCAGCAATTTTTTCCAAAGCTGCCGGCATTAAACTTCCAGCAAAACCACCAGAGTTTGTGTTTGACGTATTATACCGCTGAACTTCTTCGAGACAGTCACGAGGAACACAGATAATGTTATTGCTTTCAAGAGTACTTTCAAGAGGCGTATCGCCGCAATGAAGATAGCCATTCTTATCTGCGACTTCCCACATCACCTTTTGCCCATTAGTTCTTGTGTCAATGAAATAGTCACCAATAGCGAACTTATCCCACTGACCTGCACGAACATATTTCATCAGAGTATCAAGGTTCTGCTCAATTCCAAAATAACCATAAGGTGCCATGATTTCTCTTTTCATAATTGCAAAGTCATCATTCATCCCTTTAACCAATGCAGATGAAGGAACTTTTCCAGCTTTATCGGTCTGAATAGATGAGATGCTTGCAATAGTCATCATTGCATCTTTATCACCTTTAAGCGATGCTTGAATTACAGCAATCAAATTACTGTAAGTCATCTTTCTTGTGCCACCGTCAGCAAGCTCAACAATAATCATGTCGCTTCCAACAAGTCCTGTAGTCGCTTGCAACTCGGGAATCTTTTTAGTTTGTACAGAAAGTACACTCATTATATTTTCCTCCTTGTTCATTTATTGTTTTATAGTTTGTTAAACTTAACACTGACAACCGATAGACCACTCAAATACAATGACTTCATCATTAGAAGTAGCAAGCAACTCACCAGAAGAAATTTCAGCAGGAGCAAATGCTTTACCAGAAATGAGCATCTTTTCAATGTTATCCAATCTAGCTTCATGCTCGTCAAGCTCTACCTGAATTTTGCCAGCCACATCTTCACTAAGCTGACCTTTAACATTTTCAAACCACGTAGTAAACTCATTCTGCCACAAATCAATGTGAGATGCATACCACTCATCGTACTCAGCTTTCTGCTCATTCGTCCAATTTGTGTAGTCATTCTCTTGCAGAGTAACCCATGTAATATACGCCTGCTTTTGCTCAGCCGTCCAGTTCGCATAGTCATTCTCATAGAATTGCTTAAACTCATCAAAGTATGATTCGAACTGATTGTACAGGTCCGTAGTATCAATCTGATCAACAACACCGGTAACAAGACCACAAACACTATTGTCGAGCCTTGTATCTGTTATCTGTGCTTGAGTGATCTTAATTGCACCTGCAGGGATTGAAACCGTTGCCAACTGTAAATCGTAATAGTCTGCACCACGGCTTATTGAAGGTGCAACCGGATTGGCACTCGGTGTTCCTTTGATGACCTGAAGCCACATATCTCTTTCAGTCTGTCCCCAACGAAGTACAATCAAATCGATCCTGGACAGTGCTCCATGTGCAACATCAATGTCCAATGTGTAGGCGTCTGTATTACGGTACCACCATCCATTGATCCACGCCTGCCCACTTCCAACCTTGACCGACATATTGGCTGTATCCTGAGCGCGAACTTTCAACTGCTGCATTGAACTACCAAATACACCGTTGCCAATAAACGATGCAAAGTAAGCTGCAAACTGTTCGGCAAGATACACGCGGTCGTATTCCTCACCAACTAACTGTGCGTTAAAAAATCCACATTCCTGAGCCAC